>SXGU01212853.1_pt1 | contig 16732 bp, 19 predicted proteins | sample 3174531 | NCBI WGS metagenome assembly SXGU01 (sample SAMN11356863, study PRJNA531348) | freshwater metagenome | isolation source: freshwater sample F1-140 | place: China: Fuxian Lake, Yuxi | collected 2017-12-25 | reverse complement strand
TTCTACCACCTTATTCTCCAGATTATAACCCCATAGAACAAGATTTCGCTAACATCAAAAAAAGGCGCATCTTTGCACCACAAAATACCACGCTAGAACAAATCATCAAAATGTATAATTGTTAAATAAAGTCACTATAAGTGCTTCACCATCTGTACCAGCAATATTTTTGTTTGCAGTCATTGTAATTTCTCCATAAAAATTTTCATTAATAAACAGCATTTTTCTAAATGCTCCGCCCACTATAGCCAAAAATCGCGTAAGAAGTGTGAAGATTTGATGACAATTGAATTTTGGGCGTACTTTTATTGTTGAATTGTGCTAATAAATATGGTAGAGTGGGGACATGATATTTGAATTTGATGAACAAAAAAACCAAAGAAACATTGAGCTGCGCGGACTTAGCTTTGAGTTGGCGAAAGAGCTGGACTGGCATCTGGCGATTTTGTGGCGGGATACACGAAAAGAATATGCAGAAATCAGAGAATGCGCCCTCGCGCCACTTGCTGGCAGGGTTTGTTTCGTAACATTTACTGTTCGCAATGGAAAAATTCGCATTATCAGCTTTCGCAAAGCGAATAAAAGAGAGGTAAAAAATTATGAAAAAAAGAAAAGTAAATCCTGAATTGATTGATGATGATGCGCCAGAGTGGACAGACGAAATGTTTGCGCGTGCTGTGCCTTTGCGCGATGTTTTTCCTGAACTTGCGGAATTTTCTGAAAAGCGAAAAGTTGGTCGCCCGAAATCAGCCAATCCTAAAAAATCCAAGACTTTCAAGCTTTCCCCTGCCTTGATTGATGCGATTGTAGCAACGGGCAGGGGCTATAACGCCCGCGTGGAGGCGATATTGCAAAAAGCAGTCCAGCAGGGGCTGGTGTAAATGGTGGGGGGGGGTAAAAATATTTCCAACTAGCTATTGACAGCTGGTGGGTTATAATCTAGATTCTGCGTCCATTTTAACAGAAAAATTGTTTTTCTATTAATAATTCAATAGTTTGTAGGTCAGGATTTTAGCCATGTTTGCAGTAATTCGTACTGGCGGGAAGCAATATAAAGTAGCTAGCGGGGATGTTCTTTCCGTTGAGAAGCTTGAAGGTGCTGCTGGTGATAAGTTGGAAATTAACGATGTTTTGATGGCGGGCGGCAAAATCGGCGCGCCTTTGCTGGCTGGCGCGAAAGTGCTTGCGGAAATCGTAAAGCAATTCCGCGATGATAAGGTGATTATCTTCAAGAAACGCCGTCGTCACAATTATCGTCGTAAAAAAGGTCATCGCCAATATTTGACCGAAATCAAAATCACAGAAATTAAAGCATAATATAAAGCATAAGGAGCTAAACCATGGCACATAAAAAAGCAGGTGGTAGTTCGCGCAACGGTCGTGATTCTGATGGTCGCTGCCTTGGCGTGAAAAAATTCGGTGGGGAAGCGGTTATTCCGGGGAATATCATCATTCGCCAACGCGGAACGAAGTTTTATCCAGGGACGGGCGTGGGTATTGGTCTTGACCATACCATTTTCGCGGTTCTTGCTGGGCGCGTGGAATTCCGCCAAAAAGCGCAAGGGAAGATGTTTGTATCGGTAGTTGCCGCATAGGCTTCCATATACAATTAATTATAAATAGGGCGGGGAACGAAAGTTTCCTGCCTTTTTTATTATAAAATTTACGATTTTGTGCTATTCTTCCTGCCATGCACAACTCACTCTTCATTTCTGAAATTGTTATTTTGCTGCTAGCCGCTGTGCTGGTTGTTTCGGCGTTTCGTGTGGTACGCATTAGCCCCGTTCTGGGCTATCTTGTGGCGGGAACGATTATCGGGCCGTTCGGGTTCTGGTTTATCAAGGATGTTGAGGCGACGGCGGGCATCGCTGAATTTGGCATAATTTTTCTATTATTCATCATCGGGTTGGAGCTTTCTTTTGAACGGCTTCGTAGTATGAGGAAGCATGTTTTTGGTTTCGGCAGTGCGCAGGTGTTGATTACTGGTGTGGTTTTTACATTGTTTTTCCTATGGCTAGACGGAGCGGCGGACGCCGCTATTATCGTTGGCGGGGGACTTGCTCTTTCCTCCACTGCAATTGTTTTACAGGTTGTTTCCGATCAAGGAGAAAAATCGTCGCAAGTTGGTCGTTTGGCACTCGCCATTCTAATTTTGCAAGATTTGGTGGTGATTCCGCTATTGGTTTTGGTTGCCCTATTGTCGGATAGCAGCCAATCTCTTACCTCCGCCTTGTTGGATGCAGGGATAAAGGCGGCAATCTGCCTTTCAGTTATTTTTGTTGCAGGGCGATTGTTGTTGCGCCCGCTATTTCGTTTTGTTGCTTCGCTGGAACATACCGAGTTATTTTCGGCGACGACTTTGCTGGTTTTGCTTGGTGTGTCGTGGCTATCATCGGTTGCTGGTTTGTCGCCTGCTCTTGGCGCATTTCTGGCGGGATTGCTCATTGCAGAAACTGAGTTCAAGCCGCAAGTGGAAGCGGATATTTTGCCATTTAAGGGGCTGTTCCTTGGGTTGTTTTTTATGACGGTTGGTATGTCTTTGGACATGCAGGTTTTGCTAGCTAAATTTGCCAGTATCGTTGGGCTTACGGTCGCACTAATGGCGTGCAAAACCCTGATTATTATGGGGCTTTGTCGTACTTTTCGCTTTGGGCTTGCAACCTCTGTGCAGGTTGGTTTGCTGTTGTCACAAGGCGGGGAATTCGCCTTTATTTTATTCTCACTCGCAGGAGAAAATGGCATTATAAACCATGAATTTTCACAGATTTTATTGGTAGTGGTCACGATGAGTATGGCGTTCACGCCGCTAGTCGCGCAGTTGGGTAAAAAATTGGCGATGATGTTGGAAAGAAAGTCTGGCTCGCGTCCCGAGGCGATGCTTATGGAGACGCTGGACTTGCAACAGCATGTAGTAATTAGTGGATTTGGGCGGGTTGGTCATACGGTGGCGAAGCTTCTGGAGAGCGAAAATATCCCCTTTGTTGCTATTGATATTGATTCATTTCTTGTGTCAAGGGAGCGCAAAAACGGCGTGCCTGTTTATTACGGCGATACCTCAAGGGTGCATGTGCTAAAATCGCTAGCCATCGAGCGGGCGCGGGCAATTATTATAACGCATAACGAAACGCGACTTGCCTTGCAAACAATTCATTCCGTGCGCGAAATAAGCTCGGCTATCCCAATTATCGTTCGCGCCCGTAATTTTGAAAAAGTGCAAAAACTAGAGGCGGCGGGTGCGAATCTGGCGGTTGCGGAGATGTTTGAAGTAAGCTTGCAAATTGGCGGTGCATTGCTTAAGGAAATTGGGATTTCTGACCATGAAATTACGCGGATAATCGATCTTTTCCGCGCTAGCGACTATGCCCTTACCCGTACTGCCGAAAATGAAAACAATTCTTGACTTGGTTTTTGATAGATTATAACAAGGTCGTAGTTATCAGGTGGGGATTTGGGTTGCTTGCTACCACCTTAGAGCGAGTTTATGAACTGGTTCTTCTAAAAATTGCCTAAGCTATCTATCGTTTGTTTTCGTTCGGTAGATATATCTCAAATCCCCACCTGTTTTACAGATTTAATTATGGGGGAAAAATGTCCAGTCAATTTGCCAGTCGCAGCAGCTATATATTCACCAGCGAATCAGTTGCCGAAGGGCATCCTGACAAGGTTTGCGACCAGATTTCTGACGCGGTGGTGGATGCGATGCTTGCCATTAATCCTGTGGCGCGGGTGGCTTGCGAAACTCTGGCGACCACCAACACAATCGTGATTGCTGGTGAAACGCGTGGTGCGGATTTAACCAAAGCGGAAATTGAAAAAATCGCTCGTGATAAAGTGCGCGAAATTGGCTATCTGCAAGAGGGTTTCCACGCGGATAATCTGGATGTTTATGTGCATCTGCACAGCCAATCCGCCGATATTGCGATGGGCGTTGACGAGGGCGAAAATAAAGACGAAGGCGCGGGCGACCAAGGAATTATGTTTGGTTTTGCTTGCAACGAAACAGAAACTCTTATGCCCGCACCAATTCATTTGTCGCACCGCATTTTGCAAAATCTGGCGGACGCTCGCCATGGCGGCAAAGAAAAAGGGCTAGGGCCTGATGCAAAAAGCCAAGTTTCGCTGCTTTATGAACATGGCAAGCCTGTAAAAGCCACTTCTATTGTAGTTTCCACGCAGCACGCGGCGGGAATGTCGCAAAAAGATGTGCGCGAAATCGTGCGTCCGTATGTGCTTGCCGCTCTGCCAAAAGGTTGGATGTGCGACGAAAGCGAATTTTATGTGAACCCAACGGGGCAGTTTATCATTGGCGGGCCAGACGGCGACTGCGGTCTTACTGGGCGCAAAATCATAGTGGATACTTACGGCGGAGCTGCGCCGCATGGTGGCGGTGCGTTTTCTGGTAAAGATCCAACGAAGGTGGATCGCAGTGCGGCTTATGCAGCGCGTTATCTGGCGAAAAATGTGGTGGCAGCAGGGCTTGCCGATCGTTGCACTATTCAGCTTTCATACGCGATTGGAGTTTCTAAACCGCTGTCATTCTATGTTAGCACTGCTGGCACAAGCAATGTTGATGATGCTAAGCTAGAGCGTGTGTTGCAGGATTTGGTGGATTTATCACCTCGCGGCATCCGCACCCATTTGCAGCTCAACCGCCCGATTTATGCACGCACTGCGGCTTATGGTCACTTTGGGCGCGAGCCACAGGCCGACGGCGGCTTCTCATGGGAAAAAACCGACCTCGTACCCGCACTAAAGGATTATTTTAAGCTGTAATAACTGGAAGATTTTCATGGCAAAAAAACCAGAGAGTAAAGCAGTGGAGAAAACAGCAAATCAAATGTGGGGTGGGCAGTTTGCTCATGCTCCTGCGGAGTTGCTGGCGAAAATTAATGCCTCCATCAGTTTTGATAAAAAACTGTATAAGCAGGATATTGCTGGCTCTATCGCCCATGCTAATATGCTGGCAGCCCAAAAAATTATTACGGCAGCGGATGCAAAAGCCATAGTGGCGGGGCTTAAAACTATCCTTGCCGATATTGAAGCGGGAAAATTTGAATTTAAGGATAGCCTAGAAGATATTCACATGAATATTGAGGCGGCACTTAAAGAGCGCATCGGCGAGGCGGCAAGCAGGCTACACACGGCGCGTAGCCGCAATGACCAAGTGGCGACGGATTTCCGCCTGTTTGTGCGTGATGCGCTAGACGCGCTGGACGGATTGCTCGCCGATTTGCAAGCCGCGCTGGTTGCTCGCGCCGCTGAACATTATGACAGCATTATGGCTGGCTTTACCCATCTGCAAGTGGCGCAGCCCGTGACTTTTGGGCATCATTTGCTGGCGTATGTGGAGATGTTCGCCCGCGATAGAAGCAGGGCAAAGGACGCGCGCGCCCGCCTTAATGAATGCCCGTTGGGTGCGGCGGCTCTGGCTGGCACTAGCTTCCCGATTGACCGCTTTGCCACGGCAGAATCGCTAGGCTTTGACCGCCCGATGGCGAACTCGCTTGACGCGGTTTCTGACCGCGATTTCGCGCTGGAATATCTGTCAATCGCGGCGATTTGCGCGGTGCATTTGTCGCGCCTATCCGAGGAAATGGTGGCATGGAGCAGCGCGCAGTTTGGCTTTATTCGTTTTTCCGATGCCTATTCAACAGGCAGCTCCATCATGCCGCAAAAGCGCAATCCTGATGCGGCGGAGCTAGTGCGCGGAAAATCAGGACGGCTTTTTGGCAATCTTTTCTCATTGCTCACCACCATGAAAGCTCTGCCTCTGGCGTATAATAAGGACATGCAGGAAGACAAAGAGCCAGTGTTTGACACGGCGGAAAATCTGGGAATTTGCTTGCAAGCCATGGCGGGCATGGTGCGTGATATGACTGTGGATAAGGCGCGGATGCTGGCGAGCGCGGGAGTTGCCTATGCCACAGCGACCGACCTTGCCGATTGGCTGGTGCGTACGCTTAAAATCCCTTTCCGTGATGCTCATCATATAACGGCGCGGTTGGTGAAAGTAGCTAGCGATAAAGGCAAGGATTTGGCGGATTTGACGCTCGCTGATATGCAAAAAATTGAGCCGAAAATCAACGGAAGCGTTTTTGAGGTTTTGAGCGTGGAAAATTCGGTTAAAAGCCGCGTGAGTTACGGCGGAACTGCGCCAGAAAATGTGAAAAAAGCAGTGGCGCAGGCAAAGAAAAAAATCCAATGCAAGTAAAAACTTTTAATGATGCGGGTTTGCACCGTGCGGCGAGGGAGCTTAATGCTCTGGTATTTCGTGATTTTGTGCCTGATATTATGATTGGCATTCGCACGGGCGGCTTTGTTGTCGCGGAGATTATGGCGCGGGAGGCGGCGCATAAACCCTTGCTACTCGCCATTTCCAAGCAACGAGCAAGTACCAAACAAAAATCGGCAATTAAAGATATACTACGCCATTTACCATATTTTATTACCAATATATTGCGCGTGGTTGAGCATTATATTCTGAATTCCAAGCCTGCAAAAGAGCCAGAAAATTTTACACCAAACGCCGAGGAACTCGCCGCTTTGCAGAGTATTTTGCGCCTGCGCGGCAATGCGAAAATATTGATTATTGACGACGCGGTGGATAGTGGCGCGACGATGAAAGCGGTGCGGGATCTGGTTCGCCGCGAGGCGGGCGCAGGCGCGACGGTGAAAACGGCGGCGGTTACTGTCACCACGAAAACACCGCTTATTCAGCCTGATTACGCGCTGTATCACCATGTTCTTTGCCGCTTTTATTGGGCGTTTGATTTTCACGGGTAAAGCGCATGACGCAGGACAAAATACTCATAATTGACCTAGACGAAACGCTGCTGTCAGTGAATAGCTTTCCCTATTTTGCGCGGTATTTTTTGTGTAGGAAATTCCCAAAATTATCGCCGTATCAGCGCGGTGTTTTGTGGTTAAAATCAGCGGTGATTTTCGCCAAGAGAAAAATATTTGGCAGTAGCCACGCCACCACAAAAAACGCTTTGCAAAAACTATGGAAAAAGGCAGATGACGTTACGGCTCTAGAGAATTTACTCGCCGATTTACAAAGCAAAATTCGCCCGAATATGCAGGCGGTTGTGGAGCAAATAAAAAGCGGTGAAAGCGCGGCAATACTTGCCTCCGCAGCGGCGGCGATTTATGTAAAACCACTCGCTCAAAAATTTGGTTTTTCCCATGTCATCGCCACGGAGATTGACGGAGAAGAAAATCGCGCCGAGGAAAAACGCCGCAGCGTGTTAGAGTATATAGAAAAACAGGGTTGGCAGATGCGCAAAAAAATATTTTTCACTGACCATTTAGAAGATCTGCCGCTGATTGCGGCTTGCGACGAGCTAGTTTGGTTTGGCAAGGAAGAGGAAATTTTGCTTATCCAAAAATCTTGCGCAACCGCTGTAAAATTCGCTGGGTGATGAATTTCCAGAATTCAAAATTAGCTTTGCAGGCGGCGCAAAACGCGGTTTTTAAGTCCTTTTTTTTCAAAGTTTCGCGTAAGTTATAAAAGCTAATCAGCGCGTCAATTTCGCGCCCGCGCCTGTGCAGATGCGCTAGCTGTGCGGCGGAGAATTTACTAGAGAACAGCTCTAAAAAATGCTGGTTGATAGTCTTTTGCAGTTCATGATTATAATGTTTGCGCCCATCTTTTTGCGGTTGTTTGGAGATGCTGCCAAAGGGTTGCACATAGTAATATAGCGGCGTGTCTGTGATGGCTGCTTTGCCGCCCGCAGCGAAGAATTCTAGCAGGAAATAATAATCCTGCCCCATGCGGGCGGGCGGGTAATATTCCAGCTTGTTTTTGCGGATAAAATCGGCGCGGATGACGGGTTTTAACATGCCGTAATCAAAGGACTTGGTGGCGTTGGACGCGGCGAGAAATTCGCCCAAATCTATCGTGGAAATTTTTCCATTATCAGGAAAAGCTGTGCCTGCCACTTGCCCTGCTTTGATGTCAAAGAAAAATTGATTGTCGGCTGCCATTTCCGCGCCATTTTCTTCGGCGGCGGCAATGAGTTTTGCCAGCCGTCCTTCGGCGAACCAATCATCCCCATCAAGTGCCGCGAGCCATTTGCCGCACGATTGCTGCATTGCAAAATTTCTGGCTGTGGAAACGCCAGAATTTTTTTCCAATTGAAAAACGCGAACTCGCGCGTCCTTCGCCGCCAGTTTTTTTGCAACGGCAAATGTGTCATCTGGCGAGCAATCATCAACGATAACCACTTCTAGATTTTCCATCTGTGAAAGCGCGGAATCAACAGCTTTTTCCAGCGTATCCGCGGCTTTATAGCTTGGTATATAAACGCTAACTAACGGTGATAATTCGCTCATAAATTTCTCGTAATTTTTCTATATGATTTGTGCGGGTTGGCGGGTTATTCCAAAAATATTCATATGCGTTTTTACCAGCTTTTTCCACCATGTCATCATCCTTGGTGGCGGCTAGTGCGCTTGCCAAATTGTCAACGACACCCGACCTTACCACCCAGCCATTTTCGCCGTGGTTCACGCGCTCGGCAGCGGCGGAAATATCGCTGACAATGGCGGGAACGCCGCGAGCCGCCGCTTCTGCTACCACCAAACCATAAGTTTCATACCACAGGCTTGGGAAAACGATGGCGCGGGCATTGGCAAGTTCTTCTATCACCTGCGCGGGCGACACCCAGCCAGTTACGCGGCAAAAATCATATTTTTTCGCCATACAGCGCAGCGGCCCGTCACCAACTAGAGTTAGGGAAACGCCAGCAATTTCGCAGGCTTTCAGCAGATTTTCTATGCCTTTTTCCGCGTCCAACCGCCCAACGGCGACCAGTGTTTTATTAGCGCGGACATTCACCAGCGGTTGTTTTGGAATATCAATCGGGTTTTCCAGCGCGTAATATTTTGCTGTTTCTGGCAAATATGGTTTTAGTAAATTAGCTGATTGTTTCGATAGCGTAATATAATGAAAAACATGCTGCGGCAGCCCGCCGATTTTTTGCTGAATAAAACCACGCGCCACGCGGTATAGCTTATGCGCGTAATGGCGTTTGTCGCATTGGGTGGTGATGCAGTCAATAGAGAGTGCGCGTTTCGGGCAAGGGGCAACTTTTGCGTAGTCAAAAAACGCACCGTTTGGGCAGGCGGTGAAAAAATCATGCAGTGTGCAAACCACATTAAATCCGAGCTTGTTTGCAGTGCGGATAGGGCTGGTGGTAATGGCTTTGGTGTAGCCATGCAGATGGATGATGGTGTGGTTTTTATCCAGCGTTTTAAGCAATTTACGCATCGTCCGCGCCGCCCTAAAATTCCACAAACCTTGCAACATGGTTAGCGGATTTTTCCCAGCGTTTAGCATCTCTTTTTGCTTGAGGCAAATTACCTCAAGCGGCGCATTTTCCAGTTCAGGGCAAATCGGCGCACAAGCCCCAATAAAAATCACGCGCTCGCCCGCATTTGCCAGCCCCACCGCCTCATCAATCGCTACTTTGCTCGCCCCGCCGTTAATGTGGCAATAGTCGTTTAGGATTATTATGGTTCTATTCGCCATATTTTTTACTCAATTTTTTTCCGAGTTTTATCATCGGAAGTTCAATAAATTTTTCCGCGAGGAATGCCAGCGAAAACACAACGCCAAGCAGAGACAAGAGGAATAACATGCTGTCACTATAATAGCCAAGCAACAAGGCAATTTGTATCAGCGGCGCGTGGATGAGATACACGCCATAAGATATGTCATATTTAAGCGTGAGTGCGGGCAGGAGCAGGGCGACGATATAGACAAACGCACCAACAATCAGCGGATAAATCACCATCAGCGGCAGGTCAAAACGCAGTGTGATGATGGCAAATAGCATGATTGCGATTATCGCCATTGTCACGCCGTTTTTATAACGCGCAGCCCCCGCAACAAGTGCGGGGTTACAGTAAATATATAAAAAAATTCCCACCACGAAAAAGCGCATTTGCGCTGGAAGTTGCTTGGCAAGCGAGGCTAGGGCGTAGTAGTCACAAACCGCGTAATAGGCGGTGGAGGCGATAAAAATAGCAGCAAGAATCCACAGACCAAACCGCCGCGTTAGCCAGAAAATTAGCGGTACAATTGCGTAAAATGCCGCCTCTATTTTTAGTGTCCACAGGCTAGGGTTTATGCCGTCAGTGTTTAGCCCAGAAAGCAAGCCGCCAATATCATTTTGCATGAAGGTGGCGAATATCAAATTATAGCCAAGATAGCTGGCAATATCCGAGGCTTGCGCTTTGCCATCCAACAAATAAATCATCGCCAGAGTTTGTACTAAAATCATAAAAGCAAATAGCGGATAGATGCGGAAAAAGCGTTTGATGTAGAAGCCTTTTAACTGTGGCGAGTTAGCAAAGCTGCCATAGACCAGATAGCCGCTAATGATAAAAAAAGCGTCCACGGCGAAATCAGCGTAGCCGTGAATGCTGTAAGCGGATGGTAAGCCCGCCAGCACCTTGAAATGCCCAATGACAACGAGGGTGGCGAGTATCAGGCGGAGGATGGTGAAATTATTTTCTGGCATTTTCTATCCTATTTTTTTCCCTATCTCTGCGATATTCGCTGGCCAACCAGCTTGCCGCCGCGCCGAGGAACAGCGATCCCATTTGATCTTCAATGATTGAAAGGGCGCAGCCGTAAAATATCAAGAATAAAATTATTGATAATGCCTGCGCCATTGCGTCGGAAGATGAGTTTTTTACGCGCATACACGCCCACCACAGCCAAGCAAGATAAGCAACGGCGAACATGCCAAAATAAGCATAAAGCAGGATGAATAAATTATCGGCGTAGTTCACGCTGTCTTGTGCATAAAAGCGCATCGCACCGCCGATGCCGCCTAGCCCAACGCCAAAGGGGAAAATCTCGTTTTTGTCAATCCATTCCCAAGCTCGCGGCCACATATCCTCCACCCGCAGGTAAAATGAACCAAGGCTGAACACGCCGCCTTCGCCTTGCGGCATTTCAAATTGCGGCGTAATAATCGGCAGGGAAATCATAAGGATAATGGCGATAGTAATAGCGATTTTTAGCATAGGAATTGGGCGGTTATAGGCGGCAATTAGAACGCCGCACACCATCGCGAAAGCGAGGATAGAAGCCTTCTGCGTTGTCCAATACAGCAACGCTATAGTTCCCAGCATAACCAATGATTTCTGCCATATTTTTTTGCTATTAAATATAATTACAAGTGCAAGAAGCGGCGAAATAATGGCGGCGTTGATGGACGAGCGCATCAGCCCACCTGCGCGTTTATTTGCGCCCTCTATGTCCCAGTCGCGGCTGATTTCCACCTGAATATCGCCGATGGTGGTGGAAAGTCCTGTCCACGGATATTCAACAAAATACTTGTCCAAAAACACCCCGATAAAAGTAATTGCCCAAAGGGCAAAAACCACCCAAACCACCCTTGGTGATGGTTGCATTAGATATGGCGCAAGTACCGCGCCTGCGAGCATGGTAATAAGCAGTTTCACACAGTAGCCAATAACAAATGGATTGCCTATATTAATGTAGCTGATAAGCCCATGAATAGATATAATTACGGCGAAAACAATAAAGGCGGGATGCAGGTTTTTGCTGATGAATTGGCGGATAAAAATGATAAGTAACAGAGGAGTAGCAAGAATAATATCGCGGATAAAAATTAGTGAATCCGCCCCAAACATGTTGAGGATATAGCGCACAGGCCCTTCAAATACATAAAAGCCGAAATAAACCGCTAAACTAAAATAAACTAATGCTTGCATATAATAATTTTTTGCTACTACAGACTAAATTAAAAAGAGATAAAATACACATATGGCACAAAAAGTAACGGATTATTACAAAAAAATCAGGGGGCGGCTGCAAAAAGGCAGTTTTTCGCATAGCGTTATGCTGGTTATTGGCGGTTCTATGCTCGGGCAGATGATGAGCGTTCTGCTCTCACCGCTACTTACCCGCGTTTATTCGCCCGATGAGTTCGGCTTGCTTGGCTCGTTCAGCTCGGTTGCGGTGATTATTTCGGTTATCGCCTGTTTGCGCTATGAAATGGCTCTGCCCATCACCAAAGACGACAGCGAGGAAGTCAATTTATTCGCGGTTTGCCTAGTGGCACTGGCTGCAACTTTCTTGGTTGGTATGGCGGCTGTTTTTCTAATACCGCGCGAAAATCTTGGAAAATTGTCAGATTTCCTGTGGATGCTACCATTTGCCGCGCTGTGTATCGGTGCATATAATCTCATGGTTTCTTACGCCACGCGCAGGGGAGCATTTGCCACAATTTCTAAAACCAAAATCTATCAGGGAATTTCCGCGCCCACCAGCCAGCTTGCCTTTGGCGCGATGGGGCTTGGAGTTCTTGGCTTGATTGTCGGCTTTATCATCGGGCAATCTATGGGCGTTGCCGCGCTGTGTAAGAAGTTGATTTTCCATGGAAATAGCGATTTGAAGTTGATTTCTTTTGCTAAAATGCGTGCAATTGCCAAAAGATTTATCCGTTTTCCGCTGATTTCCAGCTGGTCTGGGCTGGTTAATATGGCGGGTAGCGGCGCGTTTTTGCTGTTGGTTTTGCCAATTTTTTATTCCAGTACCATCACAGGTTTTTATTTCCTGATTGAGCGCATAGTTGCCCGTCCGTTGTTGATTATCAGCAGTTCGCTATTACAGGTTTATATTGGTGATATTTCTAAAGCTAAAACAGATGCTTCCGCGAATATTTATCGTCGTTTTTTACAAGTCGCACTTTTTCAGCTAGTTATTGTTTCTGGCTGGTTGATTGTTGTAAATATCGTGGCGTATTTCGGGTTTGGCATAATTTTTGGCAAGGTCTGGCAAGAGGCAGTGCCGTATTTGCAGGTTTTAAGTATTTCTTATCTGCCGCAAATGGTGGTGCATTCCCTCACCCACACTCTGCAAGTGCTAGAAAAGCAAGGCAGATCCGCCATTTGGGAAATTGGCAGGTTACTAGCCATTTCCGCAGCTTTTATTGGCGGATATGCGGCTGGACTGCCCGCCATTGAGGCTTTGCTGCTTTACGCCATCGCCCAAGGGTTATCGCAAATAGTGTTATTTTGTCTGATGTATCAAGCGGTTAGAGAACAAGCTCAAAACGGAGATAATGTCTCCACCACCTGATGTCCCCAGCGCGGTTGCTGCATATCGGTTAGCTGTCCGCGTCCGCCGTAGGTTATACGCGCTTCGGCGATTTGTGTGGAATCAACTGTATTGTCGGATTTTATATCCTCTGGGCGCACCACACCTTTTACCGATACTTCGCGTACCTCAAAATTAATCCGCATTTCTTGCTTGCCATCAATAACAAAATTACCATTGGGCAAAACCTGCGTAATCAGCGCGGCAATTTGCGTTTCAATGGTTTCTTTGCGTTTCACGCTGCCATTGCCTTTGGAGTTGGTCGCACCTGTAACATCAAGTAAGTTGGACGGATCGGCAACTCCCGGAATTGCTTTGAATAATTTATTCTGCACGCCAAAAACGGTTGGGGCTTTTAAGGAATCTGTTGAGTCGCGTTTGCGCTCGGTTGCGTTGTCAACTTCCGCTTTGTCCTCAATCTTGACATTCACGCGCAAAATATCGCCGACCCGCGCCGCCCGTTGGTCACGGAAAAACGCCCGCGCCCCTGGTTGCCACAGCGAATTTGCATATTGCTTTGGTGGCGGCGCAGTTTCAGGCAGCGGCCAAGTTATCGGCTGATAATTGGCTTGCTCATTCGGGTTGGTAACTTCCGCGAGTTTTGGCGGTTTGCCAACTTCATCCAGCTTGTCCAGCGTCGCGCTGCAACCAGAAACCAAAATGCAAGAAACCGAAATCATAAATATTTTTTTCATCGCCTAAACTCCCTGCGCCAGAATATCAACCGTATTTGCATCACTCACCACGCCACGCGCAGTTTTTTTGCTGCTGGTATTTTTAACCTCAATCACATCGCCTTTCGCGCCATCGCTCATCGCTTGCCCAGCCGTGGTAATTTCCATGCTTGGCGTTTTATAGCGCATTTTAACCAGCGCGTTTTTTTTCACGATAGACGGCGCGGAAATCTCGCTCAAACGAATCGGGCGGGCGGGCGATATGCTACGCACTGGCGATTGCCCAATCAGGCTTGCCATATCGGTTATCGTATCCTTGAAAACTCGCGTCTGCGCTATTTGTTTCACCTCTATATCGTTCTTGCTTATCATTTCGCCGTTTTTAACTGCGTGTTTTAGCATCGGCACTTCGGTCATCATTGCATATCGTCCAGCCAGCGGCATCGCGCTGATAACCGCGCCATCAGAAAGCACCACCAAGCTCGCGCTCCATTTATTATTGCTGCTATCAGGGCGCAAACCGCGCACTTCAACACTAATCGGTTTGTTATATGAATAAAGCGGCGCGGCTTTCTTGCCGTTTATCGTGGCGGAAACAATTTTTCCCTCTGCCTTTTCGGTGAGGGCTTTGCTTACTGCGTCCTCTGCATCTTCATAAGTCAGGTTGAAGATATATGATTGCACGGATTGTGTTGATTGAGCCGATTGCTCCGCTGGTGCGGCAATTTCTTCCGCTGCCAGCGCGGGTAGGGCAAAAAATACACAAAATAACAATAATAATTTACTCATAAAAATCCTATAACGAACTACTAATTACGAACTACGGACTACGACCTTAAACGCTCTGATTTAGGTTTTGTAGCATTTCATCACTTTTTGAAATCACTTTACTGTTCATTTCATATACGCGCTGGGCTTTAATAAGGTTGGTTAGCTCGGTAACTGCGTCCACATTGGAGCTTTCCAAATAACCTTGTAGCATCGTGCCGTAACCATTTGTCCCTGGTGTACCTGTCACTGGTGAGCCAGAAGCCACCGTTTCCATATACATATTGCCGCCAATGGCTTGTAGACCAGCCTCATTGATGAAGGTCGCGGTTTGGAACTGCCCCAAATTTTGCGGCGCAACTTGGTTGGGAATAGTGGCAAACACTTCGCCCGATGAATTGATGCTGATGGCGGTTGCCGTTGGTGGAATGGTGATGGCGGGTTCAACTTGGTTGCCATCTGCGGTTACAATTGTGCCGTCTGGGCTTAATTGCAACGCACCAGCGCGGGTATAGGCAAGCTCGCCGCTAGGAAGCGTAACTTGTAAATAACCTTTGCCCTGAATAGCGACATCAAGCGTGTTGCTGGTGTTTTGCAAAGTGCCTTGGTTGGTATTGCGATAAATCGCGCCAGTTTTAACACCAAGCCCAATTTGAATACCCGTTGGCACAATTGTTCCAGAATCGGCGGAATTAGTGCCAACGCGCTTGTCGTTTTGATAGAGCAAATCCTGAAATTCTGGGCGTTGCAGCTTGTAAGCTGTGGTGTTAATGTTCGCCAAGTTTTGCGAAGTTACATCAACATAAAGCTGCTGTGCTAACATCCCCGTGGCGGCTATATCTAATGCTCTCATTTTATTGCTCCCTAATTACTTATTTTATGACGCCGCTTGCGCGTAAGCATTGGCGGCTTTGCGTTGCAGGTCATACATTGCTTCAATAAATTTTGCGGTGCTGGCAACCGAGCGCGACACATCAATCATGTGTGTAAGCTCCTGCACAGGTTTCACATTTGATGCGCTCAGTGCGCCTTGCGCTATGCGTGGGTTGCTGTCAATTTCTGGGGTGATTTCGCTTTTGAACGAAGCTCCGTTCAAGCGTTCTAGGAGCTGCGGATTTTCAAATTTATAAACGCCGATAGTGGCAAATTCCTCGCCGTCCACAGATATATTCCCCGCCTCGCCAATTTTTATATCACGAGCTTCAGGCGTAAAAACGATGGTTTGCCCGCTATCGCTTAAAACGGGATTGCCCTCGGCAGTAACCAGCGTTCCCGCACCGTCAATCTGGAAATTGCCCGCCTTGGTATAGCGAACGCCAAGCGGTGTCTCCACCGAGAAGAAACCTTCGCCCGCAATCGCTAAGTCAAGCGGATTGCCTGTGGCGTGAATTGCCCCATTTTCAAGATTATGATAGCTGGAAATGTCATAAGCAAACGCCATGTCGTTGCGGTTTTTCTGGTTCACATCCTTGGTCATATAGGAGTTGAACAACAGATGCTCCGCGCCATAGCCAGTTGTGTTGGCGTTGGCGATATTATTCGCCGTCGTGTCCATATCACGAAACAACGCCAATTCCCGCGACAAGGTTATGTATATGCTATTATCCATCTGCTTAACTCTTCCGAAGAAAATTAATTCACTCGGAAGCACAAGCATAAATCATGCCAAATTTTGCCCAACCTTTGCAAAGAGTTGTATCCAGTAATTAATTGGCGGCTTACAATAAAAATGTGACAATTATAAAAAAATATGCAACTAATCATATTATAATCCTTACCAAGAAATGGAAGCTTATGACTGATTTCCCAAAGAAAACTCTTGTTGATTGGCAAAAAGCGGCTGGGAAAGATCTCGGCGTTGATAAGGCAGGAAATCCTGTTCCACTTACGAAATTAGACTGGGAAACTCCCGAAGGTTTTACCGTAAAACCGATTTACACGGCGCAGGATTTGGAAGGTTTGGAATATACTGATACTCTGGCTGGTTTTGCGCCGTTCGTGCGCGGGCCACGCGCCACCATGTATTCTGTGCGCCCGTGGACGGTGCGTCAATATGCTGGTTTTTCGACGGCTGAGGAATCTAATGCTTTTTACAAAAAAAACCTAGCAGGTGGGCAAAAAGGTTTGTCGGTGGCTTTTGATCTCGCCACTC
>SXGU01536125.1_pt1 | contig 16737 bp, 18 predicted proteins | sample 3174531 | NCBI WGS metagenome assembly SXGU01 (sample SAMN11356863, study PRJNA531348) | freshwater metagenome | isolation source: freshwater sample F1-140 | place: China: Fuxian Lake, Yuxi | collected 2017-12-25 | reverse complement strand
CTGATCGTGGAGTTCGCCAAGCAGCGGCACGAGGAAGGCCTGTCCGTCACGGAGGCGGCGCTGGAAGCGGCGCGCCTGCGCTTCCGCCCGATCGTTATGACCTCGATGGCTTTCATTCTCGGCGTGCTGCCGCTCGTGCTCAGCACGGGGGCCGGCGCGGCCAGCCGCCGCTCCATCGGGACCGGCGTCTTCGGGGGCATGATCGCCGCCACGCTCCTGGCCGTCGTCTTCGTGCCGCTCTTTTATGTCCTGGTCATGAACATCGCGCGGCGCGGCGCGCGGGACCGTGTGAGCGCCGGCGAGTTGGGCGGGGGGAGCCAGACACCCGTCGCCTCAGCCACGGACCAGCCACAGGAAGGGAAGCCATTGCCGTGAGCCGCCACCGTACCAGCGTCATCCCGGTCATGACCCTGTCGGTCGCCCTGTCATTGGCCGGCTGCCTGGTCGGGCCGGACTATCAGGCCCCGGAGGTCAAGGCGCCGGATCAGTTCCGCCATGAGCCGGCCAAGCCCCTGGCCGATCCCACCTCTCTGGCGGACCTGCCCTGGTGGGAGGTCTTCAAGGACGAGCAGCTGCAGGCGCTCATCAAAATTGCGCTGGAGGAGAACAAGGACCTGCAGCTCGCCGCCGTCCGGGTGGACGAGGCGCGGGCGGAGCTCGGCATCACCAAGTCGCAGCTCCTGCCGACCGTGAGTGCCGGCGCCAACGCCACGCTCACGGAAATCCCCGGGGCGAACATCCCGGGCATCCCGGCCGGCACGAGCCTCCGGACCCCGCTCTATTCGACGGAGCTGACCATGACCTGGGAGCTGGACATCTGGGGGCGCCTGCGCCGGGCCACGGAAGCGGCCAAGGCCCAACTCATGGCCACGGATGAAGTGCGCAAGGCGGTGGTCATGGGCCTGATCAGCCGCGTGGCCCAGGCCTACTTCGAGCTGCGGGGGCTGGATTTGGAACTGGAGATCAGCAGGCGGACGCTGGCCTCGCGCGAGGCCTCGCTCAAGCTGGTGAAGATGCGACACGACGGGGGCGTCAGCTCGGCCCTGGATCTGCGCAAGGCGGAGGCGGAGGCGGTGAGCACGGCCTCTTCCATTCCTGACCTGGAGCGCCAGATCGCGCAGAAGGAAAACGCGCTCAGCATCTTGCTGGGGCGCAACCCGGGCGCCGTGCCGCGCGGGCTGGCCGTGACGCAGCAGCCGCTGCCGCCGACCGTGCCGTCCGGGCTGCCCTCGGCCTTGTTGGAGCGGCGGCCCGATCTCCGCGAGGCGGAGCAGGCCCTGGTGGGGGCGAATGCCCAGATCGGCGTGGCCAAAGCGGCCTTCTTTCCCCAGGTCTCGCTGACCGGCCAGTACGGCTACATGAGCCGCGACCTCTCGAACCTCTTCGTCGGGCCGAACCGCATGTGGGGGATCGGCCCCGGCGTGACGCTGCCGATCTTCAACGCCGGACGCAACCAGGCGCAGCTGGAAGGGGCGGAGGCGAAGCAGAAAGAAGCGCTGATCAAGTACCAGCAGGCGGTGCAGGAGGCCTTCCGGGACGTGGACGATGCGCTGATCGCCTACCAGAAGGTGCGGGAGACGAGACTGTATCAGGAACAGTTGATCGAGGCGGCGACGAAGGCGCTGGCGCTGGCGGAGCTGCGGTACAAAAACGGGGTCTCCAGCTACCTGGACGTGCTGGACGCCCAGCGGCAACTGTTCAATGCGGAAATCGGGCTGGCGCAGACGAGACGGGGGCAGCTGGTGGCGGTGGTCCTGCTCTACAGAGCATTGGGGGGAGGGTGGACTGAAACGGAACCGAAGCCGCCGACACCTGCCGCAGCTCCCGTATCGACACAGCCTGCCGGGTCCTGAAGAAACCCCCAAGAGGTCGGTGTGGCGCGCCCTCTCGCTCCCGCACCTCCCGGAACGACCCTTCCGGGCTTCAGCAAGCGGAACCCTTCTGGAATTCCCGCAGCCACGATCTTGATCGTGGTGCTGTGGTCAGTTCCAGCTTTCCTGCTCGCTGAAGCCTCGGTGGGTACCCCGTTCTTCCGGTGAAGTCCGCTCAACGGCACGCCACACCTCCGGCTGCAGCTAAAAAAAGAGAGTGGGCGGGGACAAGCCGCTGAGGGACTTGTCCCCGCTATGAACCGGAATGGGCAGAAAATCGCACTCGAACCATTCTACACTTGCCGGCCATATCTGAAGACGGCCACGAAAGGGCAGGGCCCTTCTAGCTGCGAACCGGAATCGGCAGAGCAACTGACTCTTCATCTGCCGGCCGGGGTTCAATCCCACTCGCTGGCTCCAGCAATTCGACAGCTCCCACGCCCTCCGCCGTTACCCTCGTGACATTGGTTGCATGGAGGGCGTGGATTCGGTCTTGAAGAAATTTTATGGAGCGTTTCTCCCTCTAAAACCGCCCAGCTACTGAGCAGACACGTAACCTTGATGCCGATGTTGATCAGTTTTGAGGTGCCGCGGGTCTTTGCAGTTTTGCAAACTGATCTCTGAGTTGTTTGATTTCTTCTCTTAAAGACTCGTTCTCCTGTTTCAGTTCGCGAAGAGCCTCCACGGTCAAAGCCTCAAACCCGCGAAAAGTCAGGACCCTATAGCCAGTTTGATCGGTTTTGATCCACTCTGGAAAAACTTGTTCCACCTCCTGGCCAATCATGCCAATCTGAGAGCCTGTGAGGTTCCCACGTTTTTCCGGATCCTTCCATTGGTAGGTGACCCCCCGAAGTTTCAGCAAACGACTCAAGGAATTAGATAAAGTTTTAATTTCTTTCTTGAGTCTAGCATCGGAGTAATCGCTCCAAGATCCACCTCCCGGTTTGTAACCTGTTGAGTTTATATATAGAGTGCTAAATCGATTATCTGAAGATCCTAGATCCAGGCCTGCGTTGGACGTAGGCCGGAGAAAGTTAGAGGTATCTAGAACCAGACAGTTCCCACCACCAGAATTACATATCCAGTTGTTCAAATAAATTTTGCCATTTACGTCTAGAGCGCCCTGAGGGCTTGTCGTCCCAATGCCGACATTGCCACTCGATGCGATGCGGACCGCTTCCGTAATCGACCCTCCCCGTCGTGTGTTGAAAGTCAAATATCCATCAGTAGTCGCCGCCCCATTCCAAGCCGCGTAAATAGAGGCAATGTTGGGGCCGGCACCAGAACCTGCACCGCCTACAAAGGTTAGCTCTGGACCTTCTCCTGCCGCGCCACCTGAAGTGTTTCTGTTTGCAAGCTGCAGAGCCGTCTGAATGCCTGTACCGTCAACACGGAACTGGCCAGCGGGCGTGTTTGCAGATTGCCGGGCATCAAGCTGAAAATCGGGCGCTGTAGTTCCAATGCCCACTTTGCCCGTTGAGAAAACTGCCGCATAGTTATTGGTTGCGCCGGTTGGGGCATCGACGTAAAGACCATAGGCATTGGTGGTGTTGGCGACGGTTCCTCCAGCAATGCGGAGGGCGGAGCCCGTGGTGATGGTGGCAGGTCCAGCGCCGCTCGCTGTCGGAGGACCGGCAATATGCAGGGTCGTCCCGTTCGTGACGGTCTGGGCCGATGCCGCGCTGAGTGTGTACTGGTTGAAGAGATTGAACCGGGCATTGGTCAGGCCGCTGGAGATCGTTTGTGTGAATCCGTTGGCCCGGATGTCGATCAACTCCGAATTCGAGCTGGTAGCCGGACGTGCAACATCCAGCAGAGCGCCGGCCGATGTGGTGCCGATCCCCACGTTACCGGTATCCGAGACATCGAAGAAATTACCGGCCCAACTTGCCGGAACGACTGCTAACCCCAAGAGGCTTCCAAGTACCACACCGGTCATAGCATGTCTCATCGTTTACCCTCCTTGTTGGCACCAGCGTGAGCAATTGTTCAGCGAGCGATCAGGTCTTGATGATGAAGTTGGTCACGATGAATGGATTCATGACGTTGTGCGCCGTCCCGCTGCCGGTGTTAGAATTGGAAACGCCAATGCCGGTTAAATTGGTACTCGTGGGAGTAGCATACGCCCCAGAGACTTGATTAAAACCCCAGTAAGGCCCATTCCCTTGGGTATAACCAGTTTGCGCAGCGTGAGCATGGCCAGGGTCCGTCACCGTGGCCGTATGGGTGTGAGATGGCATTTCTGCCGTCGTCAGCGTATGCGTTTCTTCGCCAGCCCAATTGCCTGCTGCCCTGGCTGTGAGGGTTGATCCGCCGGTCGGGGCGCCCGATCCGCTGGCCCCTCCGCCCGTTCCCGCGCCTGCTCCCAACGGATATCGTCCGCGCAGGTCTGGCAGATTAAACGTCGTGCTCCCATCCCCCGCTCCGTAGGTGGTCCCGATCGTCGAAAAAAGCGCCGCATAGGTCGATCGAGAGACGGCCGACCCATCACACAACAAATATCCTGATGGAGCCGATGCGCCACCATAGGCGAGCAGGCCCCCCGTTGGAATAATCCCGATGGATGAGGAGAGTGTGCCGCCGTCATCGGAGTCCACATGCCCATGTTGGAGCTTATTGCCCGCACTGGTCGTCATTACCAACGCCAGTACAAATATGCCTGTTAACAAGGCCATCAGCCGTGCTTTCATCGAGCGCCTCCCTGGTTAGAGCTCAGTGCAATACATGGTCATACGTATCTTGATCCAATCCTCCTGTCAAGGCGAATTAAGCGAGTACTATTACCCATGATAACAAGGTGTTGTTACGGCTGCGGGGCTATCGGATCTCAAATTGGAAGCAAACCGCTGCCGATCCAAGAGATGAAGGAGACGTGATTGATTATGAGATCATCAGCGGTGAGACAATAGCCGTTGAAAGGACATCCCCTGTTGCTCCAACTGCGACCGTCGAGCGAGCACGTGTTTATTGCGCGCTCTGGGAGCACGGGACCAATAGGGGATGTCCTCCTCCTCGACCGGGCTGCCAATTGGAGTGCTTTTCGGATACACTGCACCGCGAGACGTCGGAACATTATTGGGGAGAAAGAAACGATGAGCGGGAAAGACGGAGCAGCCGAGCAGCGCGACCAACGCTTAATGAATCTGATGTTCAGAGCCCACCCCTGGCACGGGGTCTCCATCGGAGACGAGGCGCCGGAGGTGGTGACGGCCTACATTGAAATCGTGCCGACCGACACGGTGAAATACGAAGTGGACAAGGTAAGCGGCTTCCTCAAGGTGGATCGTCCGCAGCGCTTCTCCAACCTCTGTCCCGCCTATTACGGCCTGGTGCCGCAAACCTTCTGCGGCGAGCAGGTCGCAGCCAGGTTCGCCGCGCGGGCGAGCAAGCAGGGCGTGGTCGGCGACAGAGATCCCCTGGACATCTGCGTCCTTACGGAGAAGACCATTCCGCACAGCGACATTCTCCTCACGGCCCTGCCCATCGGCGGGCTCAGCATGTTGGACGGAGGCGAAGCGGACGACAAGATCATCGCAGTCATGAAAGACGACGCGGTCTATGGCGGGTATACCGATATCGCCAATTGTCCGCCGACCCTGATCGACCGCCTCCAGCATTACTTCCTCACCTACAAGCATGCCCCTGGGACGACGCAACACAAAGTCCAGATCACGAGTGTGTATGGACGAGCGGAAGCGCTGAAAGTGATCCGCGCGAGCCATGCCGACTACCGGGCGCATTTCCCGGAACTGGAATCGCGCTGGCCGAAAGGGTTGGGGTAGACGCGGCTGAAGAACGGAGAGCGACGACCTGGTTAATCCCTTGTGCGCGCTCCGGGAGCACAGGACCAAGAGGAGATATCCGCCTTCTCAACCAAGCTGCCCATTCTTCATTTGACAGAACTCACCGTACGGCTTAGCCTGATTTGTCCATAGTAAGCCGATTCCGAATCCAGCGTGGGCCGCTTCCATGCCCAGACGCATTACCATCATCCAGGGCCATCCCGATGCCGGGGCGCGCCATTTCGGCCATGCGCTGGCGGACGAGTATGCCAAGGGCAGTGAAGACGGGGGCCACGAAGTCAAACGCCTCGATGTCGCCAGGCTGGACTTTCCGCTCCTGCGGACCAAGGAGGAGTTCGAGCAAGGCCGGCCGCCGGACTCGATCAAGCTGGCCCAGGAAGCGATCGCCTGGGCGGACCACCTCGTCATCCTCTATCCCCTCTGGCTGGGCGACATGCCCGCCCTCCTCAAAGCCTTCTTGGAACAAGTCTTTCGCCCCGGCTTTGCCTTCGACTACGAGGCAGGGGGCCGCTTCCCGAAGAAGCGCCTCACCGGCAAATCGGCCCGCATCGTCGTCACCATGGGCATGCCGGCCTTTGTCTACCGCTGGTGGTATCGCGCCCACAGCCTCAAGAGCCTGGAGCAGAACATCCTTGCGTTCTCGGGCATCGGCCCCATCACGAGCACCCTGATCGGCACGGTGGAAGGGATGACCGACAAGCAGCGAGCCGGATGGCTCGATGACCTGCGGGCGCTGGGAGAACAAGGGAAATAGGCCGTCACAGAGGAGGAGCCCATGTCGCGAATTAAAGCGATCAGAGCGTCGCTCGACAAGAAGCTGGACTCGTTGGAGCATCAGGCGCTGGCGCTGGAAGCCCAGCTGACGCAGACGAAGGAGCAGGGGCTGCAGCGGCTGGAGGAGCGCAAGCAACAACTGCGGGACCTGTTGAAGCAGGTCCAGGCCGAGGTCCAGAAGTCGAAAGAGGTGGCGGAGCAGGCGAAGGGCGAGGTGCAGACCAAGCTGGAACAGCTCCAGGTGCAGCTGGCGCTCGGCAAGGCGGATGCCCGCGACACGTTCGAGGAGCAGCGGACGAAGATTCTGAAAGCCCTGCGCGAGTTCGAGGCAGTGGCGGATCAGAAACTGGCCGGGGCCGCGTTCGAAGCGGGCTGGCTGTGGGAGGATCTGGTGGGCCGGGCCAGCAGTCTGGAGGCCGAATTAGACGCGCTGAAGGGCCGGTTCGAGGTCGAGAAGGCCAAGCAGCAGGCGACGCTGGAGTCCAAGAAGCAGGAGCTGCTCGCGAAGCTGGAGACGTACAAGACCCAGCTCAAGGAGAAGCGCAAGGTGGTGCAGGCCAAAACCGACACCTTCGAGCTCGACATGCGCGAGGGGCTGGACCAGATCAAAACGGCGTTCAAGCGGCTGTTCGAATAAACGGCCGTGGACCTCAGACGCGGACGACGAACGACCAGGAGCGGCGGCCTGGTTGGGCCTTTTGTTCGAAAAGTCGAAGAGTGCGGCTGAGGAACGGTGCGTGCACTCGGCGGCGGCGTGATGCGTTGGTGTCAGGCAGCTACTTCCAGTCGTCTTGTTGGCCGCTCGCCTTACCAGATTAGCAGAACGGCTCGCGGCGCTCCCACGGCTTCCGACGTGCAGGTTTCGCCACACCGCCACCTCGGCCCGCATCCGTTCCATCCGCGTAAAAAAAGAGAGGGTGGCGGGAACGCGTCGCTCACGGACCCGTTCCCGCTCGGAGCAGTGGTAGTGATGATGGTGACTGTTGATTTCTGGGATGGAAAGGCGTATCCCTCCAAATATATGATGCTAAGGTTGAGCCATGTCGGTGCAGCGGGCACTCACCTTGGGAGGCGGCATGTCTAGGAAAACGGAGGACAGGGAACTTCGGGTTGAGCCCATTGAAGTTGATAGGCTCGAACTTGATCCTGAAAACCCTAGACTTTCCGGTATTGGTGAGCAAAAGACCCAGGAAGCCATTCTTCAGGTTTTGTGGGATGAAATGGCTGTGAGCGAAGTTGCACTATCAATTGCAGCGAACGGTTATTTTGAAGAGGAGCCACTCTTCGTCATTCCGAAGCATCCTATAGCATCTAATCCACGTCAGCAGCGCTTCATCGTTGTGGAGGGCAATCGACGACTCGCCGCAGTCAAGCTCCTTCGTGATCCCGCCTTACGACGCAGCATCAAAGCAACTGACTTAGAGAACATATCAGCCAAAGATCGAGCAAAGTTGGATACGTTGCCCGTGTCCATCTATCCCGACAAGAAATCGCTCTGGGAGTATTTTGGCTTCAGGCATGTAAATGGTCCAAAGGAATGGGATTCATTTAGCAAAGCCTCCTATATTGCTCAAGTAATAAGAAGCTACGGTGTTCCGCTTGACGAAATTGCCAGGAGGATAGGAGATCAACATAGCACTGTTGTCAGGATCTACCGTGGGTATATTCTGCTCGAGCAAGCGGAAAAAATGACCTCATTTAAGAAAGAAGATAGGATTGCGAATAGATTCCATTTTTCGCATCTCTATACGGCAGCGGACCAGAAGGAGTACCAAGCGTTTCTCGGAATTGACCCCGAGCGTTCGTTGAGAGATAACCCTGTTGGAAAGCAACATCTTCCTCAGTTAAGGGAATTGATGGTTTGGCTCTTCGGTAGCAAGGCTGATGGGAAATCCCCTGTTGTAGAGAAACAGAATCCTCATCTGAAGCAGTTAAGACTTGTACTTGGAAACAGGCAGTCTCTCTATGCATTGCGCTCAGGCATCAGTTTAGAGCGTGCTTACGAAATCAGTTTGGGTGACGATAGACGCTTTCAAGAAGCTCTAGTAAGAGCGAAGGATGCGATGCAAGAGGCAAAAGCAACCGTGACCACGGGCTATAAAGGCGAAAAAGACATGCTAGAGGTAATGGAGGGTATTATCGATCTGGCCCAGAGTATCTCCGATGAAATGCACAGAAAAACTAATCGTTGACTCATGCCCATCCCCCTCCCATCTGAACTTTCCGACCCCATAGTGCTTGCAGACTGGCTGGAATTAGTCGCCATAAGTTCGGACGACGGAAATTCAAGTCATGGTGATTTGGAAAGAGGGCTGAATAGACTTGGCATAGAGGATAGAGACAGCCTCGCCAGAGATGCCATGCAAGAATTGAATTTGCGCCTTAGCTCCACAGGGGACAGTTATCCGTTCACCTTTTCCGGAACGTTGCTGTCGGTAAGGCGCAACTGGAAAAAGTTTACCCCTTATATTTTCTGCCTTCTCTTGTCATATTGTGACGATAAAAAGAAGCAAGTACCTGGCTTTAAGCACACCGTCATGTTTGAGCAGCTTTCCTGCTTGGCTGCCAAAAACTATATCGGAGGAGAAGTTCTTCGTTTTGGTACTCCACGAAAGGAAATGCCGAGCAGTTTCCGTGAGGCTCTGAGCACACTGTGCAGGACTGTTGAAGAGTGGAGCCATTCGCGTACGGCTAGTACGCTGCATAAGCAGGACGGCGGACTAGATTTAGTCGCATGGAAACGTTTTCCAGATCGTCGTATTGGAAAGTTAATTTTATTTGGGCATTGTGCCTCAGGCCAAAATTGGGATGCCAAAATAAACGAGTTACAGCCGGTTAACTTCTGTAGCGAGTGGCTTGCTGGTGAAAAGAGCCCAGTAGTGAAGTCCTTTTTTATTCCACACCGACTATCCAATGAAATATGGGCGAATCGAGCCACATCAGCGAAACTCTTCTTCGATCGTTGCAGAATTGCCCATTGGGTGGGAAACGATGAATTCTCTAGAAGCACAGGCCAAGACAATGTCAGATGGTGTGAAATGGTGTTGAAGAGGCTACAGGAAAAATGAGCTTAAGCGGTCTATCGCTACAGGCGATCTGTCCTTACTTCGCGATGTTCCCTGCGAGTTTTGTCCGTGAGCAGGTTGAGAGATATTCAAAAACAAGTGAGTGGGTGTTCGACCCCTTTTGTGGACGTGGCACCACCATTCTGGAGTCTTTGGTTCTGGGCAGGAAAGCGGCCGGATCAGACATTAACCCTGTTGCGTACTGCATCTCTCGAGCGAAGGCAGAGCGACCAAAGCTAGATGCATTGCATCGGCGAATCAGCGAGTTAGAGAATTGCTATCTCGATGCCGATGAAACATCACTGGAAGCTATTCGAAAATCATTGCCAGACTTCTATCGGAGAGCGTTTTACCATACGACCCTGAGGGAATTGCTATTTCTTCGTACCTCGCTCAACTGGTCTACTAATCGCACGGATCGTTTTATTGCTGCTCTGATTCTAGGTTCACTCCATGGGGAAATAAATGGTGCCCGGGCGTATTTCAGCAATCAGATGCCTAGAACCATTTGTCTTAAACCTGCATACTCTCTCCGATACTGGAGGGAAAAAGACCTTTATCCGCAAAAACGGGAAGTATTTAAAATGTTACATAAAAAGGCGGATCTTCGCCTGAAGGATCTTCCTGCGTATGGAACTGGGCTTGTTAAGAAGTCTAATGCTCGGGAAGTATCAGACCGGTTTAACTCGCTGGAAGGAAAGGTATCGCTAGTTGTGACATCGCCGCCCTATTTAAACGTCACAAGTTACGAAGAGGACCAGTGGCTGCGCCTTTGGTTTTTGGGTGGTGACTCGCGGCCAACCTACGGCAAAGTTTCGAGTGATGACCGTCATGAGGACTCAGAGAAATACTGGAATTTCCTGAAGGGTGCATGGAATGGTCTTGCGCCATTGCTCAGAGATAAGGCCAAAATAGTAATACGACTCGGAGGAATCGGAATTTATAAGGACGAGATCACCGATCAATTAAAGACGTCGATACGAAGTGTGTTTCCAAATGCCCGCTTAAGCAGACCGCCGGTGCAATCGAGAATTATTGGCCGGCAATCTTTGAATTTTTTGCCGACAAGTAAAGGCTGCAAATACGAGATAGATCACATCTTTAGTGTCTAAACGAGCGTGGCTAGGGCGTTTCATCTTCAAGTGAGCCCATCAGGCCGTGGCGTAGGCGGCCGTGCGTCAGAGAAACGTGTCAGGAGCCGTTTGAAGCCAGTCGCGCGTTGAGCCTGCCAAGAAGCTGACCGCTACAGTCTCCTCCCACCAAGCGTCAATTACCCATGATGCGGCGTAGTTAGCGGCACATTAAACGGGGCGAAGCGTTAAAGGCGACAGGCTTGCAAGCGGCCTGTCGCCTTTCTATTTTTTATAAGCTTGGAGCGCTATTATCCCGCTAGGAGGCATGCGACGGCGAGCGACGTCCGCCGGAGCGGCGGGGACCCCGCCCGGCATCCGGAGAAGGAAAGCTGGAACTGACCAAGGCACCACGGTCATCGACCGTGGCCGCGGAAATTCCAGAAGGGCGCACAGCGCGATGAATAAAGAGCGCCACGTTTGTGCGCGCCGCCGAGACGGTGAGGCGGCCGGAATTCCGCTCCGGACTGCCGTGGAGGGGGTGCCGCGAGAGGCGCGGAAGCGAGCAGCCGCATGCCTTCGTCCATTTCTTTGTCAGCCGTCGCTCTTAAGCTCGCGGCACGGAAGTTACTTGCGGCGGCGGAGTCGGGCCTTCACTTCACTGAGCGGACGGGTGGCCTGTTTGCGGCGCACACGGATGAGCTTCCAGAACTTGGGATCGGTTTGGAGGACGACGGATTCCCAATCTTGTTCGGTCACGCCCACGAGCACAGCGGCCGGCTTGCCTTGCCGAGTAATGACGACCCGGTCCTTTTGGGCCTGGGCGACGAATTCCTCGGTATGCTTCTGAAGGTCTTTGACGGTGGCTTTTTTCATAACAGGTCCGTCGTGGTTCGCGCCGCTGGCTAATTGAATGTCGTGCACGCAGGAATCGTGACATAGGCCTTGCGGAGAGTCAATTTTGGCGGGACAAATGTCGAGACTATTTGTGTGGGCTGGCGTGCCGCGAGAGGCGCGGAAGCGAGCAGCCGCATGCCTCCGCTTCCCATCATGGTTCGACCGATTGACAAGGGAAGGCTGTCCCGCTAGCGTGGGGCCTTCTGGGTCAACTGTGAGGACGCGCCATGATTATTGTGACGCAAACGGCCATCAACAAATTGAAGGCCTTGCTGGCGGAGCATCCGGAGGAGCAGGTCGTGCGCATCACCGTGAAAGACCTCGACGACCGCCGGCTCACCTTCGGCCTCACGCTGGAAGAGGCGGCTCAGCCGGACGATGCCATCCAGGTGATCGACGGCCTCACGGTGGCGGTCGAGGGACGGAGCGCCCAGCGGATGGACGGGATGACCGTGGACTACCGGGAACCGGGGGAATTCACGTTCCTCCATCCGTCTCCGCCGGCCATGCCGGATGACCTGATTTTGCGGCCTTCCAGCTTGAATTGACAAAGGCCGGCAGTTTTTGCCCAGCGCTTCTCATAGAGATCTTCGGCAACGAGCCACCCGCTGCTTCCCCCTTCGTGCCATTGGACACAAGTCTCGGTCGGCTCACCAAGTTGATCATCGCACCGAAACGGTATATATTTCATACCAACATGGAATTCGAGTTCGACGAGCCAAAGAGCCGCGCAAACAAGGCCAGACACGGAATCGATTTCGTTGAGGCACAGGCACTCTGGGAAGACGTGGACTTACTCGAGGTCCCGGCAAAAACGGAGGACGAGCCAAGAGCCATCCTGATAGGAAAGATAGGAGATAAGCACTGGTCGGCCATCATTACATGGCGAAAAGGCAAGATCAGGATCATCTCCGTCAGACGATCTCGACAAGAGGAGCGAGAACTCTATGAAAGCTAAAGACTTGGACAAGCGATTCGACGCCGGCGAGAACATCACCAAGGCCCTCGATTTAGCTCGGGCTCGAAGGACCAATCAGGTACAAAGACGCGTCAACGTCGACTTTCCTTCTTGGATGATTCACTCCCTGGACAAAGAAGCTGATCGCCTGGGGGTGACGCGACAATCAATCATCAAGGTCTGGATTTCCGAGCGTCTGAAGGAGAAGACGGCATAGAAAGATCGCCGTCGTCAACCCCACTTGCCCTCTCGCCCGCTTCAGTCATTGAACGAGTGAGGAGCCATTCCCCGTTGGCTCTGCCGATCCTGCTCAATAGGGTTTGAACCTCAGCGGTCGAGCAGGGCATCCGACCATGCCCCTGCCCCCCCCGTCCCGCAGCTGTTTCCTGTCACGATGGATCTACGGTCGAGTCTGAGTGGTAGTACCCCTTTCCCAAAGGTGGAGCCGGCAAGTCGGAAATTCGAGGCTTCCCGCAAGAATTATTCTTCATGGGGGAGCCCATTCAGCCTCGACCTGTGGACAAACCGGTGGACGGTTAAGTCCGCAGCCGTCGCAGCCGATGAGAGTAAGACGATATTTATAAGGGCCGAGGGTTTACCCCGAGGCCGGAACTCACCGCCGGTATTCATGGAGAACTCATCATGCCGAATCTGACGATCGAGGAGCCGACCGAGAAGCTGTTGAACGGAATCATCTTGCCGCCGATGCCCATGACGCTGACGGGCGTCAACAGCGAGCGCGCCAAGCCGGAGCCGAGTCTGGCCGAGATCGCCCGTCTGATCGAGCGGGACATCAGTGTCGCGGCGGCCGTGATCAAGGCCGTCAATTCGCCCCTCTTCGGCCTCCGGCGAAAGCTGGAGTCCATTTCGCAGGCGGTGTTCCTGCTGGGGCTCGATAATGTGGTGAATCTGGTGACGGCCCTGTCGCTTCGGTCCTCGATGCAGGCGAAAAAGTTCCCCGACCTGGATCGGTTTTTCGACACGGCCCAGGATGTGGCCATCATCATGTCGTCCCTCGCCGGGGACCTCGGCGTGATGCCGTCCGGACAGGCCTACCTGCTGGGCCTATTCCATGATTGCGGCACTCCGTTGCTGTTTCAGAAATACCCGGAATATCAGGATGTCGTGCGGGCGGCCAAGACGACCGTCAATCGCTCGATCACGGCCGTGGAAGAGGAGCGCCTCGGCACGGACCATGCGCTCGTGGGGTATTTCCTCGGCAAGAGTTGGAAGCTGCCCAATGCCGTCTGCCTCAGCATCCGCTATCATCATAGCGCCTACGATCTGCTTGAGGCGAGCAAGCGGACGACGCAGCGGGACGAAGACATCGACGCCCTTACGAACGCCGCGGCGCTCCTGGCGATGGCGGACTTCATCAGTTATCGCTTCGGGCACCGGGAGGAATACCACGATTGGGACCTTGCCGGGCCGTCGGTCCTCGGTCACTTCGGTTTGACGCCACAGGCGTTCGAACTCCTGGAGAAGGAGACCTGCGAGAAACTCGCCGACTAACTTCTCCTCCCGTCAAACGTCGATCATCCACGAGGCGGCGTCCTTGGCGGCACTGTGAACGGGGCGACAGGCTTGCGAGCGGCCTGTCCCCTTTCTGTTTTTTTCTTCTCGGCGGCTGGTCTTCCCCTCTCTCTAGGGGGGCCTGGTTGATCCCTCACTGCGCGCGGCATGCTCCTCAAAGGCCGTCCCCTGTTGGTCTAACTGCGGCCGTCGAGCGAGGCCCTTCCGAGGGCGCGCGCTCCGGGAGCAAGGACCGACAGGGGATGGCCTCCACCTCGACCAGGCCGACCGCTCCCGCCCTTCGTCAGCCACCGCCCTTGTAAGCTTGGGAGCGCGGCTCGGCCCTCACTTCGCCGGCTGAGTCTTGTCCTGGATGGTCTTCAGGTAGTCCTGCGACGCCTGCCAGCGTCGGTGTAATTTCTTTTCGAACTCGTCGAGCTTCCGTTGCTGCCCGGGCGTGAGCCCCGGCTTGACTGAAGCGAGGGTCCGGTTCCAGATGGCCTCGACCTGGGGTTGCTGCTGCGCCCGCAGCGCCAGCAAGTCGTCCTGCGCCTGGCCCACGATCGGCCCCAGGCCGGCTTGCTGGTCGGCGGTCAGGTCCAGGTGGCGCGTCAGCCGCTCCATCATCCATGGCTTCTTGGCCTTGGGTCCTGCTTCCCACCGGCTCTCGAGCTGGGACTGCAGGTAGCAGTGGGTGACGACCCCGCCGATCAACGTGCCGGACAGGAAGAGCAGGGTCAGGCCTCCCCAGACCTTCCACGGATTCATGCGATTCATGGCGTCTCCTTTTTCTCCCGTCGGCTCACAGATCGGACAGCGAGGCCACAAGCGTCTCGGCCGGATCGTCGAACAACAGCGAGGCGACGAGGTCCGCGCTCGCCGGCTGGGCGAGCAGATAGCCGACCAGCAGGCAGGCGACGAGGCTCGCGGCCATGGCGGTCCGCCACACAAGACGATCCAGGGGGAACGAGCCGGCCGCCGGCCGTTCGGACGGCCGGCTCCGGGAAACGGCCCGCATGAGCCCGGCCCGCCAGCTTGGTCCTGCTTCCGGTGCCGGCCGGGAGCGGTGGGCCGCCTGCAGGTGTTCGAACAGTTTCCGGATCTTCTCTTCGCGCGCAGGGTTCGAAGGTTTCATGGGGTTCCTCGCTCCTCCGTCAGCCCGAGCAGCAAGGTGCGCAGGCGCAGGCGCGCGCGATGCGCGCGCACTTTCACGTTGACCTGGCTCCAGCCCAACAGGGCCGCGGCTTCCCGGACGGATAATCCCTCAAGGTATACCAGCGTGAGCACGGTCCGATTTTCCGGGGACAACTGGTCCAGCGCCCAGTGCAGCACCGTCTGCGCCTCCTGCGCGGCGGCCTGTTGATGGAACGACCGGTCGGCTTGCACCGTCAGCACGTGCTCCACCCACTTCTGGCCCTCTTCGGAGAGGGCACTCATCGGCGTTTTGCGCGACCGGTAGGCCTCGCGCCAGAATCCGTAGCAGGTCCGCACGGCGAGCGACGCCAGCCAATGGTGAAACGGCGCCCGCTCCGAAAACGTCGCCAGCGAGGTGAAGGCGCGCACGAACACATCCTGCGCGACCTCTTCGACCTGCGCGCGCGGCACGTGCCGGCCCACGATCTTGAACACCTGGGCTTGATGGCGCGTGACCAGGGTCTCGAAGGCGTCGGTCTTGCCCTCCACCACGAGCCGCACGATCTCCGTATCCGTCGGCGCCTGTGCCATGGAACCAGCCACGTCCTCTCGGCTGCTCGGCCGCTCGACTGGAGAAACCGACAAGCCGGCCGCCCCGGCTTCCGCCCAGGAAAGAAACGGAGGCGGGGGTGCGGCTAGCATAGCCGAAGCCCCGCCTCACCGCCACCGCCAGGCTATCCTTCCTGATGGTGACGCATCCGCTTCTCGCGCTCGGCCCTCACCCGGTCGCGCTGTTCCTGCGTCAGCAGGGACCAGCCGTCCCGCTTGGTCTTGATGGCCGCCACGCGAAGCCCCACCTCGAACGTCTCGCTCTCCTTGACCTTGGCCTCGATCGCCGCCATGTCGGCCTTCTCGTCGTGCACGAGGGAGCGGAGTTCCCGCTCGGCCACCTGCATGCCGGCCTCGGTCCTGATCCTGGTCCGGTCATAGTCCAGGCTCATGGCCTTCAGCTTGGAGACCTGCTCCTCCGTCAGCCCGTACTCCTTCTGGTGCCTGAGCAGGTGGTGGAGAAAGTGGCCGGCCCGGTCATGGTGGCCCGCCATCCCGTGGTCTCCCTGTATCCCCCCGCCATGGCCATACCCAACCTTGTGTTGCCCCGGCTCCGACCGGCCCGCCGGCTCATCCGCCCGGGCGATTCCGGAGAACGTCAGGGCCAACACCGTGGCGCCGAGCACCGGTTTCATCGTCCGCATCATCGTTGCCTCCTCCCGCCATCGCGATGCCATGGCGAATTTTTGTTTGTCGGTGGAACGAGCGGCCTTGCCGCGCAGCCCTCTTGGAGCTCAGTCGCCCCCGGGGCGGGGAAGGTTACACGGGCCGGGGCTCCACACATGGAGACCGTGGGGCGCGTCTTTGTCCGGGCGCGCAACCCAGTGGATTCGCTCAGCCGGTTCGGTTAGAATCCGCCGCAATGCCCGACCCGGCCGGCCCCCCAGTCGCAGCGGTTCCAGCCCAGGACGAAAACCATACGGTGGTCCGAGCCGCCGGCTTGATCGGCGTCGCCACCCTCTCCAGCCGCATTCTCGGCTTCATCCGCGACATGGTCCTGGCCCGCCTGTTCGGCGCGACGCCGGCGGCCGACGCCTTTTTCGT
>SXGU01171319.1_pt1 | contig 16737 bp, 12 predicted proteins | sample 3174531 | NCBI WGS metagenome assembly SXGU01 (sample SAMN11356863, study PRJNA531348) | freshwater metagenome | isolation source: freshwater sample F1-140 | place: China: Fuxian Lake, Yuxi | collected 2017-12-25 | reverse complement strand
GCTCTTACCCCACCTTTTCACCCTTACCCGATTGGGCCTAAACCCAAGGGGCGGTTCGTTTTCTGTGGCCCGATCCGTCGCCTTTCGGCGCCCAGGCGTTACCTGGCAGTCTACCCATTGGAGCTCGGACTTTCCTCGGGATGGAAACCCACCCCGCGACTACCGCGTCGGCCCCCGCTGGAAGGTAATCGGATCAGCTGCCCTCGGCCGTTCCGGTTACGGCAGCCAGGCGCTGCCGGGCCCGCTGGACGACCGTCAAGAGCTCGGTATCGGCGTCGGCCCATTGTTCGATGACGGCCCGATACTCACCGGCCGCCGCCGCCATCTGGCCGGTTCGTTCGAACGCTTGACCCCGGAGCAGCCGGACCCTGGGGAGCAGGACCCATCGGGAATCAAATCCCCGGGAACTGAAACTCGGCGGACCGAAGTCCTTCAAGACGTCAATGACCTTCGAGTAGTCGCCCAGTTCGAAATAGGTGTCCGCGATGATCGGGCGCGCGTCACCGTCCCACCCCCAAGAGCCGGTTCGGCTGGCCTCGGAACCGAGGGAGGCGAGGAGGGATCGTGCCGCGGCCGCATCCCCTGCCCTGGCGGCAATCAAGGCCCTGAGTACCACCGGCGAACTCCGGTCGGTCAACCGGTCGAGCTCGGAGAGTGCCGTTCGGTCAGCGGTCGGACCAAGAAGGAGGCCGATCGCTGCCGGGGCGATGGATGCGACGTCGGCCATCCGTTTCTCCGACCGAGCGGTCTTCATCAGTTCGAGGCCCCGGTTCCAGACCGCCCGCAATCGGTCGGTCCGGGTGCCGGCCGCTCCATAGAGCGCTCCCAGCCGGGCAATTTCCCAGAGGTCGTCTTCCCGCTCTTTTTCGGCGGAATCCCGATCCTCGGGCCGATTGTGGCGGAGTTCGCGGCCCAGGCGAATCAGGGATGTCGCGCCTTGGAGATCGCCGAAATATCCGAGGGCCCCGATCCCGGTCATCGCGTCGAGGAGGGGTTCGGGGGCAAAATCCAGTTCGCCGAAGACGTGCGGTCGGACCCGAGGCATGGCTTGGCGGACGGTTTGGGCCGCGCCTCGAATGTCCTTCGCCACAAACTGCGCCCTGGCCTCCAGAAGGTTGAAGAACGCCTGGACTGAATCGGGAAATAGAGTTCGGAGCTGGCCGAGTGTCCGTTGGGCTTCGGCGGTCCGGCCGCTCGCGAGGTAAGCCTTGTACAAGTGGTAGTGAGCCCGGGCCGTGTTGGGTTGGAGTCGGGTCCAGGTCTGAGCCAGTTCGATGGCCTGCCCCACCGCCCGGCGTCGGTCATTGTTCAAGGCGGCCGAATCGATGGTCGACTTGTTCTCCAACACCGCCAGCGAGTCACTGCCCACCAAGCGCAACCAACCTCCCGCCGCGCTGGCATCGTTCAACAAAGCGCCCACATGTTCATAGGCCAGTCCGTAGGTTGAGTCGAGGCCGATCAGCCGTCGAAACCCTTTCAAGGACTGGCTGAGGAGCGCGACCTTCGGCTGGGTTCCGTATCCGGCATGGAAGGCAGCATCGGCGACACCGTACCACGCATCGATGTCGGACGAGTCCTGCTGGAGCAACTGGCCGTAGATGGCCAGGCCACGAAGGTAGTCTCCGGCGACGAAGGTCTGATAGCCCTGGATCAATTGCCGGTCCCGGTTCGGCAACCGGTCCGCGGTTCGTGAGGCGCGCCGAATCGCCGCGATCGAGGTGGTGTCGGCCGGACTCATCCACCCTCGGGCAATGGCCATCTTGTAGTTCGCCAGACTGAACATGCTATCGAGACGCACCGAGGTTTTGAGTTCCTCGCTGGCTTCAGCCAGCCTCCAATTGTCGAGGGCATCGACCCCGCGGAGGTAGGCGCGGTAGGCTTCGAGTGACTCCGTGGTCACGGATGTGAGCGAGGCCCAACTCGCCTTCGGCGCGCCAGTGAGATCCAGGAGTTTCGCGGCAAGTTCGTCGAAGAGCGGACGGACGTCGGCTGCCGCCAGCCCGTCGACGCGGACCGGAGCGAGCGCTCGGCCGGATCGGACATCATAGGGCCGGGCTACCAAGTGGATGGAATCGGCGACAAGGGCAAAATCGCCCAGGATCACCGTCCACACTCGGCCTTCACGAGCGAGTTCTCGCGCCAAGGAGAGGCCAATGGTGCCTTCGTCGGTCGCGTCGGCGTCCCGGAGCAAGTCGTGAACCCGAGCCGGATCGACGATGGTCAGGTCTCGCCATTGCGACAAGGCCAACGAGAGCATGTTGACGCTCCCGTTTCGCAACCAAGCGAACGGCTGAGCTTCGCGAAGATTCTCGAACGGCAATACGAGAATCGATCGTCGGGGATCAACACCGGGGGGCGGTCCATCGGACCGGTTAAGGAGTCCGAGGGCTGCGCCGGCGAGAACGGCCACTCCAACCAGCCACGGTGCGATGCGCCGGGCGACGCTCCTGGTCGCGGGGGCTGTTGCTGGGATTGGGGTTGGGTGCTCACCGGCGAGCGCCTGGCGGAAGCTCTTCCCGGTGGGCCACCGTTCGTCCGGGGTTTTTGCCAGGGCCCGCATGATTGCCGGTCCCAACCCCGGGGGGAGGTTGGTTTGGATCGACTCCAGCGGCGTGGGCGGATCGAGGATTTGCTTCGAGATTACTGCTCGGGGCGATCCGGTGAAGGGTGGGGAGCCGGCCACCATTTCGTAGCACACAATTCCCAACGAATAGAGATCACTCCGGCCGTCCAAATGTTCGCCGGCCGCCTGTTCCGGACTCATGTAGGTCGGGGTTCCCATCACGGCGCCGGGGCCGGTGTGGCCGTCGCCCTGCTCCACGAGCCGGGCAATCCCGAAGTCCGCGAGCATCGCGTGAGGCTCGTCGCCGGGTCCTTCGATCAGGATGTTTTCCGGCTTGAGATCTCGGTGGACTACCCCGGCCTGGCTGGCGGCGTCCAGCGCATTCGCGATGTCGGATCCGATCCGAATCGCGACCTCGGGTCGAAGGCGCTTCTCTCGGACAAGGCGTTGCCGGAGCGTCTCTCCGTCAAAGTAGTCCATCACGTAGTAGAGCTGCCCGTTGACTTCGCCCGCGGAATGGACGGAGACGATGTTCGGGTGGCGGATCTTGGCGATCGTCCGGGCCTCGGCGAGGAAACGGGCGGAGACGATCTGGTTGGTTGAGAGGTCGGGGTGAACGACTTTTACGGCAACCAAGCGATCCAAGGTGAGATCCCTGGCAAGGTATACCAATCCCATGCCACCCCGGCCGAGCTCCCGCTCGATTCGGTATTGGTGGCCCAGGGCGGCCTGCAAGAGCCGTGGAAAATCGGCAGAACCCATTTCCAATCCTAACCGCACCAAGGAACGAGCATCCCGAAAATACCTGGGAAGGTCCCCGCAGGTAGTCGCTCGAGGGATCGGGCCACTTCGAAGGTTTGGATGCCCGGTTTGGAAGGGCGGTCGCGTTTTGACCCGTTCTCAGTCATTTGGGTGGGTTGGCCATTTTACCATCCGTTGAGCCTCCCAGTGCAGTTTCGCACCGAATTCGAACCCGGGGGGTGCGGTGACGCTGCCAGAACGAGGATACTTGACGGTCGCCGCCGTAGTAGCGGAGACCGATCGGCTGGGCCTTGATGCGGCTGGGGTTGGGTGTTTTGCGGTGGTTCACCGGTCCAATCTCCCGGCGGCGACCCGGGTGATCCGGGAGCATCCGATCGATGCTGTAGTGTTTTCGGTTCATGAGTGTGCGGGACAAACGGTCGAGGACATCGACAACCTGGTCCGTCGATTCCCCGACATTCCCACTGTGGCGCTGGTGACCCGAGCCGATCCAGCGGCGTCGGAGACGCTCCTTCGCCTGGGTGCGACCGGTGTGCGTCACGTTGTGGACGTCAGCGGCCCGAACGGCTGGCGGCGACTCCGGCAACTTCTGGCGGAGCCGGCGTCCCGCCCCGCCGCTCGGATCCTCGCCCGGGTACTCGAGTCGATCCCTGACGTTCCACCGGACGCGAAGATGTTTCTCGAGATGATGATTCGGCTGGCGCCCTCAACCTCGGTGGCCCGCCACCTGGCGGCCCATGCTCGAATGCGGCCGAGCACGATGGTGTCGCGGTTCGCCAGGGCTGGGCTCCCCTCACCGAAAACGTACATGGCAGCCATTCGTTTGGTGTACGCGGCGCAATTCTTTGAGAACGAGGGGCTTTCCATCACCGACGTCGCGTACCGTCTCGAATGCTCATCGCCCCAAAGCTTTGGCCGGCACCTCCGAGCCATGCTGGGGATAACCCCCGGCGAGTTCCGACGCCGGTTTACCTTCGACGCCGCAATCGACCGGTTCGTTGCACTGCTGGTTGATCCGTATCGATTGGCATGGGGTGAGTTTCACCCAATGGAACTCGGTCGACCGGGTCGGCCGCCGGCATCGGGGTCGGCCGGTCCAGAGAGAAGCTCGAAGACTCTTGCGCGGTTAGTGTCGAGAGCTACTACTTAGAGTTGTCCCCCGTTCTCGGTTGGGCGAGAAGCCTGGTAATGTTAGTAATGCATGCAACCTCTACTCCGATGCCTTGGATCGCTGCGACGCCGCCCTGCTCTCGGTCGACCACGGCAAGGACCCCGAGGACGAGGCCACCCTCCGATCGCACCGCCTCAACCGCCTGGGTGGCCGAGCCGCCGGACGTCAACACGTCCTCGACGATGACAACGGCGAGGCCCGGTTCGAAGTTGCCTTCCACTCGCCTCTTGGTACCGTGCTCCTTGGTGGCCTTTCGCACGCTGAATCCTTCGATGATGGGCGGCGAATCCAAGCTCGCCCTCGCGATGGCATATGCCACCGGATCGGCCCCCATGGTCAGGCCCCCAACCGCTGCCGGCTTCCAACCCCGGCCTCGAATCAACTCGAGGCCGAGGGCGCCGATGCACCGCTGACCCTTCGCGGCCATCGTGGTTTTCCGAGCGTCGATGTAGTAGGAGGACTTCTGGCCCGAGGCGAGAATGAAATCCCCAAACACGAGGGACCGTTCCCGCAGGAGCGCCTCAAGCTCGTTGAGCGCGCTCATTCCTTACGGCGACGAAACAGGGACGAAAGGAAACCACCCTTCCCCGTTTCAGGTTGCTGAGCGGCCTCGCAGAATGCCGCGGCGAAGTCGCCAACCGTCTTCCAGCGCTTGGAGAGGTCGCGGTCCAAGCCCCGCATCACCGCGGTTTCCAGTTCAGGTGAGAACTTGAGGGCTTTGTTGGCCTGGCTAAGGGGAACCGGCGGTTTTGAGAGTAGTTGTTGAAACAACTCCCGAGGGTTCTTCCCCGGGTAAGGCAGTTGGCCACAGAGGAGGTGATACGCAATCGTGGCCAGGCTATAGACGTCAGCCTGCTCCTTAACGAGCTCGCCGCTCAGGGCCTCTGGGGCGACGTACTGGAGGGTGCCGACAAAGAACCCAGCCTTGGTGAGCCGCTGCGACGGGTCATCCTCGGCATCGCGCGCGATCCCAAAATCCAGGAGCCGGGCGGTCTGGGAAACCGAGTCGTACATGATGTTCGCCGGTTTCAGATCGCGGTGGATGATGCCCGCCCGGTGGGCCACGACCAGGGCGTCGGACAGCTGCCGGATGATCTTGGCGGTCAAGTCAGGGGCCAACGGGCCCGCGGCTGTCAGGAAGTTGGCGAGTGGCTCACCGGCGGCCCATTCCAGGGCCAGGTAGAACATTCCCTCAGCCTCACCGTAGTCGTAGGTGTTGACGATGTTCGGGTGATTGAGGCGGGCGCCAAACTCGGCTTCTCGGAGAAAGCGCTTGACCGCCACCGGATCTTGGCCCATCCGGGAACGAAGAACCTTGACGGCGGCTAAGCCGCGCGTGGGGTGCTGGGCGCGGTAGACTGTCGCGGTGCCACCCTCGCCCACAAAGGCGAGAAGCTGGTAACCGGCCACTGTTCGGCCGACGAGGTTATCTTCGCTCATTGGATCGGTTCAAGGTATACGCCGCCCAAGGGCTTAAGCAAGGAGCTATGACCTTCTGGGTCACGGTTCTCCACTAAGCTACTGAAGGATTCCTGCCCCATGAAACTTCGCTACCGCCTCCCGAGTGCGATAGTCCTGCTGCTGATTGGTACGGGGTGCTCGTCCGGCCGAGGCGCGCCTCGGGGCTCGCCGGGTACCGTCACCGACCAGACTTTGACCGAGTTATTCAGCTTGTCGACGGTCTTTCAACGGCTCGGGCGCTTAGCTGGGACCGGCCCGATTCCGTTTGTCGGCAATGTGGCGTTGCTTGCCGGGCGAGGCGACTCGACGTTGATGATGGTCGGGTTGTCGTTCGAGAATCGCGCCATATCCTTTCAGCGTGACCAAGGGACCTTCGCTGGCCGGTTCCGGGTCGACCTTTCCGTGACCAAGGCCGGTGCTCCGCCGATCACCGTCAGCAAGACGGAGGTCGTTCGGGTGGCCTCGTTCCAAGAAACCCAGCGGAACGAAGAGACCATTTTCTTCAACCAGTCGTTTCACTTGGCGCCCGGCAGTTACACTGTGGCGGTCGTTGTTCGCGATCCGGCCTCTACGGCGGCCAGCCGGGTTGAGAAGGTGGTGGAGGTACCGGCCTTCCCGCCTGGTTCGCTGTCGGTGCCGACGATGGTCTACGAAGTTCGGTCTCGAACCTCCGTGACTGACTCTCTTCACGCGGTTTTGAACTCCCGAGGCACGGTATCGCACGGTGGGGGCGACACGCTGTTCATTTACGTGGAAGGGTACCGGTTCGCCGGGCCCACCCAGATCCCGGTGACGGTCCGGGATGACCGGGACAGCGTGGTCTATCGTTCTGAAGTCCAGTTTGCCGGCGGGCGGGCCGTCGAAGGCCGAGTGGTCCGGTTCGGATCGGACGCGCCCCCGCTCGGCGAGCTCAAGATTCAGTTCGGCGAGGGGCCGTCGGCCCGGAGCGTTCAGGCTTTAGTCTCCTTCGCGAAAGGCTGGGTCGTCACGAATTACGAAAACCTGCTGACCCTGCTGCGGTTCTTTCCGTACGAACCCGGATTGCTGGGCAATCTCAGAAGCGCCAAGCCGGCCGACCGCGCCAAGTTGTGGCGCCAGTTTTTTGCGGTGACTGATCCGATTCCCGAAACCAGCAACAACGAGGCACTGGACCGGTACTTTACGCGGATCGCCTTTGCCAATGAACGGTTTCGGGACGAGGGCGGGGAAGGGTGGCGGACCGATCGCGGCGAGGTCTTCGTGACCTTGGGCGAACCGGACCAAGTGTTGGAGAACCCGCCGTCCAGCGACCGGCGGATCATCCGATGGTACTACAACGAATATCGGGCGGTGATTGATTTCGAGGGCACGCTCGGCTTTTCCCGGATGCGGCTGACCCCGAACTCTCGGTCAGAATTCGCCCGGGCCCGGTCGCTGGTGGTACGCGACGCACGGAACCGTTAATCCGGCGGCCGTTCGATTCGCGGGGCGATCGGGGAATTCCCGGTCGCCCCGCGGTTCTTTCAGCTTACCTTTCCGCCCATGCCAGATTCTGAGATCCCCCGGCTGTTCCTGATCGACGGCCACGCCCTGATCTACCGGTCCTTTTTCGCGATGATCAGTCGGCCCCTGCGAACTTCACGGGGAGAGAACACATCAGCGGCTTGGGGCGTCGTCAATTTCTTACTTCGCCTCCAGTCGAAATATCGTCCGGAGTACTTGATCTGGGTCCTCGACAAGGGGGATTCCTTTCGATCGGCGATGTATCCCGAATACAAATCGACCCGGGAAAAGCTGGACGCTGAACTCCAACAAGACTTCGATTTGGCGCTGGAGCAAACCCGCGAGATTCTCGAGGCCTTTCGGGTACCAGTGGTAGCCATCGATGGATACGAAGCCGACGACGTCATTGGGACGCTGGCCCGCCGAGAGGCAGATCGAGGGGTGCAGGTCGTCATCGTGTCCGGTGACAAGGACTTCTACCAACTGATCGGGCCCCGGGTCGCATTGCTCAACCCGGGCCGGGGCGGCCCGGCTGGCGTCGAGGAGCACTGGGTTGACGAATCCAACGCCTCCGAGCGGTTAGGGGTCGAGCCGTCCAAGGTGATCGACTACCTGGCGCTTGTGGGTGACGCGTCCGACAACGTCCCTGGGGTGCACGGCGTCGGGGAGAAGACAGCGGTTCTGTTGCTGGCTGAGTTTGGGGATCTCGATACCATCCTGGCCCGAGCCGGCGAGGTGAAGGCCAAACGGGCCCGGGAAGCCCTCCTCGCCGAGGCGGACCAAGCCAGGCTATCCCGTCAACTGGTGACGATAAGGAAGGACGTACCAGTCGGAATTGAACTCCGCGAATCGGTGCGCCAAGAGCCCGATCCCGTGGCGCTCCGCACCGTCCTGGCTCGTCTGGAGTTTCACTCGCTGGTGACCCGGCTTGGTCTGGCCGGTCCTTCGGAGCCCGCTGACGGTACGGCGGCTCAGGCTGGGGCCGAGGTCGAGTCGGGCGCTCCGCCGCGAGTCGAGTTGAAGGTCGTGGACGATCCGACGGCCCTGGCGGACATGCTGGCGGAACTTCGATCCGCTCCGTTGGTAGCCTTGGACGTCAGAACCAGTGCCGGAGAGCCACATGACGCCCAGTTGATCGGCCTAGGCTTGGCGGCGAGTCCGGACCGGGCCTGGTACCTCCCCTTCGGGCATCGACCGGCCGATGGGGAACTGGCCGCACCCGTCGACGTCCGAAATCTCACGGCGCTCACCGACTCGGCTTGTGCCGGGTTGGCGGCGCTACTCCAGGATCCCCGGGTGGCCAAAGGCGGACACGACATCAAGCGGGGCTGGCAGATCTTCCGGAACCATGGGGTCGAGTTGGCGGGAGTGGTCTTCGATTCGATGTTGGCGAGTTTCGTCTTGGATCCCGGTCGCCGGTCCCATGGGCTCGATACGCTCAGTCTCGATCTTCTGGGCCGCGTCATGCCGCCGCTTCCCGATCTCGGACGAAAGGGCAAGGCGCCGGTTCCGTTCAGCGAGGTGGCGGTTGAGGTCGCCGCTGAGTGTGCGGCGGTGGACTGTACCACGGTGCTGGCCCTGGAAGCGTACTTCAGGCCGCGGCTGGCGGAAACCTCTCTCGAGCCGTTGCTTCGCGACATCGAGATGCCACTGGTACGAGTCCTGGCGGACATGGAATGGGTTGGGATCCGGATCGATACGCCGGTATTCGAACGCCTCTCACGGGAGTTGACGAGCGACCTGGTGCGGCTCGAAGCCGCAATTGCCAAGGAGGCCGGCGGTTCGGTGAATCTCAACAGCCCGAAACAGTTGGCAGTGGTCTTGTTCGAGAAACTCCAGCTCCCGGTCCTCAAGAAGACCAAGACGGGCCCCTCGACTGATGCCGATGTCCTCGAGCAGTTGGCCGACATGGGTCATGTCGTGCCGCGGCTGTTGCTCGAGTACCGGGAACTTCAAAAACTCAAGTCCACGTACGTAGATGTCCTCCCGAACCGGGTGAATCGACGAACCGGCCGAATCCACACCAGCTTCAATCAGACCGGTGCGGCAACCGGCCGGCTCTCGTCGTCGGAGCCCAACCTCCAGAATATTCCGGTGCGGTCGCCTCGGGGCGAAGGGATTCGTCTGGGGTTCGTTCCCACGGAGGGGTGGCGATTCGTGGTGGCGGATTACTCACAGATCGAGCTCCGGCTGATGGCCCATCTGTCCGGCGATCCGGCGTTCGTCGAGGCGTTCAACGCCGGCGAGGATATTCATCGCCAGACGGCCGCCCTGATTTTTGGGATCGATCGTAGTGCCGTTACCACGGAGATGCGAAACCAGGCGAAGACGATCAACTTCGGTACAATTTACGGACAGGGGCCCTTTGCGTTGTCGAAGCAACTAGGCATTCCGCTCGAGAGCGCGAAGAAGTTCATTGCCGATTACTTCCAGCGATTTGCGGGCGTCAGGGCATATCTTGACCGGCAAATTGAGGTGGCCCGCGCGCAAGGATACGTCGAAACCCTATTCAATCGGCGCCGGTACATTCCGGAAATCAAGGATAAGAACTTCAATACCCGGGCCTTTGGCGAGCGGCTCAGCCAAAACTCACCGCTTCAAGGTTCCGCGGCGGACCTGATCAAGCTCGCGATGATCCGATTGGCGGAAGCGCTCCGTCAGGGGGCCTTCGAGGCGAGAATCCTGCTACAGGTTCATGACGAGTTGGTGCTCGAGGCTCCCGAAGCGGAGGTCGAACGGGTCGTGCCACTGGTTCGTGATTGTATGGTGGGAGTGGCTAAGCTCAAGGTGCCGTTGGTTGTCGACGTCGGCGTGGGGTCCAACTGGCTGGAAGCCAAACACTGATACTAGTGGAGTCGTCCCGGTGGTTGGCGCCGACCGCCGGGCCACCAGTTCCAACGGCCCATCAGGTGCATGAAAGCCGGAACCAGGACCATCCGGATGACGGTGGCGTCGAGTAACACCGCGACTGCCAATCCAAAGCCCAGAAACTGCATGATCAAGACCCGGGCAAACGCGAACGCGCCGAACACGAAAATCATGATCAGGGCGGCTGAGCTGATGACCGACGCGGTCGCGCTCAACCCCTCCATCGTCGCTTCGGTGTTTTTCCCGCTTCGGTCGAAGGCCTCTTTGATTCGGCTGAGCAGGAAGACCTCGTAGTCCATACTGAGGCCAAACACCACCGCAAAAACCAGAACCGGAATCAACACGAAAATGGCTTCCGTCGGCCCGGTGAGGCGCAGGAATTGGCCGCCGATCCCGAATTGAAAAACCAAGACTAAGATGCCGAACGTTGCGCTGACGGACAGCGAGTTCATCAGGACCGCCTTGACCGGAACAAGAACCGATCGAAATGCGATGGCCAACATCAGGCCGGTTGCTCCAAGGACCAGGGCAACCAAGCCCGGAAACCGACGCAGCATCTCGGCCTGAAGGTCGACACTTGCGGCAACGTAGCCTCCGACGAACACCCGGCTGTCCCTGAGCTGACGGATGCGCTGACTGGAGGCCAGACTCCGAATCCGGGCCACGACGGACATGGCCGAGGTCAGGGACGTGGTGTCGCTCAGAATCACATCGACGAGGGCGAGCTGACCGTCGCGGCTCAGATAAGCATCGAGGAAATCGCCGTGACGGGCTCGGGCGGAATCGATGTCGGCGTAGAGGAGCGAATACGCGAGGATCGAGGTCCCCGGTTCGAGGTCCACAATACTGCGGACCTCGACGACGCGGGGATCGGCGCGCATCGAGTCCGAGAGGGCCCGGAGCCCGCGGAGCTTGACCGCTTGGGTGACCGATTGCCCGGAGGGCACCTCGACGATGATGCGGAGCGGAGTGATATACCCTGAGACGCCCATCCGCGAGAGGGCCTCGACTCCGGCGCCGGCTTCCGTCTGACTGGGCCACCAGTCGCGGGCCGGGAGGCCGATTCGAATCCAGAACACCGGGAGCGTCAGCACGCCGATGATCGATCCCCCAACCAGCAGGGCACGGACCGGGTGGCGGGCAAGGGAACGGGCCCATTTTTCCCAGATCTGCGGGGCGTGGTACCAAGTAAGGCGTCGAGCCAACCACCGGGGTTGGTCGATCGACCGGCCCAGGGCCGCCAGGAGCGCCGGGAGCAGGGTGATACAAAGCAGCACCGCTACGCCAACGACGATCAAGCCACCGATCCCCACGCTTCGGGTCTCAACCATCGGCGTCAGCAGGAGAGCGCCAAAACCGACCACGACGGTCAGTCCCGAGTTGACGACGGCGATGCCCGCCGTCATCAAGGTGCGCTCCGCCGCCTCGCGCCGGCGGTAGCCGCGGGCCAGCTCCTCGCGAAACCGGGTGACCATCAGCAAGGAATAGTCGATCCCGACACCCAGGCCGATCATCGTCGTGAGATTCAAGACGAAGACCGACATCGGTGTCGTCATGGCCACCACGCCGACGATCGAGAGCGACACGGCGATGGCGAGAACGCCGATGGCGAGGGGAAGCAGGGCGGCGACCAATGCCCCAAATGCGAGAACCAGGATGACCAATGTGATCGGCAGAAGCCGGAGCTCGAATCGCTTTCCGTCCTCGGCGCTCACGGTCCGGACGTCGAGATCAAGGGCGGCCCGGCCGGTTACGTGCATCCGGTAGGAGGGCCGGTTGGGTACCTGGGCCAACGCCTGGTTGAGTGTGGCCCGAAGCCCGGGGACTTTGCCTCCGACGCTGTCGGCCCGAACCCCAAGGGAGACCAAGAAGAAGGTCGCCCTCCCGTCGTTGGAGACAAATAACGAGTCGTTCCGGGTCAGATACGAGACGACGTTCTGGACGTACGGAAGCCGGGCGGCAGTCTTGGTCAGGGTATCGAGGACGGCTCGCCCCGCTCCCTCCGCGAACGAGCCCGGACCCTCTACCGCCACCGCCAGGAACTCGCCGAAGGGCCGGGCAAATCGAGTGGACAGCAGCCGATCGGCGGCTCGGGCCTCCGTCATCTGATCGGTTCCGCCTTGGAGCGCGAGGCGGCTAGGGGTCTTGGGGGCCTGGATGAACGCGATTGTTCCGACGATCGCCCAGGCGGCGATAACGATCCAACGCCATCGCACCATTGCCTTGGCGAAGCTCGCGAGGATCAACGGGGTCTCCAGCTCACGGAGGGGGGGTCGTTTCGTTGGATGAACGGCTGCAAACGCTGGCAATGTAAGGGGTTCCGAGAGGCCCGGCCAGGAACTGACCAGCCAGAATGGACCCGGCTTCCATCTTGCAGCCTCTCAAACCGTGGCGAGACTCTTTTTGTGGCTGACGCTTGGGTTGGGGGTGCTGCTGATTTACGGCCGGATGGCCGAGCGGCCCGGTCCGACTGTGGTGGTTTCCGGGGCGGAACCGAACGCCGCCCCGCGGCCCGCTGCGGTCCAACCTCCCGCCGTGGCGGGTGCGGTTGGAGGCGTGGCCAACGAGTCACGCTCGGAAGGTCGGACCCCACTGATCGCTCAACTTGCCCGGATCGAAGCCCGACGTCGCCTCACGCTCGCCGGCGCCGCTGTGTATCTCGACTCGTTGCTCGCTGGCCCTGACTCGGTCGTCAGACGATGGGGGGAGGGAGCCGTGCTCCGCGTGTGGATCGGAAGGCCCCCAAACGCCGATCCTGTGGTTGAGGCTGTGGGCCAGGCGTTCCGCCAATGGGAGAGCCTGCGGCTTGGACCGACTTTCATCGAGACCCAGGACAGCGCCGAAGCGAATATCCTGGTCGGGTGGGTCACGAGTTCCGGATCGGAAAGAACCGGCCAGGCCGACGTCAGTTCAAATCGGGACGGGGAGATCGAAATGGTTCGGATTTCACTGGCCCGCACGGACGCCACCGGTCGGGTTCTCGGACTCGAGGAAACCCGATCGGTTGCGCTGCACGAGTTTGGTCACGCCTTGGGCCTGCCTCATTCCGGCCGCGCGAGCGATATCATGTTTCCGACCGTGTCGGTGCTGCGCCTATCCGATCGAGACCGATCCTCGGCCGAGTTGCTCTATGCGATTCCGCCTGGCGCCCTCCGCGAGCCAATGCCGCCATGATAGTGTCGTGGGTTGCTCTGCTTCTCCGGGACCTGTTTGTCGTGTTCCTCACTAATCGAAGCCTTGGGCGCACAATCCGCAGCTCGCTCGAGGCGATGCGGAGCGTCCGGGCCAAGCTGTCTGACGCCGTTGGGTTGGCCGTTCGCGCCCGCTGCGTGGCCGACAGCATCGTTGGATGCTCAGTCACCGCCGCTTTACCGGGGCGGGGCAGATCGATACCTTGAGGGATGGTTACTCCCGAGATCGTTCGCAAGGCGCTACGCCAAGTCAAAGACCCCGAATTGGGTCTCAATATCGTGGACATCGGATTGGTCTACGACATCGAGGTTTCCGAGCAGGGAGACGCCCATGTCAAGATGACCCTGACATCGCCGGGATGCCCCTCGGGGGCTGAGATCATGGAGGACGCCCGGTTGGTGGTCGAACAGGTTGAGGGGGTCAACAGCGCCGCGATTGAATTGGTCTGGGAGCCCTACTGGACCCCGGAACGGATGGACCCCAGGGTTCGCGCCTTCCTGGGCTAGGCCTTCGCGCCAACCAAGGCGATCAGTTCCTTTCCAAACTCGCCGACCTGCCACCGCCGGACCCCCGGCACCGCCAGTAGTTCCTCCGGGCTCGTTGGAACCGTTCGGGCTACCCCATCGAGGGTGGCGTTCGGTGCGAGCAACCCCGGCGGCAGGTTGATTCGGGTCGACAGCGCCGCCCGCCAGGTCTTCAGCCGTTCAACGCGGACCTCGAATGCGGGGTCGGGCCGGTAGCGCGGGTGGCGCGGAAATGAAGGGAGATCGGCGTCCGGCACGGCCAATCCCCGCTCGATCGCTTCGAGGATCTCCGGTCCACGGCGCGCCGCGTTTTCCGCCCCGATCCCCCGGACTCGTTCCAGCCCTTGGAGATCACGAGGCGGTCCGCCAGCCAGGGAAATCAGCACCTCGTTGCCGAGGACCCGAAACAAGGCCCGGTCGAGACGCTCCGCGACGCCCTCGCGCCAAACGTGAAGTTCCCGGAGGATCGCGAGCCCTCGGGGATCGAGGTCTCGGGCCCCCTTGATTTTTAGAAAGGTCTGTTCCGGCGGTTCCAGGGCGGCCCACTCGACGGCGGTCAGCAACCGGCACTCTTCCTCGACCCAAGCGAGCCGGCCAATCGCGGCCAACTCATCGATGAAGGCGATGCGGAGGTCGGGAAGGTAGTGAGTGTCCGTGGCCGCGTAGGTGAGCATGTCGGGTGTCAACGGCCGGGCCGACCAATCGGCCCGCTGAAATCGCTTGTCGGTTCGAATGCCAAACCGGCTCTCCAGGATTGCCCCGAGGCCAATGCCGGGAAGATTGAGGAACTGGGCGGCGACCCGGGTGTCGAACAAGTCCCGAACCCGAAGACCTGCCTCTCGGTGCATCAGGCGGAGGTCATAATCAGCATCGTGAAAAATGAACTGCGTCCTGCCGTGGTCGAACCAGGGACGCAGCGGCTCGAGTCCGCCGGTTCCGACCGGGTCCACGATGACGGTTTGGTCGGGGGTCGACAGTTGGAGGAGGTACACCCGATCCCGGAACCGATGGAAGCTCGCGGCCTCGGTGTCCATCCCCACGACCGGTTGGCCTTGCCACTCGGCCACCAGGGCGTCAAAGGCTGACCGGTCGGCGATCAAAAGGGGGTCGGGGGTGGTTCTCGGGGACATCGGAGGGCTCCGGCAAGCAGCTTGCAGTCAGGGGACCCGGGTAAAGTAGCGACGAGGGCCACGCCTGGCGTAGTTTGATGGCCTTAGTCCCGTTCACGTTCACGAACCAGCGAGCCGGATTGACCCGAATCCCCGAAGCGGACGTTCAGCTCACGGTCCATCCCGACGATTGCGATGCCTCCGGGACCGTGAGCCATAGTGCGTTCCTCAAGCTCTTTGAGCGGGCCCGCTGGGAACAACTGGAACGGGGCCCCGGGGTCGAAGTGTTTACCCGGGATTCCCTCTGGCCGGCGGTTCGAAGGAGTGTCCTCGATTTCCATGCCCCGGTCCGAGTTGGTGAGTCGCTTCGGTTCCATCAAATGCTGACTCATTTGGGGCGCACCAGTTTCACGATCCGGCAAACCGCCCGGCGAACCACCGACGACACGGCGCTGGCTACGGCCGAGTTCCTCTTCGTGTGCGTGGACCAGCATGGCCAACCGCAACAGGTTCCGGACGCGGTTGGCCGGTTCTATAGCGCGAGGCCTAGTGCCGACCCGATCGACCGAATCACCGTCAACGGCGTCAGTCTGGCGGTGGAGACGCGCGGCTCCGGGCTGCCGATCGTGTTCCTTCATGGTTTCCCATTGGATCGGACTGTCTGGCGTCATCAACTCGATACCCTGAGCGGCTACCGGCGGATTGCCTATGACTTTCGAGGCATGGGCCGATCGGACGCCCCCGATCTCGGATATTCGATGGCGGTGTACGCCGATGACTTGGCCGCACTTCTCGACGCCCTAGGCGAGGATCGCGTCGTATTGTGCGGCTTGTCCATGGGCGGCTACGTGGCGTTTGAGTTTCTCCGGCGGCATCGAAGCCGGGTGCGTGGTCTCGTGTTGATGGATACTCGTGCTGAGGCCGACAGTGCCGAAGGCCGGAAGGCTCGGGATGGGTTGGTGGCGAAGGTCAGAGACTTGGGGTCAATCGCGGCGGCGGAAGCGATGTTACCCCGGTTTTTCACGGCCACGGTGCCGCCTGAGATCATCGAATCGGTGCGGGAGATGATTCTTCGAGCGCCGGTTCCCGGCATCATCGGGGCCCTCACCGCAATGCGTGAGCGCTCGGACAGCTCCCCGTTGTTATCGGGACTGGTCGGGATTCCGACCTTGGTGGTCGTGGGTCAAGAGGACGTCATTACGCCGCCGAGTCTGTCCGAACAGATGGCCGCCGTCATTCCAGAAGCGCGCCTCGTCGAGGTTCCCGGATCCGGGCACCTGCCGTGCATCGAACAACCGGTCCCTACCACCCGGGCTATCCTCAAGTTCCTGCAGAGCCTGCGATGAAACCATACGGTCGGGACGAGCGTCTGGTATGGTAGGCGGTCTCGAGCACGAGTAATCCTCCCGTGTCACCGCCACGCCGCAGTACGGATCCATTCCTGTGCCCCGGGGTCGGACAACAACCGATTCCGGGGCAGGCGTCGTTGGGCGCGCGCCGACCGGCCGTTACCGCTTGGGGCGGCCGGGAGGCGTCGCGGAGGTGAATACCTCTTTGTTCTTGGCGATGGAGGGGGTCATGTTGTCGGGCACTTCTTCCTCGGGG
>SXGU01296855.1_pt1 | contig 16743 bp, 18 predicted proteins | sample 3174531 | NCBI WGS metagenome assembly SXGU01 (sample SAMN11356863, study PRJNA531348) | freshwater metagenome | isolation source: freshwater sample F1-140 | place: China: Fuxian Lake, Yuxi | collected 2017-12-25 | reverse complement strand
GAATTCCGGCAGCGCCTTGCGGATCTTGGCGATCTCATCGGGCGTCCAGGTGTAGAACACCACCGGCAGTTCGGCATCGAGCTCCGAGACGATCGGGATCGGCAAGCCCGCGGCGAAGCAGAAGGCGTCGAGCAGCCCGTCCTTGATCATCTCCTTCACCTGCACCAGGTGACCGAAGTCGAACACCTCGAGCTCGGGACGCACACCGAGGTCCTGCACGATCTTGGCCATCTTGCGCAGCACGCTGGGCGTGTTGACCATGATGTAGTCGCCGCCCGACGCGAAGTTCATCGTGCCGCAGTCGAGCGTGCAGATCTCCGGGAGCAGGGAGGTGACGTGATCGAGGCGCTCGGTGGCGCCGGCCATGTCGGTGCCCTCGGCGTCGAGGGGGAGCACGTCCTCGTCGCCACCGAGCACCATGTCGCCGCCCATGCCGGCGGTGAAGTTGATGACCACATCGACATCGGAGTCGCGAATGCGTTCCATCACTTCGGCGTAGTACTCGGTCTTGCGGCTGCCGAGGCCGGTCTCGGGCTCACGCACGTGGCAGTGCACCACGGCGGCGCCGGCCTTCGCGGCGGCGATGGCCGAGTTCGCGATCTGCTCGGGGGTGACCGGTACGTGCAGGCTCTTGTGGGCGGTGACGCCCGATCCCGTGACTGCACACGTGATGAACACATCCCAATTCATTGCTGTCCCCTTCGTCGTCGGCGTTTCCTGAATGGCCGGTCAACGCAGGGGAGCGTACACCTGACAAGCTGGGGGCATGAAGACGCCCGTGTCCCACGATCGTCCGCCCGTGGCCCGCCGTGAAGGCGTGAACAGCGACAACTGGATCGACGCCCCCTACAACCGCTGGGGCTTCCGGCACGTGCGTGAGCTGGCCCGCACGGCCCGCATCCGCCGCGGCGTCGGACCGGTGTGGCAGTTCCCCGAACACGGCGGCGCGCTGCACGATCTGGCGGTGCCGTTCGGGGCCGACCAGTTCCGGCTCGACGCGGCACTCGACGCCGCGTACAGCGACGCCTTCGTGGTGGTCCACGACGGCTCGATCGTGTTCGAGTGGTACGCCGAGACCGTCCGGCCCGACGACACGCACCTGATCATGTCGGTGTCGAAGTCGTTCACGTCCACCCTCATCGGGGTGCTCGCAGGCGAGGGTCTCGTCGATCCTGCCGAACGCGCCGACGCCTACGTTCCCGCCTTGCTCGGCACGGCGTGGGAAGGCTGCACGGTCCAGCACCTGCTCGACATGTCGGCCGCCGTCGAGTTCGACGAGTCCGACTACGACAACCCCGACTCGGCGGGGTGCCTCATCGAGGCCGTCTCGGGATACACCACCGCCCGCCGCCCGGGCATGCCGTCCGACACCATCGCGTGGGCGCTGTCGGTGCCACCGCAGGGTGAGCACGGTGACCGGTTCGAGTACCGCTCGATCATCACCGACATCCTCGCCCTCGTGGCCGAGCACGTCACCGGGCAACGCTTCGCCGACGTCTTCAGTGACCGCATCTGGAGCCGTATCGGCGCCGAGCACGACGCCGACATCATCGTCGACTCGGCCGGCTTCCCGACCGTCGAGGGCGGCATCTGCGTCACCCCGCGCGATTTCGCCCGATTCGGCCAGATGGTGCTGCAGCGCGGCGTGGTGGGCGCGGCACAGGTGGTGCCGGCGTGGTGGACCGACCGTGTGCTCGATGCCGACCCGGTGCTCATCGATCACTTCCGCAACGGTGCCGCCGCCGACCCGACCCAGCCCAACGCGTACTACCACGACTGCTGGTGGGTGGTCGACGCGTCGAAGGGTCGGTACGCCGGCCATGGCATCAACGGCCAACACCTGTGGATCGACCGCAGCACCAACACCGTCATCGCGCACCACAGCACATGGCCGGGTCGGATGGACGACGACCTGTACCTGCTCGACCGGGCCATCGCCCTCGCCGTGCTCGACTCGTTCACTCGCTGACGGGGAATCCTCCGAACCGCACCAGGTTGCCGTGGAGGTCGATCACGGCGAACTCGGTGGCACCCCACGGCTCGGTGCGCAGGGGGCGGAACGATGCGGGATGCTGCACCTCGACGCCGCTCCACGCACGGTGCTGCGCCGAGGCCGCGTCGGGCGAGTCGAACCGCACGTAACACGCCACGTCGTTGGTCCAGCGGTCGACCGTCGGATCGTGCCAGAAGTGCAGTTCGATCGCGAGCGGTTCGTGGCGGAGGATGAGGTACTCGTGGACCCATCGGCCGATCTCGTGGAAGTCGAAGTCGCGCCAGAAGCCGGCCGTCACGTCGAAGTCGGCACTCGGCAGGATCGGGATCGTGATGGCGGCCACGGCGGTCACGCGTAGCGATCGGGCGCGTCGGCTGGGTCGAGGTACGGCTCGATGGTGCCGTCGATGCGCGCCGCGAGATAGTCGCCGGCGAGAATCGGTTCGTAGCGCATCGGCCGGTCGGCAGTCGCGCACGACGGGATGCACGTCACCATCGTCGATGCCGCCGGGTTCACGAAGTACGGCACGGAGATCCGGTGCTGGTTCGGCGAGGCCACCACGCGATGCGGGGTGCTGCGGTAGAGGTCGTTCGTCCACCTGGCCAACATGTCGCCGATGTTCACCACCAGGGCGCCGGCGGGTGCCTCGACGGGGGTCCACTCACCTCCGATGGGCTGCACCTCGAGTCCGGGAACGCCGTCGACCGCCAGGAGGGTGAGCGCCCCGTAGTCGGTGTGGGGCGACGTGGGTACCGCCAGCGTGCCATCGGCGGCAGGTGGAATGGGCAGGTAGTGGAGGAACCGCAGCCGGCACTGCGGATCGTCCATCTGGCGGGCGAAGAACTGGCGGTCGGCGCCCAACTGGACCGCCATGACCGCCAACAGGTTCGCGCCCACGACGAGCGCTTCCGACTGGTACCTGCGGACCGCTGCCTCGAACCCGGGAAGGTCGGGCATCGGCACCTCGTCGTGGAGACCGAGGTCGAGGTACTCGGTGGCGTGCGTCATGCGCTCGCGGTCGATCGCGTGGTCCTGGTCGGGTACGAAGCCGTACCGCTCGATGCGTGGCGTGCGTTCCTTCAGGTCCTGCGGGAGGGCGAAGAAGGCCTGCGCCGCGGCAAAGACATCGCGCATGGTCGAATCGAGCCCGTGCCCGACCACGACGAAGAAGCCGGTGCGCAGACACGCCTCGTGGATCTGCACCGCGACCTCGGACTCATCGCCGCGCGACAGCGGGGCGATGTCGATGATGGGCGGGCCGACCATGTCGCCGGCGTATCAGGACTGGAGTTCGGCGGCCGTGCGCTGCACGGCCTTGACGATCTTGGCGTAGCCGGTGCAGCGGCACAGGTTGCCGCTGAGGCCGATGCGCACGTCCTCCTCGCTGGGGGAGGGGTTGCGCTCCAGCAGCGCACACGCGCTCACCAACATGCCCGGCGTGCAGAATCCGCACTGCACACCGCCCTCCTCGAGGATGTTGCGCTGTAGTGGGTGCATCTCGTCGCCCTGCTGCAGGCCCTCCACCGTGGTGACGGCCCGCCCCTGGGCCTGCACGGCCAGGTAGCTGCACGAGTTCACCGGCTGACCGTCGAGCAGCACCATGCAGGCGCCGCACTCGCAGTCGTCGCAGCCCTCCTTGGTGCCGGTGAGGCCCACCTCGGTGCGCAACACGCTGAGCAGGTTGCGGCCCTGGTCGGCGGCGACCGGGTAGTCGATGCCGTTGACGTTGAGGGTGTAGCTGATCATGACGCTGCTCCGATGCCGATGGCGCGGTTCACTGGGACGGACACGGGTTCGCCGAGGGCGCGGCGGGCGGCGGCCTCCACGGCGCGCCGTGCCATCACGCCCACGGTGTGACGGCGGTAGGCGTCGGACGCCCGCACGTCGCTGATGGGACGGGCCTGCTCGGCAGCCGCAGCCTGCGCCGCAGCGGCCACGTCGGCCACGGTGCCGCCGCCGAGGCCGGCGACCTCGATGATGGTGGGCGCCACTGCGGTGAGGGCCACCCTGACGGCGTTCACCGAGCCGTCGTCGGCCAGGGTGACCGACGCCGCGGCGCCGACCACGGCGATCTCCATCGAGCGGCGGTACTCCAGCCGCAGGTACGCACTGTTGCTACGGGCCGCCGGGGCGGGCACGTGGATGGCCACGCACAGCTCGTCGGGGCGAGCGCTGGTGCGACCGGGGCCGGTCCACAGCTCGGCGAGGCCGACGCGACGCGAGCCCGACGCCGACCGCAGTTCCACCTCGGCGCCGAGCACCACCAGCGGCGCGCCGGTGTCCATGGCGGGGGAGGCGTTCATCACGTTGCCGCCCAGCGTGCCGACGTTGCGGGTGGACGGCGAACCGACGAGCGCACTGCCGTCGCTGATGCCCGTGTACACGGTGGACAGCACCGGATGGTGTTCGATGGTGTGGTGGTTCACCCCGGCACCGATGCAGGCACCGGCGTCGGTGAACTCCAGGCAGCGGAGCTCCTCGATGCGGTCGATGGCGACCAGATCGCCGGGCAGCGGCGCCTTGCCGTGGCGGGCACCGACCACCAGGTCACTGCCCCCGGCAACGGGACGGGCACCGGCGGCCAACGCCGCGATCGCCTCGTCGATGGTGGTGGCGATGACGAAGCTCACGCCGGGCTCCCTTCGATGCCGTTGACGGTGGACCACACGCGTTCGGCGGTCATCGGCAGCTGGCGCACCGGCGTGCCGATGATGGCCGCGATGGCGTTGGAGATGGCGGCGGCGGTGGCCACGTTGGGCGCCTCGGCGAGACCCTTCGCACCACGCGGGCCGGCGTTGGGTGTGTCGATCTCGACGAAGTGGATGTCGATCGGCGGTGCGTCGGCGCACGTCTGCAGCTTGTACTCCAGCAGTGCGGCGTTGCGCTGCTTGGCCTCGTCGTCGTAGCGGGTGCCCTCGGTGAGCGCCTGCCCGATGCCCATCAGCACGGCACCTTCCACCTGGCCGGTGGCGCCCACCGGGTTGATGATGGTGCCCGAGTCGTGCGCGGCGCTGACGTGCAGCACGCGGGCCACACCGGTGTCGCGGTCGACCTTCACCCGCACGGCGTGGCACGAGAACTGCGGTGCCACCCAGGCGGTCATACCCACGTCGCCGACGCAGGTGGCACCCACCACCTCGGGTGGCGCAGGCGGCGCACCCGAGCCGTGGCCGATGAGCAGCTCGCCACCGGCGGCGATGCCGGCGAGTTCGGCGATGGGCACCGAACGCGACGGGGTGCCGGCCACCGACGCGGCACCGTCGGCCAGCACGATGTCGGCCGGGTTGGCCTCCAACTGCTCGGCGGCCAGCTGCTTGAGCTGCTCGGCGATCTGCCCGGCGGCCGCAACCGCGGCGCGGCCGTTGTTGAACAGCGTCTGCGAACCCGTGGCGCCCATGTCGTACGGGGCCACGCTGGTGTCCTGGTACACGAGCTCGAAGTCCTCGGCCTGCATGCCCAGCTCGTCGGCCACCAGCTGGCGCAGCGTCATCACCGCACCGGTGCCGCACTCCTGCGCACCGGTGATGATCTGGCCGCTGCCGTCGCCGTCGATCTTCACGTACGCACCCGACGGCACGCTGAAGCTCGGCCACCAGCCGATGGCCACACCGATGGCCTCGTCGTCGGGCAGCGCCTGGCCGTAGCCGGCACCGTCGGCGGCGGCCCGGATGCAGTCGACCAGTCCGATCTCGTCGTACACCTGGCCGCTCGGGCCCTCCTTGCCGGTGGCGACGGCGTTCTTCAGTCGGAACTCCACGGGGTCCATGCCGATGGCCTTGGCCACCTCGTCGGTGTGGCTCTCGAGCGCCCAGCAGGTCTGCGGTGCCGTTGGGGCGCGCACCGAACCCGACGGCTGATGGTTCGTGTACACCAGGTGTGCCTCGGCGAACGCGTGCGGCACCTGGTACGGGCCGAGCGCGTGCATGGCCGCGAGCTGGCTGAAGAAGCCGGCGTCGGCGGTGTAGGCGCCGTTGTCGATGGCCAGCCACACCTTGCGGGCGGTGATGGTGCCATCGCGGCGCACGCCCGTCTCGAGGTCGAACACGATGCCCTCGCGGCGACGGTCGGGTGCCACGAACTCCTCGCGGCGGCTGAACACCAGACGGACCGGGCGCTTCGTGGCACGGGCCAGTGCCGCCACGTGGGCCTCGTAGTGGAACCCGCACTTGCCGCCGAAACCGCCACCGAGGTGCGGCACGATGATGCGCACCCGGTTGGCCGGCAATTCGAGCGTCTCGCACACACCGGCGCGAGCGTCGAACGGCACCTGCGTGCTGGTCCAGATGGTGACCTTGTTGCCCTCCCACTGGGCCAGCACGGCCCGCGGCTCGATGGGCGCAGCATGGCAACCGTCGGCGACGTAGCGGCTGTGCACCACCACGTCGGCCTCGGCCATGCCCTTGTCGACGTCGCCCTTCGCGATGGACGCCATCGACGCATCGTTGCGGTCGCGCACGATGGGACCGGCCGCGCCGTAGTCGCTCCAGTCCGCATGCACCAGGGGTGCATCGGGGGAGAGTGCGGCCTCGATGTCGTTCACCACGGGCAGCGGTGCGTACTCGACCACGATGGCGTTCAGCGCCCGCTGCGCGGTGGGCACGTCGACGGCGGCCACGGCGGCCAGGATCTCGCCCTCGAACCGCACCACGTCGCGGGCGAACAGCGTGCGGTCCTGCACGAATGGGCCGAATCGCACGTCGGGCACGTCGTCCTGGGTGAGCACCGCGAACACGCCGGGAATGGCGCGGGCGGCCGACACGTCGAGCTTGGTGATGCGCGCGTGGCTGACCTCGGCGTACTTGAACTTCGCGACCAGCGCGCCCGTGAGCGTGAGGTCGGCGGTGTAGCGCCCGCTGCCGGTGACCTTGTCGGGGCCGTCGGCGCGGACGAATCGGGGTGCGGTCGTGGTGGGACTCATCGTGCTCACTCTGCCAGATCGGTGGACGGGATTCGGAAGGGGTGCTCAGCCGCTCAGCCCGGCGAGGCCGCCGGCCATGCCCTCGGCGTCGCCACCGCGCTTGCTCATCCGGCGCATCGCGAGGGCGGCGAGCGCCACGGCGAGCAGGGTGAAGCACAACATCACGGTGGCGAGTGCGTTGAGCGCCGGGGTGGAGCTGCCGCGGGCGCCCGAGTAGATCTTGATGGGCACGGTGTCGGTGGACGCTCCGGTGGTGAGGAACGACGAGATCACGAAGTCGTCGACCGAGGTGGCGAACACCACCATCACGCTGGCGAAGATGGCCGGCGCCAGCAGCGGCAGCAGCACCAGGCGGATGGCCTGCAGGCGGGTGGCGCCGAGGTCGCGAGCGGCTTCCTCGTACTGGTCGCCGATGGCCACCAGACGGCCACGCACGATGACCACGACGAAGCTCATCGTGAACGTGATGTGACCGATGAGTTGGCGGGGCATGCCCGACGGCACACCTGAGTACAGCTCGGTGAACACCAGGAACAGCGCCACGCCGAACACGATCTCGGGCGTCACGATGGGCACCAGCATCAAGCCGTTGGCGCCGGTGGACACGCGGCTGCGCCACCGGTGCAGACCGATGGCCATCGCCACCCCGAGGGGCGTGGCGATGAGCATCGTGAGTGCGGCCAGCTCCAGGGTGTTGAACAGCGCCGTGTGCAACGACTCGTCGTGCCACACCGACGAGGTGGGGTCGCCCCAGTACCAGCGGAACGACGGCGACTGGAGCGACGACCGGCTCTTGCCGCTGTTGAACGAGATGCGCACGGCCACCAGCACGGGAGCGAGCGACCAGATCACGTACAGCCACGTGATCAGCGCCAACCATCGGGCGCTGCCGTGCTTGCGGCGGAACACGCTCATCGCTCGGCCATCCGCTGCTGCCGCAGCGTGGTGTACAGGTAGTACGCCATCAGCACGAACAGGAACGCCATCAGCACCAGCACCAGCGACGCACCGGTCTGCGGCTGGCTGGTGCCGAGCAGGTAGTTCTCGATCTGGTTGCCCACCATCTCGGTCTTCGGCGAACCGCTGGTGAGGTAGGTGTTCGTGTAGTAGTCGCCGAACATCGGCAGGATGGTGATGACGCTGGCGGCCATCAGCCCGGGAACGGACAGCGGCAGCGTGATGCGGAAGAACGTCTGCATCGACGACGCACCGAGGTCGCGGCCCGCTTCGATGAGTCGACCGTCGATGCGTTCGAGCGTGGAGTACAGCGGGAGGATGAAGAACGGCAGGTAGCCGTAGGTCAACCCGAACACCACCGTGTACCAGTTGCCGTCGAGCCAGTTGTGCGGCTCGTACTGCAAGTGCAGGAACTGCAGCACGTCGTTCACGATGCCGTCGAGCTGCAACAGGTTCGTCCACGCCAGCATGCGCATCAGGTAGCTGATCCAGAACGGCAGCACCAGCAGCACCAGCAGCAGACCCCGACGCGGACCGGCCTTGCGGGCCACGTAGTACGCCACGGGATAGCCGACGAGGATGCAGCCGGCCAGCGACAGCGCCACGAACCGGAACGTGCGCACGAACACCGTGCCCAGGTCGCCGCCGAACACACGGTCGAGCACGTCGCTCATGGCCGCGAAGTCCCACTGCAGTGGGTTCCACGCCGGTACCGCGGTACGCAGCACGGGGTCGACCGTGCCGAACGCGACGGCCATCACCGCGTACACCGACACCACGAAGAACGCGATCAGCCACCCGACCCCGGGCACCGCGAACGATGCCCAGAATCGGGTGCGCCGGCGCGGGCCGGTGGTGACGAGCGCCGCCGTCACGTGCTCAGGCGCCGGAGGTGAACGTGGACCACGCCGCGGTGTACTTCGCGTCGCCGTCGGCACCGATGGGCTTGAGGTACAGGCCCTTCTCGATCTCCTCGGTGGTGGGCACGCAGGCGCGCAGGTTCTCGGGCACGTAGCCGGCACCGATGACGTAATCGGCGTCGAACTTGCTGAGCGCCGGCAGGTAGCCCACCCAGCTGAAGTTCTGCTCGGCGATCTCGTTGTCGAGGAGGAAGTTGATGTACAGGTGGGCGAGCACCGGGTTCTTGCACCCGGCCACCACGCCCATGCTGTCGTTGGTGACCAGGTACTCGCCGGCGGGCGGGTGCCAGAACCCGAGCACCTCGGGGCCGGTGCCCTCGGGCAGGTACGCGGCGTAGGCGTTGATGAGGTCGGGACTCCACGTGTGGGCCACGGTGGTGGCGCCCTCGGGGATGTTCTTGTAGGCCTCGATGTTCACCTTCACGCTGACGCGATCGATGAGCTCGGAGAGGTCGGCCAACGCCTGGTCGATGATGGCCTGGTCGGTGGTGTTCACGTCGAAGATGCCCTTGCGCATCATCGCCATCACCAGCGCCTCGCGCTCGTCGTCGAGCACCGACACCTGACCCTTGAAGTCGGTGGCGTTCCACAGGGTGTCCCAGCCCTGCTCCTCCACCTGCGCCGGGTCGATGCGGTCGGCGCGGTAGCCGATGCCGGTACCGAAGAAGTTGTACGGCACCGAATGCGCCGAACCCTTGTCGTACCAGGGGTCCTTCAGCGCATCGAACGCGTTCTCGAAGTTGGGGATGTAGCTCTTGTTGAGCGGCTGCACGATGCCGCCGGCGATGAGCCGGTCGATCGAGGTGGACGCCATCGAGTGGTGCACGTCGACCTCGATGGCCTTCGACGCCAGCTTGGTGACGGCTTCGGTGTCGGTGGTGAAGGTGGTGATCTCCACCTTCACGCCGTACTGCGCCTCGAACGCGGCCACCACGTCGGGGTTCACGTACGAGTCGTAGTTGAACACCCGCAACGGGCCCTTCTCCGGCTCGAGGCCGTCGGCGATGGGGTCGGCAACGGGTCCGGACGAACCGCTGTCACTGCCGCACGCCTGGAGGATGGGAATGCCAGCGCCGAGCAGCACCCCGAGCTGCGCGGACCGAGCGAGAAAATCGCGACGGGACGAAGTCATGTTGTTCCCCCAAAGAGTTGTTTGACTCGTGAGTCAGAATAACAAACATGGACATCACGCCGAGACGGATCCCCGACCCGGACGGTATTCGAACTGCTCGGACGCTGCCGGCATCGTGGTACGCCGATGCGGCGCACTTCGCGCGTGAACTGCAGGCCGTCTGGCGCAGGGAGTGGCTGTGCGTGGGCGATCAGCTCGACATGCCGGCACCCGGCGCGTGGAAGGCCATCGTGGTGGCCGGCCTGCCCGTCCTGATGGTGCGCGGTCGCGAGGGCGTGCTGCGAGCCTTCCTCAACGTGTGCCGTCACCGAGCCGCCCCGCTGTGCGAGACCGGCGACGAGGGCCACGGCGCGGCGCTCAGCTGCCCGTACCACGCCTGGTTGTACCGGCTCGACGGTTCGCTGGCGCGGGCCCACGGTGTGGGGGAGCCCGAGGGGTTCGACACCGCCGACTTCTCGCTCAAGCCCGTCGGCGTCGCCATGTGGCGCCGGTGGGTGTTCGTGCACGCCGACGCAGATGCGACACCGCCCGACTTCGGCCCGTTGGCGGCCGCGACACAGGGGTACCCGGTCGAGGACATGCAGTTGGTGCTGCACGAGGCGCACGAGCGGCCGTTCAACTGGAAGGTGTTGCTCGAGAACTACAGCGAGAACTACCACACGCCCTTCGTGCATCCCGAGATCGACACGTCCAACACCCACGACTATCCAATGGTGGCCGACGGCCTCACCCTCTACGCGTGGGACCGGCCGCTGTGTCCCACCACCGACGCCGGGGAACGGATGGCCACGCTGTTGCCGGGGGAGGACGGCTGGGACGAGATCGGTGCCGCACCCACGTCCATCCCGTACGACGTCGGCAGCTACCTCACCATCTGGCCGAACCTGATGGTGAACGTGTTCCCCGATGCCTCGTTGGCGATGTGGATGGACCCGCTGTCGGCGAACCGCACCGTGGTACATCGCCGCCTGTACGCACATCCCTCGGCGGATGCTGCGTCGGTGGACGCGCAGATCGACGCCCACCGGCTGGTGCACCTGCAGGACATCGACATCTGCACCGCGGTGCAGCGCACCCACGACGCCGGCGTCGACGCCGACGGCGTGCTGGCCACGGTGGAGGAGCGCGGGGTGTGGTTCGTGCACCAGCACGTCCGCCGCGCCCTCGGCCGCGATGTGGACACATCGGCATGATAATGTGTCCACATGGACGTCGGAGTTCGTGAGCTGAAGCAGCACCTGTCGCAGTACCTCGATCGGGCGGCGCAGGGCGAGATCATCCAGGTCACCGATCGTGGCGTGGTGAAGGCGCAGATCGTCCCGGTACCGGGTGCCGGCCGTCTGGCGCAAGGTGTGGAAGAAGGGTGGATCACGCCGCCGGAGCACTCGGGTGGCCTCCGCGCCGCTGCGCGTGTCGCGGCGGCTCGTCGCACCGCCGACGTGCTGGCCGAGGATCGCGGCGAGTGACCACCTACGTCGACACCAGTGCGTTGCTGAAGCGGTATGTCGACGAGGACGGATCCGATGTGGCCGATGCCTGGCTGCAGGCCGACCCGGTGCTGGTCACCTCGTGGATCACGCTCGTCGAGGTGCGTCGGAACCTTGCTCGACTGCTCGACGGGAACGCACTGGCCGATGCCCGGCGGCAGTTCGCTGCCGACGTCGATGCTGTGGCGATGATGGCGGTCGACGAACCGCTCAGCCGGGCGGCGGCCGAGATCGGAGAGGTGCTCGGCGTGCGGTCGCTCGACGCGGTGCACCTGGCCAGCGCGCAGCGCCTTCAGGTGCCGGCGCTCACCTTTCTCACGTTCGACCTCCGCCAGGCGCAGGCTGCGCGTTCGCTCGGCTTCACCGTGGTGGGCGTGTGACGGGTCAGTGACTGCGCGGGAGGCCCAGTACGTGCTCGGCCACGTAGCTCAGCACCAACTCCTGGCTGATGGGCGCGATGCGCATCAGTCGGGCCTCGCGGAAGTAGCGCTCCACGTGGTACTCGCTCGCGTACCCGAACCCACCCAGCGTCTGCACCGCGCGGTCGGCGGCGAAGAACCCGGCCTCGGCGGCCAGGTACTTGGCCAGGTTGGCCTCCTCACCGCACGGCGCTCCGGCATCCACCAGTCGTGCCGCTTCCTGCACCATCAGCTCGGCCGCACGCAGCCGTGCGTGCGCCTCGGCCAGCGGGAACGAGAGGCCCTGGTTCTGGCCGCTCGGTCGGTCGAACACCACCCGTTCCTTGGCGTACGCGACCGCGACCCGCAGTGACGCGTGGCCGATGCCGATGGCCTCGGCGGCGATGAGCACCCGCTCGGCGTTCAGTCCGTCGAGGAGGTACCGGAAACCCTGCCCCTCGTCGCCCACGCGGTCGGCCGCAGGGACGCGCACGTCGTCGTAGGTGGTCTCGCACGAGGCCACGGCGTTGCGGCCCATCTTCGGAATCGGCGCCACCCCCACGCCGGGCGCGTGCTTGTCGACCAGGAACAACGTCATCCCGTCGGTGGGGCGACGGCACTCGGCGAGCGGGGTGGTGCGGGTGAGCAGCAGGATGCGGTCGGCCTCCATCGCCTTGCTGGTCCACACCTTGCGGCCGTTGATCACGTAGTGCTCGCCGTCGCGTACGGCCCGGGTGGTGATGCGCGTGGTGTCGGTGCCGGCATCCGGTTCGGTGACCCCGAACGCGACGTGCAGGCTGCCGTCGGCCACTGCCGGCAGGTAGCGCTGCCGCATCACCTCGTCGCCGTGGCGGATGACGGGCTGCATGCCGAAGATGCTCATGTGCAACGACGACGCACCGTTCATCGCCGCGCCGGAGGCGGCGACGGTCTGCAGCACGGTGGCGGCCTCGAGGATGCCGCGTCCGCCGCCGCCGTACTGCTCGGGGATGGCGATGCCGATCCAGCCACCGTCGGCCATGGCCCGGTAGAAGTCCCAGGGAAAGCGGTGCTCGCGGTCGCACGCCGCCCAGTAGTCGTCGTCGAACGCGGCGCACACCGAGCGCACCGCATCGCGGATGAGGGCGAGGTCGCCGGTGTCGTTGCCCGCGGTCATGACGGCGAGGGTAGACGGTGTCGTACGATCGGGCGATGGAACAGGTCCAGTTCACCCAGATGCGCGACGGTACGTACGAGGAGTACCAGTTCCTCCACGGCCTCGAGCGGCAGTTCATCGACGCCCTTCCCGATCGCATCCTCGACGGGTTGCGGCTGCTCGACGACGGCCTGGGTGGCTACCGAGTCACCCGGCTCGAGCACTCGTTGCAGTCGGCCACACGAGCCGAACGCGACGGTGCCGACATCGAGTGGATCGTCGCCGCGCTGGTGCACGACATCGGCGACGGACTGGCGCCCGCGAACCATTCGCAGTTGGCGGCGTCGATCATCCGGCCGTACGTGCGCGACGAGGTCACCTGGGTGGTGCACATGCACGGGCTGTTCCAGCAGCACTACTACGGGCAGCACGTCGGCCTCGATCCCGATGCCCGCGAGGCGTACCGCGATCACCCGTGGTTCGAGAGTTGCGAACGGTTCTGCGAACGGTGGGACCAGGCAGCGTTCGACCCCGACTATCCCACCGAGTCGCTCGAGCACTTCGAGCCGATGGTGCGCGAGGTGTTCACGCGGCCGGCGTTCGGCGGCGCGGCGGTCACCGGCGCCACGTGAGGCGGCGGATGCCGTCGTCGCCACCCACCATCACCGTGGCGCGGGTGGGGGTGATGCGCACCAGCACGTGGTCGGGGTGGTCGACCGTGCCGAAGAACATCGCCGGGTCGAACGGCAGATCCGGGCGTGCCCACAGGCGCCGCTTCTCGTCGATCGAGTGCACCAGCTCGGCCTCGCCGTACACGTAGGCCTCCGGGCCCGGTTGCCACATCAGTGCGACGCGGCCGTTGGCGGCGATGCGCCGCGCCTTGCCCGAACCGGCCCGTGTGAACACCCAGAGCGTGTCGCCGTCGAGGTACGGCATCACCACCGACACGTGCGGGGCGCCGTCGGGTGATGCGGTGCCCAGATGGGCGAGGCCCACGAGATGGGGCGCGACGTCGGACCACTCCATGTGCCGACGCTACCGCGCCGTCACTTCGAGGCGATCTCCACCGGCGTGGGGTACTGGTCGGCCACCGACGCGTCGAGGCCGACCTGCTCGGCATCGACGCCGAACAGCCACCGCAGCCACGAGGTCACGGAGTGCTGGACGATGGGGAACGTCGTGTCGACGGCGATGGCCGGGGGCACGCAGCCGTCCTCGCCGAGCGTGCGCAGTTGCGGCTGCGCATCGAGCACCGGGCCGAGGCCCGATGCCTCGGCCACGCCGATGATGCCGGTGCCGTTGCCGAAGGTGCAGAAGTCGTCGAAGCCGTTGTGGCCCACGCCCTCGAGCACCCACAGCAGGCTGGGCGACGGCACCGCCTCGAACGCCGGACGGGTGGCCTCCTCGACGGGCACCACCTGGTCGACCGAGCCACCGAGGAAGAACGACGGCTTGTCGGGCAGCGGTGCGGGGGCGGTGGTGGAGGTCGCATCGGTGCCGCCGCCGAGCCGGACACCGGAAGCCATGCTCACGTAGCCGTCGATGCGCGGGTCGGTCGCCGCACCCACCACCGTGCCCCCACCGGCGGAGTGGCCGACGGCTGCGACCTGGTCGGCGTCGACGTGCCCGGCGAACGGGCTGGCCGGATCGTCGCCGGCGGCGGTGATGAGGTCGAGGCTCTGCAGCAGGTCGTCGACCGAGTCGGCCCGATCGCCGCTGGCGGTGCCGCCGAGCACGTTCATCAGGTCGCGCGACGGATGGTCGGGCGAGACGACGATCATGCCGTAGCTGGCGAGGTGCGAGGTGAGGAACGTGCTCTGCAGCCGCATGCCGGTGAAGCCGTGGCTGAACAGCACCACGGGGAACGTGCCGTCGGCCACCTCGGCGTCGCGGCCGGCGTCGTAGGTGTAGGTCGCGGGCACGTCGCCGGTGAGCAGCGCCTTGACGGCCTCGGGGGTGAAATCGCGCACGTCGTAGGTCTCGGTGCCGGTGGTGCCCTCCACCGCCGGGTACCACACCTCCACACTCGGGCCCTTGGCGAGCTGGAGCGTGGTGACGCCCACCGGGTACGGGCCGGCCTCGGCGTAGGCGAACGCCAACTCGGCCGGATCGGGCGCCGACGTGGTGGTGGCCGCCTCCGACGTGGTGGTGGCCTCGGCCGTGGTGGTGGCGGCGTCCGACGTGGGTGCGGCCGTGGGGTTCGACTCCTCGGCGCCGCCACCACAGGCAGCCAGCAGGGCGAGAGCGATGAGGGCAGCGGGAACGGCTCGGGTGCGCATGGCGAGGATTGTTCCACGGCTCGCGCGCCGATGCCCATCGGGGCCGACCCGTGAATCCCAGTGGGGCCTCGGGCTTCACCCGCTATCGTGCTGCCGTCGTTCGGGCAACCGGCCGGCGGGTGGCGACGTGGCCGAGTGGCTGAGGCAAAGGACTGCAAATCCTTCCACATGGGTTCGATTCCCATCGTCGCCTCCAAGGGGTGTTAGCGAAATAACGCCCCAAGTGTTAGCGAAAAAGCTGGAACGAGGGGGTCGGCGCAAGCCGGCCCCCTCGTTGCTTGCCCGGTGAGGGCTCTCAGCTGGCACGATCCGTCTCGGCCGGGCTGTTCGCGGCGTAGCCGGTCCCGAGGCCGTCGTGGTGGACGAAGCCGCCGTTCGTGAGACGTCCGACGATCACGACCACGTCGACGATCGGCTCGTGGATCTCGTCGCAGATCTCGTCGACCTGCCAGGCACGGTCCGGCTCGGATCGGATCAGCTCGAGGATCTTCGTAGCGACGGCGGTCGCCTGGCCGAAGATGGACTCCAGTTCGGCGAGTTCCTTCGGCCGTAGCCGGGTCGCCTTGGTTGCCATGTTCCCTTGCTCCTTTCGGATGCACCACGGTGGTGCGAGGTGCACCGTGAGCGCGCCCGGAGGAACGGCAAAGAACACTCTCGACGGAATCGCCCACGATCACGGCCAGTTGAGATGCGCATGTTTCAACCGACCACAAGCAGCCCATCCCCGGTCCCCCTCCTCGACGAGCGCCGGCACCTTGCCCACGCGGCCGAGGCAGCGATCGGCGGAAGGGTGCAGCACCTCAGCGAGGTGGCCGAGCGTGGCCCGGGCGCGTACCTCATGCTGTACTGCGGTGATCTGGACATGTACGCGCGCGCCGCACGCGCTGGCGGGCCTACCTCATTACTGGAGGGCGGGGGCTACCCGATCTATGCCGGCAGCGCTGCCTCGCTCATCGAGCGACGACAACGCCACGTCCGGAACTTGGAAGGGCTCATCGACCTCTCCGAGGACGACCTGAGGATCGTGCTGGTACCGACCACTTCGGAAGCGGGTGCTGGCTACGTGGAGAAGCTCTTCATCCGGGCGTTCGAGCCGGTGTGGAACCAGCCCTGGCTCGCTGGCTTCGGTAGCAAGCGCCAGGGTCGGATCCGTGAGCGTGGTCAACGAGTCAGTCCGTGGAACGTTCTACACCCGGGCCGCTACATCCATCCCTCAGCCCCGAGGCCGATTGCCACACAGGCCGACCTGGCAGGGAAGGTGGTCAACTATCTGGCCGGCACGGTCTCGCCTGTCTACGAAGCCAGACGGTCCTAGGGGCGGGTGCTCGTCTCCCCGGCGAGTGAGAGAGGCTGCCGATCCAGATAGCGCAGATCGGCAGCTCCGCGCTCACGTGCAGGAAGGGTTGGGCGTCGCAGCAGCTACGGGCGGGATCGCTATCTCAGTGCCGACGACGAACGAGTCGAAGCCTGGGTTGTTCGCGTTCGCTCCGGCGAGTTCGTCAACTGTCAGGCCGAACTTCGCGG
>SXGU01132806.1_pt1 | contig 16745 bp, 14 predicted proteins | sample 3174531 | NCBI WGS metagenome assembly SXGU01 (sample SAMN11356863, study PRJNA531348) | freshwater metagenome | isolation source: freshwater sample F1-140 | place: China: Fuxian Lake, Yuxi | collected 2017-12-25 | reverse complement strand
TTCATCGGCCGGCTGCCGGTGGTCTCGGTGCTCGACCAGCTCGCGGTGGCGGATTTGGAAAAAATTCTGCTGCGGACGAAGAACGCGATGGTGAAGCAGTATTCGAAGCTTTTTGCGATCGATGGTGTGCGGCTCCGGTTCACGCCGGATGCCGTCAAGGCCATCGCCGCCCGGGCAATTGAATTGAAAACGGGAGCCCGGGCGCTGCGCGCCATCATGGAGAGCCTCATGCTCGAGGTGATGTATGAACTCCCGCAGCGAGACGATGTGACGGAGGTGGTGATCGACGCCGCCGTGGTCGCGGGCCGTCGCAAGCCGACCATGCGTCGCGCGACGAAGGTCGAGCCAAAGCAGGACGCGGCGTAAGTTTTTTGCTGCGCTAACCGGTAACGATTCAGTCCGGGGAGGAGCCCGTTGTCCCCAACGGGCTGATTTGAGAGCGCACTGCTCAAAACCCGATGAGGACATCGGGTTCCACCATTTAGTGTTTCGTTTTCAGAAGTAAAACGCACATCGACTGATTGGACACGGCTAAGACCAGATTGTTTTTGAACATTGTTTGCTGGCGAAGCCGCCCAGTGTCTGGAGCTTTCTCCAGCCGGGACGAATGCAGGCTACCAGTGGTGGTAGTCGCCTTTTTCCAGGCTCCTGGCGAACTCTACGAGCAGCTGCACGCAACGTTCCACATCCTCGAGGTCGACGACCTCGCTCGGCGTGTGCATGTAACGCAGCGGAATGCTCACCAACCCGGTGGCGACGCCGCCGCGGCCCATCTGGATCGCGCGGGCGTCGGTGCCCGTGGGCCGCGGGTCGGCTTCGATCTGGTACGGGATTTCGAGTTTTTTCGCAGCCTTCAGCAGTCGGTCGTAAATCTTCGGATTGATGTTCGCGCCGCGGCAAAGGATGGGGCCGCCGCTGAGCTTGGTCTCGCCAAACTTCCGGTTGTCGCAATCCGGATGGTCGGTTGCATGGCCCACATCGACGGCGATCGCCAGGTGGGGATTGGCCAGGTACGCCGAGGTCGTGGCGCCGCGGACGCCGATTTCCTCCTGCGCGGTGGCGACGCTCACAATCTTGGCCGCGAGTTTTTTCTTCTCGCGCGAAAGGCGAATGAGGGTTTCGCCTACCACGTAGGCGCCAACTTTGTTGTCGAAGGCGCGCGCCGTGCCGATGCTGCCGTGAAACATCTCCAGTTCGTGATCGTACGTGGCGACGTCGCCAATGCTCACGCGCTCCAGCGCCTCGGCCTTGGAACGGGCGCCGATGTCGATCCAGATTTCGTGCTTCTTCGGTACCTTCTTGCGGTCCTCGTCATCCATCAGGTGAATGGCGCGCTTTCCGGTCACGCCTTTGACGGGTCCGTTCGTGGTTTGGAGGATGACGCGGCGTCCGGAGATGACGCTGAGATCGTGGCCACCGATGGTGTCAAAGTAGAGGAAGCCCTCCTTGTTGATGTAGGTGACGATGAGACCGAGTTCGTCCATGTGCCCGGCGAGCATGAGCACGGGGTCGCCCTTGGGGTTGAGGGTGGCGAGGCGATTGCCGAGCGCGTCTTTGGCGTAGAGATCGGCCGCGGGTTTGACGTGCCGGTCGAAGACGGCCTGCGCCTCCGCCTCGTAACCGGACGGCGAGCGGGCGTGGAGGAGTTCGGCGAGAAAAGGGGGGACTTGGTAATTGGACATGGGGAGCAAGAGGAGAGGTGGGAGATGGGGGTGAGGGTGAAAGAAGAAGGAAGAAAGCTTCATGCTGCCGGCACGTGCTTGGCAAGGCGGGGAAGTTGGCTGAGTGGGAAGGCGTCGCATTTTCCGATCTGCGGTACGCCTCGGAGGGACCGCGGGTGCCCTTGCCCGCCGCTCGAGCGATCGCGCGGTGAGGGCACCGCGCCCCCATCAATCCACCGCCAACTCGGCGTTGCCGTCGAGGAAGAGTGAGCGCGAGAGGGAGACGGAGGGGAAGTCGGTCAGTCTTGAACCCCAAACCCCAAACCCCAAACCTCAAACCCCAAACCTCAAACCCCTGCCTTGCCTTCTTCCGGACGCCCTTTTCCCTCAGCCCCTCAACAGAATGATCATCTATCCCGCCATCGACATCAAAGGAGGCCGCTGTGTCCGACTACTGCAGGGGCGTGCCGATCAAGAGACAATTTACGCCGAGAATCCCGTCGACGTCGCGGTGCAATTTCGCGCGGGTGGGAGCACCTGGGTGCATGTGGTGGACCTCGACGGCGCCTTCGCCGGCGAGCCGCAGAATCTCGCGATCGTTCAGGCCATCGCGGCGCTGGGGATGAAGGTGCAACTCGGCGGCGGACTGCGGACGCGCGCTGCGGTGGAGCGGGCGCTGGCGCTCGGCGCCAGCCGGGTCGTCATTGGGACCCGGGCGGCCGAGAGTGAAGCATTCGTCGGCGATCTGGTGCAGGCTTTTGGCGAAAAAGTGGCAGTCGGGATCGACGCAAAGAATGGCCAGGTGGCGGTAAAGGGGTGGGTCGCCACCGCGGAGATGACCGCACTGGCGCTCGCGAAACGCATGGCCGCGTTGGGCGTGCAGACGATTATCCATACAGATATCGGTACCGACGGCATGCTGACAGGCCCGAACATCCCCGCCCAGGTAGCGATGCTGGAGTTGGGCGGCTTCAAGGTTATCGCCAGCGGTGGCGTGAGCCGGCGGGAAGATGTGATCAATTTGGCAAAGCTGGCGCAGGGTCACGACAACCTCGACGGCGTGATCGTCGGCAAAGCGCTCTATGAAAAGCGCGTCAACTTGCCGGACTTGCTGGCGGTTGCGTGCCGGAAACCTGATACACGCTGACGTCGGAATGGCCGCTCTGGCAGTCCGGTCGCACGGATTCAGCAGCACCGAGCGGTTGCAAAGTACCCCGAACTATTTCGGCGGAGAGAAGAGGTAGTCGCGGCCAACCTGAACCTCGGGGTCCACAGTTGTGCTTGAGACCTCCCTCCAGCGATATCCTAAAGAGAGAAGAACGGACATGATTCCTGCAAGTTCCTGTGGACTGTGAAAGCCGGCTAGAACGATCGGTCGCGCCGCCTCCAGCGTCTCCCGCATCCCCACGAGTGCCCGATGGCCGTGGCCCTCGACGTCTATCTTTACAAATCGAGGAAGGCTGAGTTCGCCGCGTTTCACCAGGTCGTCGAGCCGGAGAGTGCGAACCTTCAGCGGCACCACGTGCGCGAGCCGTTGCTCGCCGTCGTATGGCAGATGGGTCGTAGTCGTTCCGAGCTCCCCGTAGGTAAAGAGTTCAGCGCCGATATCGTCGTCCGACACCGCAGCTTCGTAGAGTTTGAGCCAAGTGACTCCATTGATGTCTCGGTGGCGTCTCAGGCGCGCAAAACTTTTCGGATTAGGCTCGAAGGCGGCCACCTGACCTCGCGGTCCGACGCGCCGCGCAAGTCCGATACTGTAAAGCCCGTAATGCGCTCCGAGATCCCAGCAATTCCACCCAGAGATGTCGCCCCCGCCAAGTGAGACTAGTGCAGCCTGCAGGGTCGGCTCATGGGTGCCGCGCCAGTATGATGTCCATGGGTACAGGGTCCACCGCGCGCCAGCGGCGACCCCACTTCGAACCTGCACCGGCCAGAGCCCGATTGGCGTTCGGCCGAGGAGGTAGGCGACGGTCTTCCTTAGCATTCGGGATGCTTGGGATGCACCCACAGATTGATTTGTCACGACTAAATCCAGAGTCCGGGCGCAGTGACACTTGCCTACAATCTCGGCAGATCTTAGCAGGCCTGCCAGCGAGGATCGCAGGGGGCGGGAGGACGTTTGTCTAAAACTCGAAGACCGCCGTGCTGGTTACCCCGTACCGGCATGGACCGGCGGACTGAAAAGCGGTAAGACGCGCCTCGCGAGCGCGATCAACCATGCCGGGGAAGCGCCAGTAGTCGTCGACTACGATGATGCCACCGGGGCGTCGCACGCAGGCGAGCGCGCGATCGAAGGTGATGTCGCGCAGCAGCCCATCGGTGGCATTCTGGTAGTCGCAGAACCCATCGACGACGATGATGTCGTGGGCGTTGGGCTGGAGCGCGGTGACATAGGAGAGCCCGGGGTAGAGGTCGGGTCTACTTGTGTCGATTGGATGGTGTTCACAGTGGAGATTTGTCAGGCCGCGCTCGGCTGCCATGCTCGAAACTCGCTGCTGCCAGGCTGCGTCGTTTTCCACGCTCAACACCGCTGCGGAACGACGGGCAAAGAAGAAAGAGGAGCCGCCGCTGCCGAATTCAAACACGCGAGTGTGCCGCGTGAGGTGCCGTTCCAAAAAATCAATGGCGCCAAATGCCATCCACGGCTGTTCTATATCCGCCGGCCAACGGCCCCAGGCGGGCAGGTAGCGAAGGTAGCGTGGGAGGTCGAGAGGGCGGCCAGCGAAAGCGTTCAGCAAACGCAGGACGCGTTGAAAATGAGTGCCGTTCATGGCTGCGAAGAAACCTTGTCCGCGACCTCCTCTAAAGGATAAGTGACGATCTCAGCGAGTGTCGGATGATACCATGGCGCTCGGAGTAAATCGAAGACGGTGGCCCGCATGGCCAGGGGACCACTGAAACAATGGATCAGTTCGCCGGCATCTTTGCCGACAATCTCAGCGCCCAATATTCGTCCGCGCTTGGGCTCCGCGATCACCTTCACGTAGCCATAGTTGGCGTCCATGAGGATGGACTTACCGTGGTCGTTGAAGGGATAGCTCGCCGTCAGGTAAGCGACCTTCCTTTCCTCAAGTTCACGCTCGAGCCGCCCGATGGTCGCGAGCTGCGGATCGGTGAAGACGACATTGAGCAGCAGCGAATAGTCGATCGGCTTGAGGCGTCTTACCCCCGCGGCGTGTCGCGCGGCCAACTCGCCCTGCTGGATGGCGACGTGCACAATCTCCACCGGTCCGGAGCAGTCGCCCGCCGCATAGATGTGGGGCTGACTCGATTGCTGCCAGCGGTTGATGATGATTTGTCCGTCCGCCCGAACTTTGACTCCAGCGGCTGCCAGATTGAGGCCCGCGGTATTGGGTTCACGGCCCAAGGCGTTGAACAGGTGAGCCGCACGGCGGACAACTCGCCGCCCATCGTGCTGAAACACCAATGCAAATCCGGCAGGATTCTGACTCACCCGCTCGAGCTTGGTGCCGGAGAACAGCTCGATTCCTTCGTCGACCAGGGCTTTTTGCACGACCGTCGAAGCGTCCTCCGAATGATCGCGCAGGATGTTTGGGCTGCGCTGGACGAGGACCACGCGCGCGCCGATTCGATTAAGGAACTGGGCGAGCTCACACGCGACAATGCCACCGCCCAGCACGATCACACTTTTTGGAACGAAATCGAGTTCGAGCACGTCGTCGCTGGTCCAGCAGCGAACTTCCGCAAGGCCCGGGATCGGCGGCACGGCAACCTTCGATCCTGTCCCAATCAGGATGTGTCTGGCGCGGATAGTGCGACCGTCGGAGAGTTCCAGAGTTTTTGCATCGCGGAAGCGCGCGTGGGCGCGGATCAGGTCGAACTTTCCCGACTCGAGCGCGCGGAGGCGATAATCCGCAAACTCGGCGATGATCTTCCGCTTCCGGGCGTGCATCCCCTTCATGTCCGCCCGCGCCGACGAGATCTTTAGCCCAAAGGTCTTTGCTTTCTGCGCGAGATGCAGGACTTCGGCCATGTAGAGGAGCGTCTTGGACGGCATGCAGCCGCGCAAAATGCAGAGCCCGCCGAGTTTCCTGGCTCCGTCAATGATGGCAGTCTTGAGCCCCAGCGAAACCGCCACGCGCGCGGCATTGAAGCCGGCGCTGCCGCCGCCTAAGGCGATGAAGTCGTAGTTTTTAATCAAATTCGTCCAAATTCTGAAGTGCGTCGCTCAAGACTTCGACGCCATCGCTCAAATGGGGCTTCAGCCACACGGTAGAAGAGAAAGCCGGCCAAAACTGCTCCGCTCATTGCGGCCACGATCACTAGGGCGAACCAAGCACTTTCGGGCGGAATGATGCGTCGAAGCAAGCCACGCGATGCGGTGACAATTGGAACATGAATTAGATACAGGGAGTACGATACGACACCACAGGCCGCTAGCCACTTGCCCGCTCGATGCTCAGCGAGGATGTGGTCATGGCCGTGTAGCGCAAGCAGTAGAAGGGAAAACGCGGCTGCGAATGGCAGTTGAGTACCGCCAAGGAACAACCCTGCAACGCCAAAGCTGCAGATGAGCCCGATCCAAATCGCTGGTGAGCGACTTTCCTCTTTCGCCAGTATTGCTCCGTAGAGACAAGCGCCACAGGAGAACTCACTCCACCCGCCGAGGGGTGGAAAATTGTGAGCCGCAGTTGGAATTGCGCCCACGAAAGCCAGACAGAGCCCCAAGGTTACTGCAGATCGTTGGCCGAAAAGGATTGCCACTAACACAAGCCCCCCCGCGAAAAGGTAGAAGATCACCTCCCATGTCAGAGTCCAGGCAACTAAGAGAAAGCTTGGCTTCCCTAGCAGCGGTTCCAAGAGCAGAAAATGGGCGAAGACCGCTCGGAGGGAGCTAGGGAGAACGCCCGGAGTTTCAACCGTGGAGAACAACGCGGCATTATTGAAGGGCAATGAAGTGAGTCCAATCACTACGGTGAGAACGCACGCCGACCAGTAGCATGGAAAAATGCGTAACATCCGATTTCGAAGGAACGCGAAGACGCTACGCCTTGCAGCGAACTCGCGGCACGCCAGTTGAGCGATGCAATAACCGCTAATCACGAAAAATAGGTGCACGCCTCGCCAGCCTTCGGCTACGAGACAACTAACCCAGGCAAATCCCGGCGGGGCAGGTTGAATCAGCCAAGGATACGAGGTATGGAAGAGGAGCACTGCCAGAGCTGCGACTCCCCGCCAGTGGTCGAGCAGTTCGAAGCGAGGGGAGGAGTTGTTCAAGGGAACTGCCTACCGACTGCGCCCGACAGGTAAGTCAGGAATGGCCGATGGATAGACTTCAAGACCATAGTGACCTCGAGCGTAAAGGAGGTGCCGGATATCTGCGCGGGCCGAGAGACACGGCGACGCGGGCAGGACTAGATCCTGCGCTGCCGCCGCAGTTGGCGATCGAGTCGTATGATTTCATGGTTCCGGGGAGTCGGTGCGGTAAAAAATCACGTAGCCTTGCATTGCGGGACCGCGAGAGTAGCGGACCAGTGCGCCACCGTCGTAGACACGGGTCGTAGATTCTGGAAGGAGAAGCGAAGCGAAGTAGCCGTCGGAAATCAGCCCCCCGATACCACCGCGCTCAAACGCACGGCCGGCAGCGCGCTCCAACGGATAATTATAAGCAAGCACAAAGGCCGGCTGACCGGGATTGAGCCACGGGAGATTTAGGGTATTTAACGCCGAGAACCGAGGCGTCGGCGCTTCGCGCCAAGCGTGCCACTTTTGGGCCAAATCGCGGCTTTGGGAAGCAAGGCTGACGCTTCCCGTGAAGCCAAGTGCCAGGAGCAATTGAAGCGCACTCGCGCTCAGAAACGCAATGGTAGCAAGGCGAGGTGCGGGGCGCGTCGCAAGGGCGCTTGCTGCAAGAAAAGCCAGAAAAAGCGAGGGGGTAAAATAGTAGTTTAACGCGGCGCCTATCTTGCAGCTCGCGGCGAAAGCGAGCGGAAGTGAAACAAGCAGACCGAGAAATCCGAGCAGGCGTGCATCGGCGGCGAGCGTCGAATCTGGCTCGGCGACGATTTGGCTGTGCCAACACAGCGAAGGTGCAGCTAGGAGCCAAAGCGGAGCGGTCCTCTCGAGGGCACCTCTAAGATTGGCCAAACCAGCACCCAAATAATAGACGTTCGTGGTAGCCGTGTTGAGCTGGGCGGAGATGTAATTGGTCCCGAGCGCCAACAAAGTGAGGCACCACAGTCCCACTGCTCCCAGCGCTAATGTCGCTGCGGCGCGCCAACACTGACGGACCACCAGAAAGAGTACGGCGCCACCAAGTCCCATGACGTACGTCTGCTTGAAGGACCACGCTGCGTAGAACAAACCGAGAGCGAGCGGTATTGAAGGGATAGTGCGGCGATAACCGAGCAGCACGATAGATAGAGCGAAAGTCTCAAGCGCCAAGGCGCCTACATCGGGACGGAGAGTTATTGCCCACCAACCGACAAGGGGTCCAAAGAACGCAGTGCCAGCAAGCCCGGCTGAGAGCGCAAGGTCACCGGACATTACCCGATTGAGGCACCAAGCGAGAACCGCGGTGCCGAGTAGCGCAAACACGGCTGTGATGACGCGGCCGGTGTTCGGCATAATAATTGACCCGAATCGGCCAACCGCCGCAGCAACCGGCAATTTGTAGGTGGCATAAAATAGCCAGTTAAAATACGCGGCAGAGTATGGCACACTTGTGGATTCCGAGTAAGTTTGACCTCCGTGGATGGCGCGCCAAACAGTATTAAGACTCTCCTCCTCGCAGCCGGAAGTCACGGCAACGCCAGGGGGAATTTCGGATGCCTCATAGGCTGAGAGCGCCCGGATAGCAAATACCCAAAACGACAACCCGATTGATAGGACGGCGATTATCCGCGCAAGTCGTAGCCAAGTCGGCATAGCAGTGCGGAGTCAACGCTCGAATTATCTTCCCCGGCCAAAGAGCATCACATGAATCGTCTTCAAGACGATGGTGGCATCGAGGGTGAAGGAGAAGTGGCGGATGTAATAGAGGTCGTATTCGAGCTTGCGGATCGTGTCTTCTGTACTGGCACCGTAGGGATAATTCACCTGCGCCCAGCCGGTGATCCCAGGTTTGACGAGATGGCGGAAGTGGTAGCAGGGGATGTCGCGCTGATAGATTTCGACCAGTCGGTCCCATTCGGCCCGGGGCCCGATCAGGCACATGTCCCCCCGCAGTACGTTCCAAAGCTGGGGAAGTTCGTCGATGCGGGTCGTGCGCAGGAAGTTTCCGGTTCGCGTGATGCGAGCATCGCCCGGACGGGTATAGGGGTCGCCGGATTCGGAGGCGACCCGCATGGACCGGAGCTTCCAGAGACGGAAGGGAACGTGGTTCTTACCAATGCGGGTTTGGCCAAAAAACGGCGAGGCGCGATCTTCGAGCCAAACCGCGAAAGCGCCGACTGCGATAATCGGAGCCGCTACCAGGAGACCGGCGACCGCGAGGCCGATGTCGCTGGCCCGCTTCAGCCGCTCGTAAGCGGGCTCGCGCGCAATCTTGAAGCCTTCCTGGAAGAGCCAGGTAGGGTTGAGCCGGTAGAGCGGGATTTTTCTCCAGTACACCTGGTGGAACAGTTCCAGCGTGTACGTGGGCACCCCGGCGAAGTACAACTGCACCAGTCGGCGGGAAATGTCCGACGTCAGCCCGGCAGCGGACTCGCGCAGCACGATGGCCTCGACGGGAATCCGACCCCTCTCCACTTCACTCAGGACGGCCCCGAGCTCACTGCCGATATTCGTTCCTGCATCGGCACCTGACCTGGCGTCGGACTCGCCGCTCGGCAGCACGCCGCGAACCGGCTGGATCATCGCCATCCGGAGACATTCTTCCTGAAAGAGGGAGCAACTGGGCCGGTCACCGACGAACAGAATGTTCCTGCTCACCCGGGTGCTGAGGCGGCGAAGATAGATGATGCGCCGGTAACCGAGCGTGAGCGCGGCCATCCCGAGAAAGCTGAGGGAAATAACCAGCCGGCTGGATTGCAGTTCGTATCCTCCCGGCGCGAAGACGAAGGTGAGCACGAGGGTCGCCATCATCGCGCCGAGAAAGGCAATGGCATGCTGGCTGGCGTAATCGATGCTCAGCATGTCGGTGCGCGGGCTGTAGCCATCGATGAGATACAGCGCGAAGACGGTAATGAGGATCGGCGCAAGCAGGCTCGCCAGCATCCAGTCCCCGTGAAAGCCAAAGCCCCGGAAGATGGCGACGACGTTGAACACACCCACTGAACACAGGATGTCCAGGGCCAGCAGCGTGTACGTCGTATAGCGGCGGTTTCTCATGCGCTAGCCCGCATTTTTCCCGCTCTTTCTGCCGAATACCCATGATTTTATTCTCAGCACTCTGCTCTTCGGCGTAGCCCTTGAGGCCATGCGGGCTAAAAGCAGAACCGCTCCCTCGACAGGCTCGGGACCCTGAGCTTGTCGAACGGGCTGGCGGTTTTGTCCAAGTCCGCCCGAGCGCCAATTACCCGCCGAAGAGAATACACGGAAGGAATGGAACACGGAAGAAGATCAGTTTGAGTGTGATTAGGGCGGGCTAGGTCGTGTCTTCAAACCTCGAAATGAAGCCAATCCAGTATCGTAGCGAGCATTACAAAGCCGAGAAATGTCTCGCTGAGCTTTTCGTACCGAGTACCGATTCGGCGGCGGCGCTTGATGCGGCCAAAGAAGTTTTCGACGACGTGGCGGTGGCGATAGAGCACTTTGGAGAAGTGATGCTGAATCCGACTCGATACGCGGGGAGGAATGCAGGGAGTCGATCCACGGGAGATGATTTCCTGACGAAAGTCTTTCGCGTCGAATCCCCGATCTGCAATGACCCAACTGTCACCGAGCTTCTCCAGCAACGGATCGACCGCTCGGAGGTCGTGCCGGTTCCCGGCGACCAAGTTCAAGCCGACTGCTCGTCCCAAGCCATCCACGACTGCGGCCAACTTGGTATTCATCCCGCCCTTGGTTTTCCCAATCGCCTGAGCGGCAGCGCCACCAACAGCGTTGGATGCGTCCTGATGGGCCTTGATATGCGTGCAGTCGACGCTGCGCAGCGAGCTGCAGGGCTCAGTAGTGAGCAAGGCGAACATCTGCGACCACCGCTCACTTTTGCACCAACGGCGGAACCGGGTGTACACCGAGGACCAGGGGCCAAACTCCTTCGGCAAATCGCGCCACGGCAGCCCAGTCCGCAGGACGAAGTAGATTCCACTCACCATGACTCGGTCGTCCTTCGGCGGCCGTCCGCCAGCTCGAAATCTGGAGACACCTCCAGCGCGAGTTTCATCAGATCAATTTTTTTATCCGCTCCCAGAGCGGATCCGGCAAAGCCAAACGATCTGATTTAGTCATAGAACAAGCCGTTGTCTATGAACGGCTAAACGAGTAAGTCAAGTTTGAATACACGACCTAGTCGGGTTTGGTCGCTGAGGCTGCCCTGGCGTCCGCGATCATAGTCAACAGTTCGTGCCAGCGGTCAATGGCCACCTGCGCCGTGTGGTTTTCGGCGAAGACCTGCGAGGCACCGGCGAATGCTTCATACTCCGCAGGATTCTCGACGAGTCGCCGTACAAATGCGGACATCGAGGGCAGATCCGACCGGTCCGCGGCGCAGCCCAAACCATGGTCTCGCACCAACCGGGCCACATCACAATCGGGGGGGCCAATGAACAGAACGGGGCGACCGACGGCGACAATGCCATAGAGTTTGCTAGGCAGGACATAATGTTCGCAGCCGGGCAGCAGCGTGACCAGATGCAAGTCTCCCGCAGCCAGCAACTCACCCAGGCGCTGGCGCGACTGGGTCGGAAGGAAGCGGATGTTGGCCAGCGAGCGCTGGAGTACCATTCGCTGGATGCATTCGCGCTGGGCCCCATCACCGACCAAGATCACTGCGATTTCCGGGCACTCACGCAGAGATTCGGCCAGCATGAGAATAGCCTCGAGATCATGCACCCGCCCCAGATTGCCTGAGTAGGCGAGGACGAACTTGCCCACTAACCCCCATTCCTGACGTAGCGGAATCGCGTCGCTGCGCGGATGCGGGGTTAATCCGGCAGGTGCCCAATTGGGAATCACCTGAATTCTTTCCGACGTCACCCCTGCCTTCGTCACGATCTGCGCCATGTCGCCGCCCAAGGTCACACACTGATCGGCTGCCCGCCAGGCGCGGTCGCGGAGCGGGCTCAGGAGGCCCAGCCACCGTTGACGGAAAAGTGCGATTGCGATTTCCGGATAGATGTCCTGGACCCAATGAATCAATCGCGCCCGGCGATAACGAGCGGCCCACGATACTCCAACCCCCAGCATCGGCGGGTCAGTCATGGGAATGACGACCGTCTCGGCGGTCGCCTCTCGCCAGACCCGCCAAACTGCCGTGACGAAGAACGATGCAAAATCGAATGCCTTTCCGATTGCACCGAGCGCTGCCCAGCGCGTGCTGCTCAGCCGGAGTATTCGAACACCCTGGCGGTATTCCTCTTTCCTTTCGCTGCCCCGCGCAGAACTCGTGATTACGGTGACATCCGCTCCCTGCGCGGCGAGGCCTTCGGCAAGATCGGTGAGAAGTTGCCCTGTGGCGGGAGTCTCGGGCCAATAGAACCGATTGATGAAAAGCAGTCTCACGCGTGGGGGGGCGGTCCAACATCTGTCGTCATGGCGGCAGACACAAAGCGCTCATATTGAAACAGCAGTCGGCAGTAATGGAGTCCGGCCGCTCCGTCGAGAAATCCGCCGCGCAGCAGATATTGATAGAGAAATCTCAGCGCCGGTCGCGCCGGCAAACGGTAACTCAGGCGCTTTAGACAGCGACGCCGCGCGAGTGCGTCTCGGGAAAAAATGCCCCACCAGTTGGTGGCGGCCATAGAAGCCGAGTGCTCCTTGGCCTCCGCCGCGGCGTAGCGACGGTGTTTTTCGAGCCACTCCTGATCTCCGCCTCCGGCCAGCTCATGATAATAGTTTGCGCGGAGGTTGTCCATCCGCATGTGGTCCGCCTCGCGCTGACCGTGGCCCACTTCGATGAAGTGAAACTCCGGTACGCGGACAAAGCGTGCCTGATAGGCGGGGAAATCGGTGCAATGCGGGATCCACTTGCCGTGCCAGAGCATTTTCGGAGCGACGTAGAAACCATCGAGGTTGGTCCGCCGTGATGCTTCGCGGCACTCGACCACGAGCTCCGGGGTGAGGGTTTCGTCCGCATCCAGATGAAACACCCAAGGGTACTTGAAGGGTATATCTACTTGGGCGAAGTTGCGCTGTCCGGCAAAGGTGTCGAAGCGGCGGGTGAATACCCGGGCGCCATGACGCTTAGCAATTTCCGGGGTCTGGTCCGTGGAGCCCGAGTCAAGGACGACAAGGTCGTCGATTCCGGCGGCCGACTGCAGGCACCGAGGGAGGTCCCGCTCCTCGTTAAGGGTTAGGACTACGACCGAAAACATGAGGGGAATACGATTTCCTGATTTCCAGATCTTAATTTATCTGGGACTCAGGGAATCAGGGTCAGACCCATCTGGGGTTTGTTTTCCCCCTTTCCCGCTGTCCACATTGCCCGATCTTTCAATGTGGAAAGCCGGAAAGGCCGGGACCAATCCCTGGGCGCTTCGAGAGATTACGGACAACAAGACCACGGACTACTGACTACGGAGGACGGATGTCAGAGGACAGAGGCCGGAGAACAGACCACTGACTACGGACCACGAGACTACGGACTACAGACTATCCTCGTGTGGCCGGAGGCGGACAAGCTGAAGGGCAAGGAAGAAAAACACCCACCAGATGAGCACCACGGCGAGATTGCCGAAGGGGAACTCCACCCACGCGTAAAGCAGGACTAAAGAACATCCGATGAAGAGGTACGCTGGAGTAACTCCAAAGCTCTTTCGCCGCCAGACCGCAGCCAACGGTGCTAATGCGCACAGCGCCAAGAGGGTGGAGCCGATTAAACCGTGTTCCGCAAACGACTGCAGCCAGTCGTTGTGCGCGTCGTTGTAGAAGACGGGTAGGCGATCGATCTTCGAGTCTCTCGTGTTATAAAGGCGGAAGAACACGTGCGGGTAAGAACTCATGCCCCAGCCAAACCAGAGCTTGTCGGCCGCCATCCGCCACGTGTTGCGATAGAGAAGAGCACGGTCGCCGATCCCTCCTATTTCACGCATTTCGGCAACCTGCTTCTGCGAGGTCTCGAGACGCGAGAGAATCGTGTCTTTCCCGACGAACCAGGCCGCGCCGAGCACAAGCACGAGCCCAACGCCAATAAGTGAGAGGGGAAGGGTGGGTGATCCGCGGCGGCGTCGGTTCTTTTCCAAAACACGCCAAACCAGATGGGTGCTTACGATCCCCAGGAGCACAAGGGCGATCAGGGTGGAGGATCGCGAGCCACTCAGGGGCACCGACGCCGCCATCAGCGCAATCGCAACGCAGCCGGCGAAGATCGGACTGTGCAGGATGTCGCGCATCTCCATGCGCCGGGCATAATGCCAGATCACGCCGATGCAGGCTGCGAGCATCAGAATCATGAACGCGCCCCAATGGTTGTGGTAGACAAACGACGCGAAGAAGCGCGGCTGGCGAGTGGGGAAGGCATCGAAGTAGAGTCCGGTCGCATGCGAGAGTTTTTGGACGGTGCCAAACACGGAGAGTACGAGGGCGTTAATCACCAAGACCAGCAGCAGCCCGCGCAGGGCCCGCCGCTGCTGGATCACGAGCGCGAGATTAAAGGCCGAAAGCCACATCACATCGAAGACCCAGAGGGCCTCCACAGCGACGGCGGGCAGAGCGGAACTGGGCGACCACGGCTTCGCGCCGACATGGGCGTAGAGCTTTTCGCCATCCATCGTTACTTCCCGCAGGCTGGGGTTGAGGCAGGCCAGCAAGACCAGTGCGTTGAAGCCAATTAACGGCCAAAGCCATTTTATGGGGCGCAATTGGCCGCTCCGCCGAGCCTCGGAACTCATCGCAGCGGCTAGTGTAATCACCACGCTCAGGCTCGCCCAAACGGCCAGGGGCATGCGGACGAAGTCCGCCTGACCACCAAAGGCCCAGGTGGTGGCGATGACCAAGACCCCCACGTGGATCAGCGTGAGCCACTCCAGCCTGCTTAAGGGAGTGGTGGTTGTACTCGAACCGGACTTGAACTCGGATTCAGGGGGCAAATGGAACGATGTTAATACGGGCGCGAGGGTGGCCCACGGAACACACGGAAAACACGGAACCGGAGATGCGGGAGTGAGACAAATTTCTTCGAGGCGCCAGCCCGTCGCCCTTTTTTCTCAGCCGGAGTATATGTGTGGCGCAAGTGGCTCTCACTCGGGCGGATTGCCACAGCAGAGATTTGGGTAGGAAAATTGGTTGGTAGGAAAATTTCTCGATCCGCAGAGTTAGCAAGTCGCCAGACTATCTGTCTTTGGGCCAATTCACGCGCCGATCGCATTGCCACGCTTGTCCGAGGCCGAGGTCATTCCGAAATCACCTCCGCCGCCTGCTTGCAGCGAGTCCCCTCGCCTGCCTCCTGTGGGTGAACATTTCCCTCCACACAATTGCCTGCATCACCATCGAGCGCAGTCCTCAGGTTTGAAATTTTCCTACCCCGCCAATTTTCCTACCAGTCAATCCGTCGAGGTGGGGATGGAAGAGGGGGCGATCGCAACAGAAGAATCTTGTCTCACACCCCGGAGATGCTGATGCGGGCGAGCGGCCTGTAGCACGGGAATCTCTTTCGTGTATTTGGTGTGTTTCGTGGTGGCATCCTCTGGCTCGGTTCCGAGGGATCTCTACCGTGCATTTCCCGCAGCCAGCGTCTGGTAGAAATCCGACAGAATCTTCGCGGACTTATCCCACGAGAAATTCTCCAACACCCAATCCCGAGCAAGCACGCCGCGCGCCCGCAGTTGTGCAGGCCCTTCAGTAGTTGCCTGCATCAGCGTATCGCCGAAGCGCGCCCAAGGCACACACCAGCCCAATTCGAGGCGCGAGAGTTCCCGCCAAGGCGTCGTGTCGGTTACAAGCGCTGGCACGCCGTGCGCCATGGACTCGGCGATGACGAGACCAAAGTTCTCCGAGTGCGACGGCAGCAGAAAGAGCGAGGCAATCGGGTAGGGCGGGGGCACTCCCGCGCCAGAGACGGCCCGGACGCGTCCTGTTCCTGACGCTCGGAGCACATAACCGTCCAGCCCTTCGGGCGTGTAGTCCTGCGGAATTCCCACAAGGAGGAGTAACCAGCCCTTTGGCCCGTGCTGGAGCCAAAGATCTATGAGTTCGAGTACGCGTTTCTTTCGGTGGAAACGGGAATAAAAGAGGGCGACAGGACGCTGAGTGGTTTCCGGACAAACCTGATGCCAATGCCTTTCGGCTTCGGCGACCTCTGCGGGTTCGGGAGTTTTAACGCCATTGGGTGCGACGCAGATCGGCTGACCGAAGCCGAGGGCGCGAATTTCGGCGGCCTCGTCGTCACTGGTTGCATGCCAGCCATCCGCACCCTGCAGGGCTCCGGGGTGGATGAAGCGACTCGCCAAACGCTTCCGAGCACCCCGATGGTTCCAGGCCCATGCACTCATCATGCCCCGCGGGGAAATAATGAACTTGGCGCCGCGGTCAGTGGCGGCGCGATGGGCGTAGTGCAAAGTGCGCAGCCAAAGGGCGTGGTGATGAACGACGTCGGACTCGCGGGAGCGGACCGCATCCCGCATGTCGGTGGACGGGCAGAAGCGCTGCGGCCAGTTGCGATGAAAGTTACGGATATGCAGGGTTCCCACATTGCGATCCCCGCCGGGACCGGGCTCAGTGGCGAGAAGTTCGACGTCGTGGCCGGCCCGAGCGTGCGCGGAACTGAGAGCCAGCACTGAACGACTCGGCCCGCCGTGCTGCGCCTCAAGACTCGGTACAATATGGGTGAGTTTCAACAGCGATAATAAAGCAATACAGGACCACGCACCTTCGTGAGTTGGTGGGCTGTCCAGCGCCAACTAGAATCCGTCATCAGCGCCAACTAGAATCCGTCTTGTTGATTTGGTAGGAATGCGGAGGAACTGAGGGCGCTCTCGACGGAGAGGTGGAGGCTCCTTGGTGGGAGGCCCTCCCATTGGGCAG
>SXGU01383348.1_pt1 | contig 16750 bp, 19 predicted proteins | sample 3174531 | NCBI WGS metagenome assembly SXGU01 (sample SAMN11356863, study PRJNA531348) | freshwater metagenome | isolation source: freshwater sample F1-140 | place: China: Fuxian Lake, Yuxi | collected 2017-12-25 | reverse complement strand
ATTTTTAACATAAATTTTCCAACTGCAAGACCCAGTGCAGTTCACACCATGCGTAGAGCGCACAACCTTGTCATGCGACCATCTGTCTCTATAGGCGTGTTCCCATTCACGAGATTCATCAGTTTTTACACCATGTGCGCCAGAAAAACCTTCTGTTTCGCGTTTGAAAAAAGTTAGTTTGTCAATAAAATGGCTCATGGTTCTCTCCTTAACATTTCACTTCCGCATTTTTGCGGAAATACCAGTAGTAAGTTACGAATAAACAGGTGATGTAATAAGCGATGAAGCCATAAAGTGCAGTATCGGCTGCGCCTGTCGCTTCAATTGACCAACCAAAACATTTAGGCAGAACAAATGCTCCATAAGCGGCAATGGCACTAGAAAAGCCCAGCACTGGTGCTTTTTCCTTCGGTGGGAAAATCACCCCAATCATGCGAAATACCGAACCATTGGCAATACCAGTAGTAGTAAATAGCAACATGAAGCAGGCGAAGAACCCTGCAAAAATTTTGGTTTCTGGTTGAATGAAATGAATAACACCAACAACTGCGGCAATCATCACTAGCAAGTTCCAGAATGTAACCGATGCACCACCGAGTTTATCCGAAACTAATCCACCAATCGGGCGAATAAGCGCACCAAGAAGTGGCCCAATGAAGGCATATTGCAACGGATTAACTCCAACAAATTGCGTTTTAATAAGCAGTGGAAAGGCAGCAGAATAGCCAATGAACGAGCCAAACGACATCACATATAACCAAGTTGTTAGATACATATGTTTGCGCTTGAAAATTACCAATTGTTCAGCAAGATTTGACTTTGCGGTTAGCAAATTATGCATGCCAAAAGCTGCTGCCAGAGTGAAGAAAATAATGGGCAATACCCAGATATACGCAGCATTTTGCAGCCATACAGCTTTGCTCGCTCCATCCGCTGCTGTCATAACTTGTGGTGCGCCGCCCATATCGCCAAAAACTGACATAGCAATAATAAGCGGAACTGTGAATTGCAGCGCACTCACACCAAGATTTCCTAGCCCTGCATTGATGCCGAGTGCAAAACCTTGCTTGTTTTTAGGAAAAAAATGGCTGATATTAGCCATTGATGAGGAAAAATTACCGCCACCAAAACCACATAAAGCCGCCAGTATCAGCATAGTTTGATAAGAAGTGTTGGGGTCTTGCACTGCTTGCCCAATCCCGATGCAGGGAATAAGAAGAAGTGCTGTGCTTAGAACTGTCCAATTCCTGCCGCCAAAAATTGGCACGACAAACGAATAGGCAATCCGCAAAGTTGCACCTGTTAATCCTGGAACGGCAGCGAGGGTAAAGAGCTGCTCTTTAGTGAAGTGAAAACCAATGTTGTTGAGGTTCACCGCAACGGCTGACCAAATCATCCATACTGAAAAGGAAAGTAGCAAGCATGGCACAGAAATCCACAGATTTTGCCGAGCAATCATCTGCCCGACACTTTGCCAAAAATGCTTATCTTCAGGATTCCAATTTGCCAAAGCTGCTTTTGTTGTAGCGTTCATACAGTTTTTCCTTTTTGTTTATAAAAATATGATTATTTGCTATCCATTTCAGGGAAGAACTTAGGCTTTCCTAGGTCTGGATATTGTTTGTGTTCCATGCGGATGATGGCAAAATGCATCCAGATTAGTGCGCCAGTAACCAGCGCGAAGAGCAGCATGAAACAACTGGTGCGAACATCGGTGTAGTCATTAAGTAGCCCGAAACATATCGGCAGGAAGAAACCACCAAGCCCACCAATTAAGCCGACAATGCCCGCCACAGAACCAACATTATCAGGGTAATAAACAGGAATATGTTTATAAACCGCTGCTTTGCCAAAGGACATGAACAAGCCAAGGGTAAAAAGAACAATAGTAAAGGGAACGAAGCTTAAGCCTGAGCTAAACACAATGTCGCCCTTGATGCCATGTACCACATAATCAGTTGGCGGATAGCTGAGGATAAAGCAACACACCATGCACACTGAAAATGTCCAATACATCACGCTGCGTGCGCCAAAGCGGTCAGAAAGATAACCGCCAATTGCACGAAATGCAGAACCAGCGATAGAGAAACTAGCAGCGAGCAAACCAGCTTCTTTCAAGTTCATGCCATATTGCCCGACATAATATTTAGGCAGCCACAAAGCGAGAGCCACAAACGCGCCAAATACAAAGAAATAATATAAAGAAAAACGCCAAACTTGCAGTTTTTTAAGTGGTGCAAGTGCCATTGCGGTGCTTTTTTTAGCAGCACCAGTTTTCTTTCGTTCAATCAACTCTGGCTCATCAGAAGTTACCAGCCAATAAATTATCGCAGCCACAAATAAAGAACCAGACCAAATTTGCACCACCGCGTGCCAGCCTGCATTTGCTTGTTCACTGCTTGCGTAAGCGGCAATTACTAACGGCGCACAGATTTTGGTAAGTGCCGAGCCGATATTGCCCATGCCGTAAATGCCAAGGGCAGTTCCTTGCCGCTCTTTGCTAAACCATTTTGAAAGGTAAGAAATACCAACTACGAAACTGCCACCCGCAATCCCAACGCCAAGGGCAGTAAGTAGCAGCATGATATAAGTGTCAGCATAGGTGAGCAGCCATGTGCAGGCGGCTGAGGAAATCATAACCAGAAACAGAACAATCCGCCCGCCATGTTGATCCGCCCAGATACCAAGCGTTAGGCGAATGAGCGAGCCTGTAAGGATTGGCGTTCCCACCAGCAAACTGAACTGTGTATCAGTCAGCCCCATTTCTTTTTGAATAGGCACTCCGATAATCGCAAAAATCGTCCACACCGCGAAGCAGATGGTAAAAGCAATAGTGGTGCTAAACAGCGCAATATTTTGTTTGGCTTTGCTGATATTTTTAAGGTCAACCATAATATTATCCCATGTTTTATTAAACAACATGGGCAACATCTGGCGTTTCAATAAAAATCTGATTGATCTGTATCAATAAGTTTGTTTTTTTATAAAAAACTTGTGCAATACGGATATTTTGTTACAAAAAACCCGTGAATATTGAATATTTATATAACCTTTGCGATTTTATCCACGAAGCTCAAAAAGAGCGCGGGTTGGTGTCGCTATATTTACGCAGTAAAGACGGTGAATTCTCAGAGGATATGGAGGCGCAATTTGCAGTTGTAGATAAGTACAGCGCGACTCTTATTTCACTACCCAAAAAACAAAGCTCGCGCATTGAACCATTTTTGAATGCGCTTAATTATCTGCCAGCGAAAAGAAAATATGTCATCGCCAGAATGATTCCTGCTTCTGATGCGCTGGCGTTTTATACTCGTGATATTATCTCGCCTGCCATTGAAATCGCTCAAGAACTCGCGGTTTTGGACACAGACAACAGCCCTGCAAAAATCTCCGCTTTTATAAATTTTCTTTATTGGAAAGAACGGGTGGGGCTGGAACGCGCTTTAGGTACACAACTAATCAATATTGACTGGGCAAATGCCAGCGATTTTAAGGGCAGGATTGAATATATCATTTCCGAGCAGCAGGCTTATGAACGAATGTTTCTGGCTCTTGCCGATGAGCAGGGTAGAAAAGCCATAGAAGAGCTAGAAAAGCATAATGATGTTTTTAAGCGCATTGAAAAAATAAATAGCGGATTAGCAAGGGGTGGGGCGGCGCAAGAAACCAAGCCCATTACTGCACAGGAATGGTTTGACCTGTTCACTGCAAAGATGGATTTATTGCACGAAGTTGGCAAAATTATTATTAAAAACCTTGGTGCTGCAAAGGAAAATAAAATAACATTAACACCCATATTATCTGCACCAGAGCAAGTAAATGTGGAAAATGGCGTGCAGATATATATGGATAAAATCCAGACTCTTCCATTATTTGCTGGGCTTTCTGTTCAAATTATCCAAGATATTCTAAAATATTCGCGGATTACCAGCTACGATAAGGGGGCTATGATCTTCATGCAGGGTGAGCAGGCAACTCGTTTTTATATTATTTTAGAAGGCTGGGTAAAACTGTTCAAAGGCAATGAAGATGGCAAAGAATCAATCTTGCATATAATGACTTCTGGTGAGGCATTGCTGGAAACAGTGATTTTCAATAATTCGCCATTTCCCGTTAGTTCGCAAGCGGTAGAAAATGTAAAATTGCTTTCTATTCCTGCCTCTATTATTCGTGAAAAGCTCAAGGGAAACAATGAGTTGGCGATTAATATGCTGTCTAGTGTTGCGGGCAGGTCGCAAGCATTAATTAGCCAATTTGAGCAGCTAACTCTTAAAACCGTAGCCCAGCGCGTTGGTTGGTTTTTGCTAAAATTATTTTTAGAAAATGCTGATAAAACTAAAACTATTCAACTGCCTTATGATAAATCCCTAATCGCTGGCTATCTGGGAATGCAGCCAGAAACTTTCTCGCGCACTCTACAAGCACTGAAAGAGCAAGGCCTTGATATTGACCGCCATAGCTTCACTATGCCCGATATATTCGCTCTGTGCGATTATTGCGATTTAGAGCTGGCGGAAAAATGCGCCCGCGCAGGCACAAAAGATTGCAAAAATCCTGATTGTGATAAAAGTTGATTTGTATCAATTTCATTCTTTGTTCCTCATCCTATTTCTCTAAATATCCGAGTTTTGGTTTCTAAGTCCTGATTATTACTGGGATATGAGGTCAAAGCCGCAACTAATTATGGTTGCCAAGGTAACGAGCGGAAACGCTGCTACCTCCCGTATTTGGAAAGGATGATATGAGGGATTTAAGTGACCAGTTCGGGAGAAAATTCCCCTATTTGCGGCTGTCTGTAACGGACGCGTGCAATTTTCGTTGCGGCTATTGCTTGCCTGATGGATATAAAAAAACTTGTAGCGAACCCTTCCTTTCTAAAGATGAAATAATTAGGCTGGTTACTGTTTTTGCAGGACTTGGCGTTGAGAAGGTGCGGCTTACTGGCGGTGAGCCAACGCTTCGGCGCGACATCAGCAGCATTGCTGCGGATATTTCCTGCATTCCAACTATCAAAACTATTGGCATCACTACTAACGGCTATAATTTGAAGGATAAGGCAAAAGAATTTTTTGCAAGCGGTATAACCGCGCTGAATGTTAGCGTTGATAGCCTCAACCTTAAGAAATTTAACGCCATAACAGGACATGACAAGCTGGAAGCGGTGCTGTCTGGAATTGAAGCCGCAAGAACGGCTGGTTTTACCAAAATAAAAATCAACACTGTGTTACTTAAAGGCATAAACGATGTTGATTTGCCAGAGTTTTTAAGTTGGATAAAGCACGAGCAGCTTTCAGTTCGCTTTATTGAGCTGATGCAGACTGGCGATAATCTGGAATATTTCCGCAAGCATCACCAAAGCGCCGAGGTCATCAAAAAACAACTTTTGGATCTTGGTTTTACCGAAAGCATAAGGGCTTATGATGCAGGGCCAGCACAGGAATTTTCGCATCCTGAATATGCGGGGAAAATTGGCTTGATTGCGCCATATTCCAAAGATTTTTGCAAAACTTGCAACCGCCTGCGTATAACCTCACGAGGCGATTTGCGCCTGTGCTTGTTTGGCGAAAGTGGCTATAATCTGCGCTCTTTGCTGGTTTCGGATGAACAGAGCGAAGAATTGCAAAATAAAATCATGGAGCTACTTAATTTCAAAAAAGAAAGCCATTATTTAGGGCAAGGTTTTACAGGAATAACCCCGCATCTGGCATCGCTTGGTGGATAAAATAAGAAGGAACAAAATGCAAAATACATTCAAAATGATAGATGTTGGGGCAAAGGCGGTATCGTATCGTTTGGCGGTGGCATCTGGTGAAATAACGGTTGGGGCGGAGGCTTTTGCCCTGATTAAAGAGCGAAAACTTCCCAAGGGGGATGTGCTTGTGCTAGCAGAAGTGGCGGGAATTATGGGGGCAAAAAACGCTTGCAATGTTATTCCGCTCTGTCACCCAATGGGGTTGGACGCAGTAAAAATCATCACTGAATTAAACGAGGAAAAGTCAAGCATAATCGTATATTGCGTTGCCTCCACTCATGCTAAAACTGGGGTGGAAATGGAAGCATTGGCAGGGGTGAACTGCGCACTACTCACCATCTGGGATTTAAGCAAAATGATTGAGCCAAATTTGCGGATTGGAGGCGTGCAGCTTCTTGCAAAACTTGGTGGGAAAAGTGGCTTGTGGCTAAATCCTGCTGGCGTTCCTAAATGGATTATGGAGATTGTTAAGCCGCCGTTACAACAGGTTCTTGCTGGCAGAAATGCTGTGGTTATAACATTAAGCGATCGCGCTGCGGCGGGTGAATATGAAGATAAATCTGGTGCAGTTCTTAAAGATATTTTATCTGCACATGGTGCAAATGTCGCTGATTATAAAGTAATTCCTGATGATGTGGCTACTATTCAAAAAACCATTCAAGAAATAATAGACACCAAAAAACCTCATTTAATAATCACCACAGGTGGCACAGGCGTTGCGGGGCGGGATGTTACACCAGAAGCACTACGCCCATTATTTAATCGAGAGATTGTCGGTGTTGGTGAATTACTCCGTAGCGATGGTGCAAACTATACGCCGTTATCGTGGAGCAGTCGTGCGGTTGCGGGGGTAATTGGTGATACGCTAGTCATCACACTTGCTGGCAACCCCAAAGCAGTAAAAGAGGGGTTGAGTGCATTACTTCCTGATTTAATCCCGCACCTTATTCGTACTATTGGCGGAGAAAAATTATGATTTCATATACAAAAGCAATTGAGATTATTCGGAAGCAAATAACACTCGCTAGCACTGAAAAACTGCCATTGCTTTCCGCACTTGGCAAGGTTTCAGCAAGCGAGATAAAAAGTGCGATGGCTGTGCCGAGTTTCCGTAATTCGGCGATGGATGGTTTCGCGGTAAAATCGTCCACTGTTACGACCGAAAATACTAGCCTTCATTTCACGCAAAGCATTGCTGCGGGTGATGTAATTTTAGACGGTAAAAGCGAGTGTGTGCAGATTATGACGGGTGCTATTGTGCCAGAGATTTACGATGCTGTGATTCCGATTGAGGACACAAGCATAATTGGCGACAAAGTAACATTTAATCGCCCAGCCAAGCAATTTGAAAATATCCGCGAAGTTGGTGAAGATGTGAAACTTAAGCAAGTGTTGCTTAAAAAAGGCGACATGATAAATGCTGAAAAAACAATGTTGTTGGCGGCACTTGGGTGTTCGGAAATTGAGGTTTATAAATTGCCGAATATCCACATTATTAGCACAGGTAAAGAAATTTCTGATGATTATGGCGCATCGCTTGCCACGGGCAAAATCTATAATTCCAATGCCCCCTATTTGCTCGCCCGTTGCGTAAGCGAAGGGCTTGCTGCAATTTACGAGGGCATTATCGCCGATGATGCCCATGAATTTGAGCAACATATTCAACAAATTCCCGCAGGCAGCATTATCATCAGCACAGGTGCGGTTTCCAAGGGCGAGTGGGATTTTATCCCCGAAAGCCTCAAAAAACTTGGTGCAACAATACATTTCCACCGCGTAAATATCCGACCAGGGAAACCGATATTATTTGCAACCCTTGCAAATGGCAGTTATTTTTTTGGTTTAGCAGGTAATCCGATTTCCACCGCCATTGGCTTTCAGTTTTTTGTCCTTCCTTTTGTGCGTTTTTTACAAGGGCGAGAGCTACAAAAACCACTAATTGCAAAACTTGCAAATGACTTTACTAAAAAAGGAGATTTCCGCCAATTCCTCAAAGCCAACCTAACGAATAACGCAAATGGCGAGTTGCTGGTGGATATATCAGGGGGGCAGGAATCATTCAAAATCAGCCCTATGGCGCAGAGCAACGCTTGGGTGGTGCTGAATGAAGGGCAAGCCCAACTCAAAGCTGGTGATTTAGTGACAGTTTTCCCATTTGGAGGTTCTCTATGATAAATGTTGAAATCAGCCTATTTGGTGCATTCCGCCAGTTTGATAATGGCACACCGATAATTTTACAATTGCCAGTCGGCACAAATTTGCAGGAAACCAAGCAGGCTTTAGGAGCGGAGATAGTTCGCCGTTTCCCAGAATTCAAACAGGAAAAATTATTGGAACAATCCCCCCTTGCCAATGAGAGCGAGATATTACGCGCGGATTATATCTTAAATAAAAACGAAAATTTGGTGATTCTGCCACCAGTAAGTGGAGGGTAAGCAATGAATGATGAGAAAATTTTTGTAGGCGTAAGCGAAGAGCCATTATCAATTGAAAAAGCTGTAGCATTTGTGAATGCACCTGAAAATGGGGCGATGGATATGTTCGTGGGCAGAGTTCGCAATCATAATCTCGGCAAGGCGGTAAATGCCGTCAGCTATGATGCTTTTGCGCCGCTGGCTTGCAATATATTTCGTGAGCTGTGCGAGGAGGCAATATCAAAATTTGACTCTCGCCTGCGCTGCTATATTGAGCATCATAAAGGAAAGCTGGAAATCGGCGGAATTAGCGTGGTGATTGCGGTGGGTTCGCCGCACCGTGATGAAACATTCAAAGTCTGCCGTTACCTGATTGAGGAGCTAAAAAAACGAGCACCCGTTTGGAAGCAAGAGCATTATGTGGATGGCGATAGCGAGTGGGTGCAAGGACACGCTCTTTGTGGACATCATCATTAAATGGTTTTGGCATGAATAAAATAGTAGCAGTTATTCTCGCTGGTGGGAAATCCTCACGAATGGGCGAAAATAAAGCTCTTCTTGCGTGGCGTGGGGGCAGGTTAATAGATTTTGTAGCTAACACTGTGCGAGATGCGGGAGTTTCTGATGTTTTCGTTAGTGGCGATGTTTCGGGTTACGAGTGCATTCCCGACCGCACACTGCATCAAGGAGCAGTCGGTGGCATTTGCGCCAGTGTGGAGAAGTTACACCCCTATACGCAAATTTTGTTTTTGCCCGTTGATATGCCGCTGCTTAGCGTGGATTGCTTGCAGAAATTATTAGACGCACAGAACACTTGCCATTTTGAGAATAATCCTTTGCCGATACTTCTCAATATAACGCCTGAAATTATTGCCTATACAGCCAGAATAACCGAACCAATTTCTATGAAAAAATATTTGCGTGGTTTGCAAACGGTTGAGTTGCCTGTTTCGCCAGAAATAGCAAAAGCACTAACCAATACCAACACCCCTGAAGAATGGAGAAAAGCTAATGAATATACGAATTAGCAATGGTGCAATGCGCTTTCGCATTAGCAATACCGAACTTGTCGAATTACTAGAAGAAAACATTTTGCAGCTTTCGCACATAACTAGAAATTATTATGTAAGAGTTGGGGCAATGGAAACACCGCTTTTTCTGGATTTGGATGCAAATAAAGCCATGCTGATTGTGGATAAAACCACGCTGGAAGAATTTTCCAAGCAACTTCCTTCAAAGGAAGGCATTGAATATAAGAGAGATGGGTTGCTATTAGCGTTAGAAGTTGATGTTAAGAAGAGCAAAAACTAATGCTGGGAGTATTATTTTTTGTTGTTGCTCTGCTATATGCCAGCGTGGGGTTTGGCGGTGGTTCGTCATATCTGGCGTTGTTAGTTTTGTGGCAAGTGCCTTACGCAATTATTCCCGCCATCGCCCTGATTTGCAATATCGTGGTAGTTGCTGGAAACAGTGTTCACTATGCTCGTGCTGGCTATATCAATTGGCGATTACTGTTGCCGATTACCCTTGCTTCTATCCCTGCTGCATATTTCGGTGGTAGCTTGCATATCGCCAAGGACATTTTTGTAATTATCTTGTTTGTTGGCTTGTTGGCAACGGGGGTTCGCCTTCTTATTCAGCATCGCCGCTATGATGATAATTTGTACAGCTATAAAACCATTCCTCTATGGCTGGGAATAATACTTGGTGCAACGCTAGGTATTTTAGCAGGAATAACAGGCATTGGTGGAGGGATTTTTCTCGCGCCTGTGCTATATCATTTACGAGCTGGCTCACCCAAGCAAATCGCAGCCGCTGCCTCTATATTTATTTTGCTAAATTCTATATCAGGCATTCTTGGACAACTGCAAAAAAGCTCTTTTACTGATGATATACTTAGTTATTGGTATCTGCCGATTATGGCTTTAATTGGCGGACAAATCGGCAATTTATTTGCAATCAAATTTGCCTCCGCCCGCACCATTTCCATACTAACCGCAATTTTAATATTATTTGTCACAGGACAACTGGGGATGAAAATATTGGAAGGATAGCATGTTTTATGTAGTTCATGCATAAAATGTGAAAGTATTACTTTGAGAAGATTCCATCATTACATTATAAGTATTTTGCAGAAAAATTGCATATTAGGAATCAAGGAACTTTCCTTAATTCAAACCGCATATTTGGCATTCAAACCAATTGTCCCAAAATGTCCCGTATGGGACAATTATGGGACACTTCGCTACAAAAACAAGCGATTTTCAGCAAATTATGGCAACAATCTAATTTCGGCAAGCTGCTGATTTTGCTATTGCTACTTGTTGTAACATATTATAAATTATCATGAGAATAACTCTTGAAAACTGCCGAGGTGGCAACGCCTCCGTGAGTTCGAATCTCACCTCTTCCGCCATTTGGGACAGTCGTCGTTATTTAGGAAACTATCAAAGGGTTTTCTTAAGGTATAACAAAGACTTCCGTCCTTTAATTGTAAGTTCGCAAATAGGAAATTGAGAAGCTCTCTTTTTTGCGGAATAGTCGAACTGCTCCATATTTTCGGGGCTTCATGAGCTAAATTCAGTATCATTTCCATACGCTTAGTGAATTCATCGTCGGCTTTGTCATAGGTTAGTACCAATTGGCTCAGTTCATACTGCCTGTCTTTGAGGCGGCATTTTTTGGCTTCAAATTCTTCTTTGCTGATTTCACCTTCCAAACGCAGATCCATCAAGCGGTCTAGCTTACCCTGTATTTCTGTGTGTTCTTTTTTTAATTGCCCAACTTCAACGCTGTGATGCTCTTTTTTTAGTTGGTTAGTTTCTTTGATATAGGCGATGGTGTCGTTTAGGAACTCTTTGTTACGAATTCCAATGCGACGAAGCACATCTTCCACTTGTTCAATTATTTTTTCCTCACGCACCCACATTTGCTTTTCGGGGTTTTCGGATTTCCAGCAGCGTAAATATGTCCATTCCGAGGTTGTGCCGTTTTCATGTTTCCTGATTTTGGTATCAGCCGTTACTACCCGCCCCTTGACCGCACAGGTTAGAAGCCCGCGGAAGATATATTCCTTTTCGGCATATTTGAATGGTTTTTTGTGATGCCCCAAGCGAACCTCCTGACATTTTTGAAATAGCCACTGCGGTATCAGCGTTTCATGGCGATGAACGAAAATTTCGCCTTTGATTTTCATTTCTCCGTAGTAGAATTGGTGCTGTATTAAACGATGTATCACAGATTTTTGCAAATACATTCCTTTTTTGCTCCGCAATCCCCACTCCTTAGCTTTGCTGGTTATTTCTGAAAGCGTATATGCACCAGTGGCGTATTCTTCAAAAATCCTAACAATAATTGGCGCACGAACATCATCAGCAATAATTATGCTTTTACCAAATTCATCACGAGCGTTGACATAGCCAATCGGTGCAGAACCAGCCCATTCACCAATACGGCGTTTATGCTCCATGCTGCGCCTAATGTTTTCGCTCATGGAATCGGTGTATGATTGTGCGAGCAAAACTCGCATACTCCACATAGTGCGGTCGCTGGAGCGTGAATCTTTGTGAATAATAGCATTTTCGCTGTAAAAATGCAGCTCTATTGAGCCTCGCTGAATTAAATCATCCAGTAGCGGAAACTCACGAAAACTACGCTGCAAACGGTCAACTTTATCAGCGATAATTGCGATTGGTTCTTTATAGCGTTTGGCAAATGCCAGCATTTCCATAAAATGTTTGCGGTCGCCACGGGTGGAGGATTCCACAATCTCAAACACCCGCAAAACTTGCAGTTCCTTACGCTGGCAATATTCATGCAAACGGTGTTTTTGGGCATCTATCGAGTGCCCATCTTCTTGTTCTTTTGAGGAAACCCTCGCTAAAATAACCGCCTTTTTTGCCTCCATCTCCATTCCTTTCAGGTGATGCCTTAGGATAACCTATTGCATCTTGCAATCAAGGCTCAAGCACCTGTATTTGCTCTATTTTATCTATTTCCTGTAATTTGGAGCAAAAGCCCAGCCAGTTGCGGGCAGCTTCAATCGCTTCCTGTTCAGAAAGCTGATTTCCATTCATTTCCTGAATGTGGCTAACGATGCGACCAAACAATTCGTTCAGACGATTACTGGAGCTATTGGTGTGAGGTAAGGAGGATTTCATACTGCCCCCACGCCAGAAAAATACAACGAAAATTTGGGGGGAAAACGAAATCGGCAGAGAGTTATTTTACAAATCTCTCGCGATGATATGTGCTTACATAGCAGATATTGTTCGCAATGTTTAGTGTTTTTTTCAAAAATCTTTTTAATAAACATTTCGCCCTCCATTTCGTGGAGTGTTTCGTTGGTTTTCAAGGCGTGTGGCGATTTTTAGAAGTGAGGTGTGCCAGAGTTGCCAAGCCTTGGTTCTGCCGCAGCCGATGCGTTCGCAGATTTTTCGCCATGGCACATTTTCGGCACGCAGCCAGACGATGCGGCGTTCGTCTTCGTCATCCAGCAGGAAAATCCACTGGATGGTTTCTTCCATGCGGGTGATTTTTTCGGCTGATGGTGGGCCAAGACGCATAGGCTCTGGTTCAGCGGCTAGTATTTCATTGGGCGTGCGGATAATTGGCGGCCATGCGTTGAAATAGCTTTTGATAGTCACCCGTGGCAGGCGACGCAAGGTGCGGACGGCTTCTTGAAAACGCCCTGAAATTTCTGCGATTTTGGCTTTGTCTGTGCTGTTTTCCATGTTTTAGCCCTCCGTGATTAGTTCTATGCGGGTGATTTGCGGGTTGGCTTCGGCAAACCAGTAAGTCAGGTCGGCGAGGTAGTGCTGGGTGAGCCAATCTTTGATGAATTTGCTGGGGCAACAGAGGCTAACCACCGAGCCATCGCCGTATTTCAAAATTCTGGTGATATTCACCCGAGCCAGCCAGCTGCGGCAGGTTGCTTTGCCATATTTTTTCTGGAAAGCATCAAGCACGCTATCCCAAACTGGCTGTAATTCAGGAACGGCACAGAGCGTTGGTTTGGCTGGATGGTTGCCACCTGAAAAGCCACCCTCAAGGATTTTTGCAATATGCTCGGAAGATTCCACCGCCCACGAAAGGTCAATCGTCCAGCCTTTGCCTGCTAACCTGCCGAGGCAAAATTCTGATGCTCCAATAATTTCGCAATAATGCCGCCACGCCCGCATATCCTGCTGGAAGTCATCTTGCCAGCGTTCTGCTAGTAACCTCTCCCGTCTCGGTGTGAGCTTTGCTTTCTGATCTGGCGTGAGCTTGCTCTGCACTTCTGCATTCCAGATTTCTAGCATCTGCAAAATCTGCGGGTCTAAAATCTGCTTTGTGCGTTTTTCCCTCTCACACTCTCCCTTTTCTTCTCTCGCTCTTTTTCTTTTATCTGATTTCTGTAATTCTGTATTCTGCACTCTGTTATCTGTATCTGTATCTGGTGCTATTTTGTCGTTTTTCCGCTGCGGGGCGTTTCCTTCCGCTGCATTCCGTTGCATGGTGTTGCACGGCGTTGCATCACGCTGCTTACTCTCAGCACGAGATTTCTGCGAACGCTCGGTGGAAGTGGCGTATTGCCTTTTTTCCCAACCACTTAGGTGGTGATTTTGATCAATCATCCCCTTTTCATAAAAGGCGGCAAGGATGGATTCCACGATTGCTTGGTCAATATCTTGCACCACCGCAATCTGTTCGGAATCCAACTTTACCGTCCCCCGCGGATTATTCCGTGAGGCTGAATCAAGAACGCATAGCCACACTGTGACCACATGCGTCATAAGCTGATTGCTGCGTTTGGCAATCACCTTGAGTTTTGCATCTTCTGGCATACCGTGATAAACCCTGTACCATTCAATTGACACTTTACGACCCCTAATCCAGAAAACTTGGTTGGACTGATTCGGCTTGTTTTGCGGGATTTTCTCGGTCGGAATTTTTGAGGGCAAGTGCCAGTTCTATGCAGCCCTTGGTTAGCTTGGCACGGTCTAGTTCTGCCGCTGCCTGCTTTTTCAGTTGCAACAAAGTTTCCATGTCCATGCTCCGCATAGTTTCAATGGTTAGATGGCAGATTTCATCAAAAGTTGAGATAGGTTTTGAGTCGTTCATAAATTCCCCTTTCTGGTTAAAAACAGCCAGCTTGTGCGAACTGTTCGGATGACAAGCTGCACGACAACAGAGGGGGATGGCGTGGACTTTGGGGGGACTTTGGGTGGGGATGAAAGGGGGATGGAAAATTGCAAATTTTGCCAAAATTGTCCTAAAATGATGTTGTCAAGGACTTTGGTGGGGGATGAAGTGGTACATAGGGTGGGGATGAGAGGGGGACGAAGTGGGAAATTGTGACAAAAATTATTTTTGCAACACAAGATATTTGACTTCAAACTCTCATAGGTTATCGTGGTTTTTGAGGGGGCTGGAATCCCCGCAAGGTTACGATTAAATTTTTAGTAGGCTCGTGTCAGTAAGTCCTGCTTCCGTACGCCCATGCGTCGGGAGAGGGTTTAATACAAAACTCGCAAGAGAAATAAGCCTGCGCTCACTTTGCAGCGATTCCAACTCCCGACACCAGCAATTATGCTGGTGTAACCGCATAAGGGAGTACCAATGTTTTTCCGTAGAAGAATTATCCAAAAACCGCCGATTGAAATTGCGGATATGATGGTAAGAAATTCCATCATTATTGCCTATGGATATTTGCATAATAAACGCAATATCCCCTCTAAAGAAGAACTGGCAATGTTTGAGTCTTTCGTTGAAGAACTTGACCACAGCCGTGCCACAGCAGCGTATATATTACGCTGCCTGCACCAACGCAGTCGTGGTGAGCCAGAAGGCTCACCAAAATTCACCAATCCTGATAGTTTTGATTACCATTTTCCAAAGTAGCAACTAAGCAACGGTGTTTTCAGGCAAGTTCAGGCAGTAATACCCCCTGCCGTTGGAAGCAATAATTTTCTGCCATTCATCCTTGCTTTTGAATACATCACGCAAGCGAAGGGCTTGTGAATTTGCCCCGCTCAACAAGGTTTTACCATGCACCCAGCGATTGCGACTAATAGACGCATTATGCAATTGCCTAATTATTGCAGCTTGCACATCCCCCAAATGATGCTCCTCACCATTCAAAACAATATGACGGTAATCGTTAGAAGCCACAAAATCTGTCTTTTCAGGTTGATTAACCGCTTTTTCGTTCAAGCTGATTTTATATGCTTTCTCAAAACGAAGGCGGTCTTCCTTGAGTATTACCAAATCACGAATACGCACGATAACATCTGGTTGCGGTGGTTCGTAAGCCATCCGCAAAATATGTCCTTCCTCAGCCACCGAGAGAAAAATTCGCAGTTGAGCACCGCCAGAACTGCAAATGCTATGAAAATCTTCAGGACGCACACCAACAAAACCACCTTTATGCTCGTGCTTTTCGTAGATAAATTTGTTTTTCCGCAGCGTCCCTCTTTCCATGTAGCGAAGCGGCAACCAAACGCAAACCCGAAGCAAGCCATTTTCTATAAAATAATAAACATCTTCTTGTGAGATGCTCCAGCTTGTCCAAATGTTATGCAGCCTATCATAAGCACGCTCAATAAGTGCCATAAATACCTTCCTTTCCCGTTGTTAATTAGCGATTTTATTATTATTATCTCGCCACTACTTTTTATAGAAAAATTGGAAAGTTTTACAACTATAAAGAGGTGTAATTGCCATTATATACTCTCATAAGTTGACGGAACCAATACCGACTAAAGTCAGTGTCTTAAATCAAAGGCTTATAAAGTGATGTGGTAATGTTTCCCATGAATTTTATCTCTTAGAGTTCAGAAAATTCAAAAGCCACAGGACATTGAAAGTTACCAGTACTGTTGTACCAATATATTCGTAAGCATCACAATTATCATGGCAAGAACTCATAGTTAATCTATTTGGTTAAAAATACTCCATCTTTCATTGTTTATCTGATAAAAATGTGTGGATGTATCCATGCTGCTTATCAAAATAGATGTTAGTTGCCAGCGACATGACAACAATCACTGTAAAAAAGTACGCGCATCTCAATATGCGGATTCGGAGTGGTGGATTTGTGTCCTGCATAATCTTATTCCATAATTAGCACATATGTATGTTCACCTGCACCAGCTGTGAACTGATGCTGGTGGTCTTAATGCCTATTTCTTTTCATCTTTGTGTTCATGACCATCGCCTTCTTTGTACTCATGCTCGGTCTCTTTTTTTGCTTTTTTATCTTTGCCTTCATGCTTGCCATGATCTTTGTGGTCACCGTCTTTATGGTCGTGCTTTTCCATTTTCTTGCCATCTTCGGCTTTATGCTCACCAGCAATGGCAGGGGTGGCAACGCCCATCACCAGAGCAAGGGCAGATGCAGCAAGCAGGGATTTCAGATCGGTCATAGAGTCTCCTTTAGGGTTGGTTGAAAAAATCACAGTTCCTCCTTCACCAGCAGGTCACGGGCGAGGTTAAACCGTTTGTAAATAGCGGGCAGCACCAGCAATGTAAGTATGGTTGCGGTGATGAGTCCGCCGATTACCACTGTCGCCAGCGGTTTTTGCACTTCCGCGCCTGCGCCCGT
>SXGU01206514.1_pt1 | contig 16752 bp, 17 predicted proteins | sample 3174531 | NCBI WGS metagenome assembly SXGU01 (sample SAMN11356863, study PRJNA531348) | freshwater metagenome | isolation source: freshwater sample F1-140 | place: China: Fuxian Lake, Yuxi | collected 2017-12-25 | reverse complement strand
GGGCGCAAACTTTGTCATATGGCAAAAGGCCAACAGGTCATTTGTGTGACGCACCTACCACAAGTCGCGTCGTTCGGAGATATCCACTTCTTTATCCACAAAGTCGGCGGTGGCAGCGGCAAGAAAGGCGTGCAAACTGAAGTTATTGAGCTCAGGAAACAAGAGCGCGTTCAGGAAATTGCTCGCCTGATATCTGGTGAAAAGATCTCGAAAACATCCCTGGCGCATGCTGAGCAATTGCTCTCGGAAAGCCGAGCCGCACAGCAAGCATGAGGATCTCCCTTTTTTCGTCTGCTCATATTTTTTGAGCAGATTTGTCTTGCTCATGCAGTAAGGTCTTGTAAGTTTAAATACCTAAAGAAACAGAAACTTAAAAATTGGTATTTGAAATACTCGATGGCATTACGCGACGAGCAAATTACACCGAGCTCAGGGCTGAGCTCACTAGTTGAAGACATACCGTCGGTGACCAACGGTCGCTCCGATCAAGTCATCAACGTTTTCGAACGGCGTTTTCAGCGTGGTTTATATGCCTATTATCGTGGAGATTATTCGCGAGCATTGCTTGATTTCGAACATGCCTGCAGATCTGCGTCAAAGCTGAGCGACCATAAGCGTTACGTCAGCGGCTGCATTTATCTCTTGCGAATCCTAGCTGAGCGTGAGGAGTTCACAAAGATCTCGCGCATTGAAGCAAATATGCTTAAGATTCTTTCATCTGATGAGGCCGGAAGCCTCATCTTAAACTAAAGTCGCAGGCCCACTACGTCTTAGGCATCTGCAGCTGTTATCAACCCTCTTGCTACGACCTGGCACTACAGCGGTTTCGCGAAGCGATCGATTTCGCGATGATGGCTGAGGATCGCGCAGCGTTAGCAGCTCCTCTCTATGGCGCAGCGACGGTCCATTACGCTGCCAAGCGCTACGACGAGGCACTGCGTGAACTTGATCGACTCGATGTCCTTTTGAGCTGCCTACACTTACCGGACATCAATGCCGCAGCCAATATCTTGCGTGCGCTCGTACTACGTAGCCAACACCTTCTTGAAGCTGCTCTTGATTCGGCTTGGGAGGCTTTCGAGAGTCTCAAACATCATCCGCATCTCGTACTCTATCTGCATTCTCTTTGTGTTCTGGGCACTCTATTCCAACTCAAGGGTGATGTGAATTCGGCGCGAGTTTATCTTGATCTCGCTGACCGCTCTCTCAAACGAGAAGAGTTTCCGCGGATCTCTCGCCTCGTTGACGAGGCCATGGACTCGCTCGGGCAAAAACCCGCAGTTGGCACAGCTGATTTGATTTTCGAAACACACACTGGTGTTTTAATAGAGAAAAACAAAGGTGAGATCAGATTTGACGGTCAGTTCATTCTCCGCGATCTGTTAGGCGCCTTTCTCGAACATCCCGGGAAAGCCTTTTCGAAAGAGGAGCTTGTACGCGACGTTTGGCACGAAAACTACGACCCGCGTATTCATGACAATAAGATCTATGTCACCATCAAACGTCTGCGCGGCTTGCTCGAGTCGGAAACTGGAACCTCAGATTATATCTTGCGTGTGAAAAATGGCTACTGTTTGAATCCAAAAACACGCGTCCTCATCAATCGCCATAAACCTTTACCGGAGACAACCACATGAAGCGCTTGTCACAGTGCCGTACTTTTTTCCTAGGAGCTCTGACGTCTATTGCGATGTCACTAGTCCCACCCCTAACGTCTCTGACAACTTCACTGATGGCGCCTCTTGCGACTCTAACGGCCGTCACGGCGGTGACCGTACCCGCCGAAGCCTGTCGCGATTGCCCGTTCCCGATGCGAATTGGTGACAATCGATGGTTGATGCCTGATGAGAGCTTCGTGATTACCATCATCGAAAAAGATATCGGCGACTCACGCTTCTCGGTCATGGTACGACTCACGGACCCTATAACCGGTCGCATCCTGGCTTCCGGAGGAACAAAGCGACGGCGCGATCAACACTCCGTCGTAGTGCCGATGCGCGATCGCCTCGGCGGCAAGGTGGTCGGAAAAATCCGTTGGGTTGATTCTGCTCATACCCAAATTCGCGTAAGATTCCAGTGCGGCTCAGGCTACGACTGTTTGCAACCGTAACCTTTCAACGACAGCTTTGACTGTGGCGTGTTTGCGCCGCAGTCAAATTCGTTTGCGCCTGGTTATACATCGTCTGAACTTGCACAACACAGAACATATTGCCACCGCAAGTGTTCACAACTTGCATGAGTGCCGCCGTCGCCAAAGCCATTCCTTGTTGAGCCGCATTCAGCTGCACCGTCGCCGCTGGACAATTGCCACCGACAGCAGGAGGAGGGCGCGGCGGACGGACTGGGTCAGGCACCACGACTCCATCTTCACCAGTACCACCACCATCTCCGCCACCACCTGGATCGGGCTGACACTTTTGCCAGCGCAACGCCAACTTCAAGGGCGTTGACGAAGCATCAAGAGAGTCAATCTGTGTGAATGAATCTTGATTTTGCGCGTTTGATGTCACGTGAATAGTAGATTCGGCCGTGAGAATGAACGGCTGGCCACAAGGCGAAAACGTCGGTCCGCGGATCATACTCGACAACATGAAATCTTCGCTTAGAGGTCCGACAAATTCTGACCAACGCGCAAGATGCGCCCGAGGATCACGAGCTCCGTGGCGCCACCTGCCGAAACCGAAAGTCGTCGACACCTTGGCCGTGGCTCCCGCGGGAAGCGCGTTGAATCCGCGATAATCAACTTTCACAATCTGTACTGAATAGCCTGCTGGAACCTGAAAGGGAATGTTGACTCGACACGAACCTACCGCCGCTCGAGGTCCGGCCGCGCCCCCTGCACGTACCGTGAACGCGTCGAAAAGAACCGATACTTCGCGGCCATCTGGGGAAATCACACTCGATACCGTTCCTTGGGCGCATGCCGATCCGCCATAGGTGGGTTTATGCATGTTCAAGTTCGGCACCCTCACCGAATCCTGGTTGGGTGGCCTCCCCATGTTTCCTTTCTGAAAACGACCCTGATCGACAGCGCGATTCTGTGCCTGTGCGGACTCCATGGTGCCTGACAACAGCGACAACACTCCCCAAAATAAAAGCGACAGTATTTGAGAACGCATAATCTCCTCTTCTTCCGTGTATCGCCAGCACCTTAGCGAACGACATGCTATCTTCAGATAGAGCAAACGCGGTGCCGGCTCTGCGTGGCCACATCGCACCCATCTTGTACAGTGCGTGGTGATGGCGGTAATAAAACAGTTTTTATTTATTATTCGACTATTTAAGCTGCGCCGGCCACTGTCGTGGCTTCGGTGAGCGGCAAAAAATAAGTACTGATAGGACCTATTCGAATTTCTTATCGAAAGAATCGGTGTCAGTGACAACCCCCGCAACGAACCCGCACTCGCCATCCCGACACCAGCACGAAAAAACTTCGTCCCGTGCCAAAGAGACACCTCTCGGTTCTCTTATGATTAGAAAAGCTCCGTTCGAAAAATGAGAGACCTCCCGCAAACTCCATAGCCACCAAGAAAAAAAGATCCGAGATAATCTATTGTTGTTTACCAAAAAGGAAGTTGAAATATTCAGCCTTGCCACTTTGGCCTCAGGAGCACAACGACGCTGAATCGTGTGGCATTCAGATTGCTTTGTTGATTCGCCAGGAGGCCAAAGAGCCCTGCGGAGTCACAAAGACCTCTCAGAGGGCCTCCATCTAAACGTAGATCTTCATCTATTTAGAGATTGAAGAGAGAAGAAGGAGAGATCATGACGAAAACTTGGGTCGCGAAGCTAACAGGAGCATTGGTGATGATGGCGGGTCTCACCGCCCACGCCGATGATATCAGACTTGGCATCCCCGCTTATGGCGGAACGGGTTGCCCGGCAGGTACCGCTAGCGCGGTACTCAGTCCGGATCAGAAAACTCTCAGTATTCTCTTCGACCAGTATCAAGCTGAAGCTGGCGGAGTCAGCGGCAGAACCCTGGATCGCAAGTCGTGTAACTTAGCGATCCCGGTGCACGTGCCTCAGGGGTTTAGCATTTCGATTTTCCAAGTTGATTATCGCGGTTTCGCAGCGGTCCCCATGGGCGGCCAAGCTCGCTTCAATGTCGAGTACTTCTTTGCCGGCTCCGCGGGTCCTCGATCGAGCAAAACCGTACGAGGTCCGACTAACCAGGATTATGATTTGACTGATCGCCTAGCGGCCGCCGCTTTGGTCTGGTCACCATGCGGAGCGGATACGAACCTTCGTATCAACTCGAACCTCATGGTTACCAGCAACCGCAACTTAGATGACGCCATCGCAACCGTCGACTCTGCCGACATCAAAGCCGGCATCGTCTACCACGTCCAATGGCGCCGATGTATGTGATGATCTGAAGGCCTAGCGAGCGGCGCTCGAGGAGGGGCGCCGCTCATTCGCTTCTTGAAACAAATATCCTATTGCACGGGAGGGACAATATGGAACGCAGCAATCGACAAAACACACCGCTTCAACACACCAACAGCGCCGAGTCTCTAGATCTCACCACATTCCTTATTCGATTATTCGCGTGGTGCGCTCTCGCGGTCGCCATTCTGATCACGAATTCGCAGGCGCATGCCGATGGAATTCGTGTGGGCAAGCCTGTCTATGGCGGAACTGGTTGTCCTCAGGGGACTGCTGACTTAGCGATGAACCCTGATGGCTCTGATTTAAGCATTCTCTTTTCAAGATACTTCGCCGCTGCCGGTGGAGAGACCGGGCGCTTGTTTGATCGAAAGGCCTGCGGTCTCGCGATTCCGATCCATATTCCTGCCGGACTCTCAGTCTCCCTGGTACGCGTCGACTATCTAGGATTCGCTGGCGTGCCCTCGGGCGGTCAAGCAAAATTCGGGGTCGAGTACTTCTTCGCCGGCTCACATGGTGAACGCATCGAGCGAGTTTTCGATGAAAGTAGCGGTGAGTTTTTGCTGACCGACGAAATCGCAACCGGTATTTGGTCCGAATGCGGCGCCGACACTATTCTCAGGGTCAACACCAGCATGAGTGTGATCACAAACGAGTCAGGCGATCTCACCGTTGGCGCTCTTGCATCGGCACAAGCGACAACGGGGTTTCACTACCGCTTTGCCATCCGCAGCTGTGAATGACAAAGATCAGACTTTTTCGACAGTTTGCATGAGATCAATGAACCTTCCCTCGACCGCGCCGGAGGCACTTTCCGAAAGCAGGAAGACCGGCGCGCTCTCAAACCATGAACCAAGATTAACCGAACGTACCACTTTCCCTGCCGCCTCGAAAGTAAAGTCATCCTGAATATGCACATGTCCGGTGATGATGAGATCAAATGGTTCGTCGTGATAAGCGCGCTTGACATAGGTATGGATCATTTTCGGCACATCACGATGGTCGATCGCTTTGGCACCGTCACCTGAAGTATAGTCACGACTCGCGGCACTCGCTCGTTCACCAATGGCGGTAACCAATTTTTCCGGAAGATTCAGGGCCAGTCCACGAATCACCGGAGTTCGTAGCAACCACCGCAAAAACCTGTAACCCGAATCATCTGGATTGATCAGATCGCCGTGCTCTACTCGCACCCGAAACTTACCCCCCAAAGCACCCACCAGAGAACTACCTAAAGAGAGGGGCAGATCAAAATACTCGCTATCCGTATGGACACGTACTCCAATTTCGCCCTGCCAAAAATCAGTGAGGTGAAGATCATGGTTGCCTTCGAAAAAATGCACCTCGACCCCAAGGCGAACCAAGTCGCGAACAAGGCCGACCAATTTCTCAAAGCGACGGCGGAAATAGCGATGTGAACCGATCCACAGATCAAATATATCACCTACTAAAAACAAATGCGTCGGGGCATCGGTACTGCCTGTGGTATTTCTGGCGGCAGAAGCTTGCTGGATCAGTTGAAACAAAAAGCGCTCCAGGAGGAGCGCTTTCGATTCGGTCGGTGTTTTAAGATGAATATCCGAAACAAAGTATGCGGTCATTTACCCAGGAACTTAACCGATCGGGATCTCGGTGTCATCTTCCTGTCGCTGTCCGGGAACGTGACCCTTGCGGCGCAGGAACGCGGGCACATCGAGATTGCGTGAATCGAACGGCGACTTCACGATCTCGCTCGCCATGCGACGCGCTGCCTCGAGCGGATTCTCTCCACTGCCGACATCCATGGTGAGTTGCTCAGGCTGCATCTGCCGCTGATTCTGCACCTGGCTCTCACGATATTGCCGCACCTTTGCCAGAAGAATGTCGCGGGGCAGTTGTTTCAATGCCTCTTGCGCCAAGGGAGCCTGAGGAGCAAATGCCTGAGGAGCTTGCGACAGTGAATTTTGCTGCATCTGGTGCATCTGATTCATCTGATTAAGGTGATTCTGGTGATTCATTTGCTGTGCCATTAAAGGATCCATAGTCTCTTGCGCTAAAGGCATGACGGGTGTCGCCTCTTCTCTGTGCAGTGGCGAATGCAGTGGCGAATGCATTTGTGACTGCATTTGTGGCTGCATTGCCGAGTGCATTGGCTGTTCCAGATTCGCAGCTGGCGTCATATGCGAAGGAGCCAACTCCGTAGGCGGCCATAACGGAGCAGTCATCGACGTTGCCATAGACGTTGGCTGCGTTGCTACTTGAGGCGTTGTCATCTCAGGATAGCCTGCTTGCTGACCATACGACATATTGCCCGACATATTGTAGGGATAGCTGGGCGAGGCCTGTGTCTGCGCACCATAGTTATTCAGATAACTCTGCGAATAGTACTCAGGAGCACGTCCGCTGCTGCTTGCCATTGACTGTGACATCGGTTGCGAATGGGACTGTGAGGTCGCGATCGGCGCCTGCGGTTGACCGATATGTTGGAACTGCTGACTCGAACGCACCTGATGAGCAAGTGCTTGCATGTGATTGAACTGTTGCGCCTGTAAAGAAGCCGCCTGAGTCGCCGGATCTAAACCAAACCCTGTTGCGATCACAGTCACACGTACTTCATCACCCATCGACTCATCAATCACGGCGCCGAAGATGATCTCCGCATCCTCATGCGCGGCCTCAGTGATCAAGGTCGAGGCCTCATTAACTTCCGAGAGCGACAACGCAGGACCACCGGTGACATTCAAGATAATGCCAGTAGCTCCGTCGATCGAGATGTTCTCGAGAAGCGGCGAGCTGATGGCGGCCGTTGCGGCTTCGACGGCACGATTCTCGCCGGAAGCGCGGCCAGTACCCATGATTGCCATGCCTTTTGCGGACATCACCGTGCGAATATCAGCAAAGTCGAGGTTGATCAAACCGCGGATATTGATCAAGTCCGAGATTCCCTTCACCGCTTGCAACAATACGTCGTCGGCACGTTTGAAGGTTTCGATCAAAGGCGTGCGATCGTTGGCGATCGTGAGGAGTTTTTGATTCGGAATCACGATCAGGGTATCAACGTTTTCTTTGAGTTCCTGAACGCCACCGTCAGCATGGCGCATGCGCTTCTTGCCTTCGAACATGAACGGGCGCGTGACCACACCGATTGTGAGAGCCCCGAGCTCACGAGCGATCTTGGCGACCACGGGCGCGCCACCTGTTCCGGTACCGCCACCCATTCCAGCGGTGACAAAAACCATGTCAGCCCCTTCAAGAGCTTCAACGATGTCATTATATGATTCGATCGCGGCACGTTTTCCGATCTCGGGGTTGGCACCGGCGCCAAGCCCCTTGGTCAGCTCGCTACCAAGTTGAATCTTAGTAAGCGCCTTGTGGGCACCTAACGCCTGACGATCCGTGTTTGCGACAATGAACTCGACTCCGTTCAAGCCACCATCGATCATGGTCGAAACCGCGTTGTTTCCGCCACCGCCAATGCCGACAACTTTTATGCTGGCACCGATATTAATGTTCTCTTCGAGTTCGAACATAAAATCCCTCCAAATTTACTTTAACTAAAGTGCTCCGCCGAAGATTTCCTTCATTCTGTCGGACATCCTCTGCGCCCATCCCGACATCACTTCCGAAATTTTAGTATCGGTAACGACGCCGGTTAAACGGGCCTTTTCCTGCGGGGTCAAATTATCTAACGCATAAATCAATAGACCGACGGCGGTCGCAAACTCGGGCGAGCGCACAACATCAGTCAAGCCGCCAATGCTCTCGGGTGAACCTCGGCGTACAGGAATGTCGGCGATGAACTCGCCCATTTCTATTAGGCCTTCAAGTTGACAGGCGCCACCCGTGAACACCAAACCAGAACCAATTTGGTTCACCAAACCTGAACGGCGAATCTCGTTCCAAATCAAACCCAGAGTTTCTTCCGAACGAGGCTCGATCACCTCACAAAGATCACGACGTAGGAGCGAGCGCGGCTTACGACCGCCAACACCCTCGACCTCGATAGTTTCGTTTTCATCGACCAGGTCGACGATCGCACAGCCATGTTGTTTTTTAACTTTTTCCGCCGAAGTTTGCGGAGTACGCAGACCCATCGCGATATCTTGCGTGAAGTGTTGCCCACCGACCGGCACGGTCGAGGTGTGCGCCACCGAGCCGGCGATATAGGTAATAATATCGCTGGTACCGCCACCCATATCAATGACCGCGGCACCGAGCTTTTTTTCATCCTCGCTCAAAACCGCGAGCGATGCCGCCAACTGCTGCAGAACCAAAGAACGAACTTTCAATCCGGCTTTTTCGGCGCACTTGACGATATTCTGTAGAGCCGTGTTTCCCGCGGTCACAATATGCACATTGGCTTCCAGGCGGACCCCAGACATCCCAATCGGATCGAAAATGCCCGCTTGATCATCGAGTTTGAATTCGCGCGGAAGAACATGCAGGACTTCGCGATCCGCCGGAACCGCGACCGCTTTTGCCGCCTCGATCACTCGATCGATATCGTCAGCTTTAACTTCTTTGTTACGGATCGCGACCATGCCACGCGAGTCAAATGACTTCACATGAGTGCCACCGATGGCAACGAACACTTCGTCGACCTTGTAGCCCGACATCAATTCGGCTTCTTCACGAGCCTTGGCGATGGCTTCTATTGTGGCCTCGACATTGACCACGACCCCTTGGCGCAAACCAACATTCACCGCTGTACCCAGGCCAATAATGTCAACGCTGATCACCGGAGGCGCACCCGGCGCCGGAGGAATCTCAGCCTTCAACGCTCCAATCACCAAAGATACTTTGGTTGATCCGATATCGAGACCGGCAATAATATTCGATCTTTTACTAGACCGCGCTTGGGCCTTTTGGTGCGCATTTTGGTGCGCACTCTGATGCGCTTTCGACGCTGGCGTACTGGTCATCCGTAACCTCGATCGTTGGATCCGAGTCCACTCTGTTGCGATGTCCTCGTGGTCCTCGTTTTCCTCGTTTTCGTTCCTCGCGAATCAGGTTTGCCAATCCGTTGGCAAGCTTTTCGCGCGACGCTGGAGCTCGATTGCGGCCACCTGCGAGGATGTTGGTGCTTATTTTTTAAGCTCCGTATCGCAAGACCTTGGTCCCGTCTTTCATCAGTGTTTACCGACGATTGGCGGTGCTCCTAAACCTAAGGCTACGGACCCTTACGCAGTCTGACAAGAACTTTCTTAGAGAAACTCGCATCAATGACGCGTCCTTTAAGATTGTTCGCCGCCAAATAGTTAAGGACCTGCGCCACCCGCAATGCCTTTAAATCAACACGCTCTTCACCCAGCTTCACCTCCACCTTAGGCTGAATGAGAGTGAGCGTATAACCATCGTCGGTTGACCAGCCAACTTCGGAAATATTAGCGACCCCCACGGGACCGCGCTCGGCCAAGGCGTTGATAAACTTGACCACTTCATGACGGCGTCCCTGGTCTTTAGCGAAAATTTCGCCACGTAATAGCGGGACATCAGGAAGCGTCGCGGTTGCTCCCGTCTTGAGTGCCGCAAGTAAACTGCCATCTTCGACAACCGGACGAAATTGATTTTGTTTATTAACAAAGATCAATGCCACCGTTTTCGGCCGTACCAGGACCCGCACCTGATTGGGAAAGGTTCTTGAGATCAAAACATCTTTCACCCATTCGTCGCGGGCTATCGAAGCACGTACCCGCGTAAGATCCACTTCCCAGACAGGTTTGCCACGATATTCCTCCACCAAGCTCGCAAGACGCTCTTGGAGGCTGCTCTCGGCCACGCCCTGACTCTGTGCTCTTCCTGAATCGTTGGTACTGGAAATTAATTCCACCGGAATCGAGGTGATTTCAAAAATTCCCATGTTGTTGAGGAATACGAAAATCGCCCCTCCCGCGAGTACGAAAGCAGCTGTAAAGAAGGAGACGTATCTCAGGCGGCGCATTGCAAAGAAGTATAGTGAAGTCGGAACCAAGGCACCAGATCCGTTTTTCTTCCACGACTCTAGTCGAGGCAAACCTTCTATTTTACGGTTTCACTTTGCGGCAGGGACCGTCCCTTAAAGCCTCGCCGTTCTCAGTCCCGGAAAGTAAAAAGGTGTCGGGTTCATCTGAATACAAAAGCGCTCCCGGACTCCAAAAACCCTGCCGATCGCTGACGATCAAAGATGCTAAGAATCGTGCCTCGGGCTTCTTATCCTGCCCGCTGATGCGATTGTCATGTTGCGCCCAAAGCACCAAAGAATTCGAACCAGTTGACCACGAACGCAGTTGGCGATCCACCAACGGAAATCCGGGTTTACTGGCTTCGACTTTATTGAGATCTCCGGAAAATTTTAACTGAATGTCACCTTCACATTGATAACTCGCATCGGGTGTCACGACATCCTGAAGTCGATGCGCCGACGACGGATAACGCTTCTGTTCCTCGGGCGACGAGACACAGGCGGTGACGACAAAAATGCTCATGAGCAAACAGAGCGAACGTATATCAAATACCGATGATTTCATGCCTCTTCTCCGGCGTCTTTACCGGCCTCTTCCTTTGAGGCGGTCCTGTTAAAAACTCCACGATGACCTAAGTCTCAAGTCAAAACACTTCACTTGTAAAGTCTAATAGATTACAAACTCACGGTCCATTCGGGGGGAGTTCAATGGCGAGAATCACGGGAATCGGCGGCGGATTCGGAGCACAGTCGACACCTACCAATCACCTAGGTATATGACTTCGGTGTGCAGCTCAATGCCGGTTTTCTCTAGAACCGTGCGCTGCACATGTTTAATGACCGAATCGATAGCGTCGGCGGTAGCTCCACCGGAATTCACAATGAAGTTGGCGTGCTTTTCGGAAACCTGAGCACCACCCAACGAAAAACCTTTTAAACCACAATCTTGAATGAGCTTGCCAGCTTTATGGCCCGGCGGATTTACAAAAACAGATCCGCAATTGGGTTGATCCAGCGGCTGTTTACTCAGGCGCGCTTGATTGGCATGCTTAACCCGAACCAACACGTCGTCAACGGGCTCGAGTGGCCAAGACAACCCCACGCGCACAATCACTCCAGGCTGCCAACCCTCAGAATGTCGATAACCCCAGCGCAAATCCTCAGCTTGAATATGATCCAAGTGGATCGTGCCCTCACCCGGAGCACCCATCCGGAAAACATCAATCCAGTCAGTGATTTCATTGAACTCACGCGGTTTGATCATTTCACCAACGCCGGCATTCATCGCCACTCCACCGCCAATGTCGCCGGGAAGACCCGCGAGAAAAAGCGCCGGTTCCAGGCGATATTTCAAAAACACTCGCAACAATTCGGATTTTGGCGTTCCGGCAAGACAGGTCACGTGCAGTCGCTTCGCACGCTCCTCAACGGCAACACCCGACATCTTTCCCAACGCAATCACTGCGCCACGAACACCGCGATCAGATACCAGAACGTTTGTTCCGCCACCGAGAATCGTCAGCGGTATCGATCGAGAATTGAACCACGACAATGCTGCACGAAGTTCATCAACGGTCTTGGGCTGCGCCAGAAAATCGGCTTTGCCACCAACATGCCACGAGGTCAAAGACGCCAATGAGACATCACGATCAAACAGCGGCGTAGTTGAGTCCCCGCTCTTTGCCGAAGTCATCCCTTCTCCCCCGCCGTCTCAAGAACCTGCTGACCTAGCTTATAAACATCACCCGCACCAAGAGTCACCAGAACGTCGCCAGACCGCAGCTCTGTTCGCAGACGAGCAACACGATCAAGCGAGTTTGGCAAATGTTCAACAGCCACTGAGCCGCCAGGATGTTTCAGTCGCACCTCGGTCACCAGTCGCTCCGAGTTGATGTTCTCAAGCGGTGCTTCGCCCGCAGCATAGACGTCGCAGATAAAAAGGCGATCGGCGTTAGTAAAACAATCCGTAAACTGCTCCCAACACAAAAGAGTGCGCGAATAGCGGTGCGGCTGAAATACGGTTACGATCCGCCGCTCAGGGAATTTTTCTTTGAAGGCAAGAAGAACGGCCTGCACCTCCGTCGGATGATGACCATAATCGTCATAGACTTCAACCCCACCGACACTTCACTTAAATTGGAAACGTCGATCCACTCCTGCAAACGACTCTAAGCCCGCGCTGCAAACCGCAAATGAAAAACCCGCTTCGAGTCCTGCGAGCAACGCCGCCGTGGCATTCAAAGCATTATGCCTTCCCGGAAGTTGCAGACGAAAGACACCAAGCTTCTCATCCTCGCGAAAAACCTCGTACTGACCACGCTCACCACTGATACGCACGTCATTCTCAGCGGAAAAACCGTAGGTCAAAATTCGCTTGCCATAGTCCCGGAAGGTCTCGCGCACGGCCGTATCATCGCCGCAAACGATCGCCAGGCCAAAGAACGGCACGCGCATCGCAAAATCAAAGAAGGCCCTTTTCAGCTGCGCCACAGTGCCATAGTAATCAAGATGATCATTATCGATATTGGTAACGATCACGATCTCCGGTGACAACCGCGAAAAACTGCCATCGCTCTCATCAGCCTCTGCGATCAGCCAATCGCCCTGTCCGAGAAGCGCAGTTGATTTAATAAGATCAAGTCGACCGCCAACGACGATCGTCGGCTGGGCGCCCGCATGCAAGAAGACCGCTGCGGCCATGGAGGTCGTCGTGGTCTTGCCGTGTGAGCCGCCTACCGCAATCCCACGTTTTAAACGCATGATTTCCGCCAAGGCCTCGGCTCGCGGGATAAGAGGTATCTTGAGACGGCGAGCTTCGCGAAACTCGGGATTATCCGGCTTGACTGCGCTCGAGTAAACCACGACCTCAGCATCACTTACATTTTCCGGCGCGTGACCTATCTGTACCGTAATGCCAAGAGTGCGCAGACGTTGGACCTGGGCATTTTCACTAAGATCGCTTCCCGAAACATGGCCACCCATGTTTTTGAGAAGTTCGGCCAAGCCGCACATGCCGATGCCGCCAATGCCAATGAAATGAACCTTTGCTTGTGCTAAACGCATTTTATTTTTCCGTTCCTATCTGTCAGAGAGCGGGGCGGATGACCTGTCTAACGGTCGGTCGGCAAAAGACGAGCCACGATTTTTTCGGCGGCATTTGGAAATTGAAACTGCCGAACATTTTGCTCCATTCGCTCGATCAAACTACGGTCATCGCGAAATCGCTCCAAGGTCTCGCGAAATCTCGCCGGTGTCAGTTCATTTTTGGGATCATTCTGCAGGAACACCAATGCCGCATCGACTCGGGCCAAAACCTCAGCATTCTTTCGCTGATGATCATCCGCGGCTGTCGGCAGTGGAATAAAAATCGCCGCCTTTTGACAAGCACAGATTTCAGCAACCGTGCTCGCTCCCGCACGGCATACCACCAAATCCGCCCAAGCATAACGTTGATCCATATCGTGCAAGTACTCCAGCACCTGAAATGCCTGCGGTGCGCCCGCATAGGATTCCTTAATACGCGCGAAATCCAAAGGCCCGGTTTGGTGCACAAGCTCCACTCCCTCAAGCCAGCCGCCCGTTTTCACCGCGGCACTCACCAAGTTATTAATAAAACGAGCCCCTTGACTGCCACCAAAAACCAAGATGCGCAGAGGCCGATGACCGTGGGTTCGCGGTGTCGGCACCATAGCGGCACGCACCGGCAAACCCGAGGGTGTTAGCTTACGGGCATGAAGATGCCGTCCCGCCTCTTCGAAAACCAAAAGGCACTCACTCACTCGCCGCGCCAGCAAGCGATTGGTTAATCCTGGATAAGCGTTCGGCTCCCATATTAGCGATCGATAACCAAAGAGCGATGCAACAAAAAGCATCGGTCCAGAGGCGAAACCACCGACCCCCAAGACCGCCACCGGCTTAAGGCGCCACAGAATCCTTACTGCCGCGATGAATGCTAGCGGCAGGAGAAGGATGGTTTTCAATTGTGTCCATAGACCGACGCTGGCATGAAGCTTTCCCACCGGCACGGTGTGCAACGGAAAGTTTTCTCGCGGAATGATTTTTTCCTCAAGCCCACCCTTGGCGCCGACAAAGTGTACCGCGATCTCGGGATGTAGTCGCTCCACCGCTCGCGCAATCGCCACGCCCGGGTAAATATGACCTCCGGTACCGCCACCGGCGATGATCACGATTTGTTTTTCCTGGTGCGCGGTATTTGCCGGCAGACTTGTAGGCGAACTCACAAACGACGCTCCTTTTCCCTATGCGGATGCTGGAGCATTTTTACGATGACTACGCTCGATGTTCAACAGCAGGCCGAAAAGAAAACAGGTCATCACAAGTGAACTCCCGCCGGAGGAGAGAAACGGCAGTGTCAATCCTTTAGTGGGCAACATTCCCATGACCACGCCGGCGTTGATGAACACCGAGAAGGCAAAAGTTAAACTCAAACCGAGTGACAGCACTTTGGCAAAAGTGTTCTCGGTGCGCGCGGCCACCTGCATGCCGCGCAGAACCAGATAACCATAGAGCGCCAAGACGACGAGCACGCCGACAAAACCCATTTCCTCACCGAGAACCGCAAGAGTGAAGTCGGTATGAGCCTCCGGCAGGAAAAAGAGCTTGCCTTGCCCTTGCCCGAGTCCGGCTCCGAAAACGCCGCCGCCCTGAAAGCTCAACATACTTTGAATGACTTGAAATCCTTTGGCCTCAGGATCAGCCCATGGATCAAGAAAGGTCATAATGCGTGCTCTTCGATACGGCACGCGCATCACTAAAAAATAAAATGACGGCACAGCCACGATCATGGCAGTAACTAAATATCTCCAATTGAGTCCAAAGGCGAACAAAACACCGACGAAAACAGCGATGCAGATGAAAAAGGAACCGAAGTCAGGTTGACGTAGAACCAACGCTAGCGGCAAAACCAATAGCAAGGCGCGTACGATCCATTGATAATTTCCCCAAAATTCCCAACGTCGGGAAAAATACGTCGCCAGCAAAAGTGAGAGTGCTATTTTCAATAACTCACTCGGCTCAAACACTCCGGCGCCGGGAATCAGCAGCCAGCGCGCAGCACCACCGGCTTTCACGCCAATTGCCGGAATCAAAGTCGCCGCCACGGCCATCGCTGATAACGGCCAGAGGACCCAACCGAATTTTTCAAGCCAGCGAAACGGAACTTCCGCCGTCGCCAGCAAAACTCCAAGCGCCAGCACCGAAAACAACAACTGTCTTTTGAAAAAGTAGAGCCCGTCGCCCCGCGATTCAATCGCGAAAATAAAACTCGAGCTATAGACCTGAACCAGGCCAATACCCATTAACGCCAACACCACCAACATCAGTCCGCGATCAAGCCTCGTCAAAAGTCGATCCTCCCGCGCAGAGCTCAAATATAACCTTACTTAAGGTAATTGAACCCTGGTGGAGCGTCTAGGTCCTGACGCTTGAACACGACCTCAAATGGAGGATTCGGAGAATTCTAGAATGTTGCGACACTACTCGCGAGTGCTAAAGCGCAAAGCGCAGGCCTGCGCCTAGCACAAAGCCCTGGTTGTGATTGTCCTGAGCGTCGATGGCGTTGACGCCATAAAAGTACGTGCCGTCGACAACAAAGGCGAGTCTCTCACTCAGTGGTGCCGTACCGGTGAAGCCACCCATGGCGAAAAAATCACTTTGCGGAATTTCAAGTGAAGTCTGGCCGCCAGTAGCAGGATCGTAGTAACTGCCAGCATCTACCGAGCTCACCAAAAACGCAGGCATTCCTCCGAGCTTGACCGAGAAGACCGCCATGGGTTGTTCGATGTAATTGTACTTAACGAAGAGTGGCGTGCCGACATATTGCGCGTTCAGGGTGGTCGGAACAATTGAGCTGAGTGTATTCGGGTCCGTGAGTTTCACGCCGACAGGAGTGTTCAAATACTGCACGCCAGCTTCGAAACTGAGCCAGCGACGGCCGTAATCAGCAAAGATGCCACCTGAGAATCCCTTGCCTTGCGCCTCGCCACCGGGAAGAACGCCAGCACCGACCACTGTCAAACGAAACGCCGACGCAAACTCGCCGTCACGATACTTACCGGGCTTCACCGTTGTTTTCACCGAACCATCGAACTCGGCGCTTGCCAGGCTGCAAACGAAAGACTGCATTAACGTGATTGCCATCATTGATAGAAGCTGCTTTTTCATAACGACGAAACCTCCCGAGATTCACAACCTTGGAATGCCAACCCGGTGCCAACGCCGGGCTTCAAGGCGTCATCTATATAGTTAGATTCACTGGTTTTTTCGGTGACAGCGAGGTTGCTTCGACGACCTTGATTCAATGGCTAGTAAATTGCCCGACAGCTGCAAAGATTGTAGCCAGTGGTGTAACTACAACGCGACTTTGTCCGGTGCTAATTACAACTCGATTTTGACCGACTTGGTGTATCAATTTGAAACACTTC
>SXGU01034155.1_pt1 | contig 16752 bp, 15 predicted proteins | sample 3174531 | NCBI WGS metagenome assembly SXGU01 (sample SAMN11356863, study PRJNA531348) | freshwater metagenome | isolation source: freshwater sample F1-140 | place: China: Fuxian Lake, Yuxi | collected 2017-12-25 | reverse complement strand
TCGTGCTCGGCGTACAACACCAATGAGGTGTTCATGGCATCGATGTGCAATTGGCTAGGCGCTTTGCCGTGCAAGACGTGCAAGAAATGCGCGGCGATGCTGTCGTCGTTGGTGTTTACCTCCACGCGTTTGCCGTTGTGGCTATAGTGGTACCAATACAGCAGAATCGAACCAAAGCAAGCGATTAAGCGGTCACCCAAATCTTGGGCGGCGCTGGTGTTGCGGTCGGCCACTTCTGGCTCCAAGGTGCCTAGCATGGCGCAACCGGTGCGCATCACGTCCATAGGGTGGGTGTCTTTAGGGATTTGCTCGAGCACGGTTTTAAGCGCCGCAGGCAATTCACGCAATTTTTTTAGCTTGGCATGGTAAGCCGCCAGTTGGCTTTTGTTAGGCAGTTCGCCGTGTATCAATAAATAGGCCACTTCCTCAAAGGTCGCGTGTTTGGCTAACTCTATGATGTCGTAGCCGCGGTAGTGCAAATCGTTACCGGTGTGACCTACCGTGCAAATGGCGGTGCTGCCAGCGGTCACGCCGGCCAAGGCCACGCCTTTTTTCTTTTTAGGCGCTTCTGCTGTTGGGGTTTGAGCCGTGGTTTGCATGACTACTTTTCTCCTTTAAAAAGGGCATCCAATTTTTGTTCAAAGGCGTGGTAACCCAAATGCTCGTAGAGGTCGGCACGCGTTTGCATGAGGTCTACAACGTTTTTCTGTGTGCCGTCACGGCGCGTCGCTTGATAAACGCTAAGGGCAGCTTTATTCATGGCACGGAAGGCCGATAAGGGGTAGAGCACCATGCTGACATCGGCACCGCGCAATTCGTCTACGGTGAATAAAGGTGTGCTGCCAAATTCGGTGATGTTGGCCAATACTGGCACCTTGACCGCGGCGGCAAATTGTTTGTACATGCTCAATTCGGTGATGGCTTCTGGGAAGATCATGTCGGCACCGGCTTCTGCACAGGCACATGCCCGATCAATGGCCGATTGCAAGCCTTCCACTGCCAAGGCGTCGGTTCTGGCCATAACGACAAAATCGTCGTAGGGTTTAGCGTCAACCGCGGCTTTAACCCGGTCGACCATTTCTTCTAGGCTGACAATGGCTTTATTTGGGCGGTGACCGCAGCGTTTGGCGCTGACTTGGTCTTCAATGTGCACCGCGGCGGCACCGGCCTTGGCTATGCTTTGTACGCTGCGTGCGATGTTAAATGCACCGCCCCAGCCGGTATCGATGTCAACCAGCAAGGGTGTGTCGACTCTGTCGGTGATGCGGCGCACGTCTATTAACACGTCTTCTAGGGTGGAGATGCCCAAATCAGGCAAACCTAAGGAACCGGCTGCGACGCCGCCACCGGACAAATACAAGGCCTTGAAGCCGCTTTGAGTGGCCAGCATGGCGTGGTAGGCGTTAATCGCGCCTATGATTTGCAAGGGTTTTTCGGCTTTAAGGGCAGCGCGAAATCGTGCGCCCGCGGTGGTGGCTTGTGTCATGGTGATTACCTAAAATTAAATTAAGGGCTAACTAATTAAAGAAAGCTTGCATGGCTTCCGCTGGAATGGCCACCTTGGTGAGCTTGGCCTTTTGCAATATTTCCCAGAAATAGCGGTAAGTGGCTCTGTCGTGCAATTCGCCGTCGTATTGAATCGGGCCCCAATCGGCTTGTTGTGCGGCCAATAAAATGTTGGCGCCGTCTTGCACTTCGTCAAAATTTGGTTTCATGGCGCTGACGATGGCTTCAATTTGCGTGGGGTAGATGCTCCACATGCGTAAAAAGCCAAACTCATTGCGGGCGCGTGAGGCGTCGCTGTGGGTGGTTTCCACGTTTTTCAAATCCAAGGTTACGTTGTGCGCTGGCACCACGCCATTGGCTAATGCGGCAGCAACCAATTCGGCTTTAGCGCGCGCTAACAAGCGGTGGTCAAATTGGCCTGGGCTGCGCATGGCTGAAGCCGGAATGGCGCCGTGGTGGCCGCTGACAAAATCCATCAAGCCAAAATCCAGTACTTGCAGCCAAGGCAAGGTGGCGATGTCGTGCACGGCTTTTAAAGCGCCGTGCGTTTCAATCAGAATGTGCACCGGTATCTCACGGGTGATGCCATTAAAGGTCGCTACTTTTTGTATGTAAGCGATCATTTCTTTGGCTTGCGCGTGGCTAGTGCATTTGGGAATGGTGATGTAGCTCAACACTTGCCCAGCTCCTGCAACCAAGATGTCGATGTCTTGCTTCCAAGCTGGGTGGGTGTAGTCGTGTATGCGCGCACCGGCCATTTTATGTTTGTTATCGGCGCTGTTTAAGACGCGCACTATCATGGCCGCGTGGTCACGTTCTTGGCCAGCTTGGGCGCCGTCTTCGCAATCGCAGGTAATATCAAACACCGGGCCTATGCTGTCTTGCATGGCCAATGCTTTAAGGATTAATTTTTCACTGCCGGCAAAATGCTCGCAAGACGGGATGATGGGAAAGGATTTTTCCCCGCTAAATAATGCGTCGTTTGGGTGAACCAGAGTTGCAGTCAACATATTAATAATCCTAAGGCTAAGTTAAGCTTGTTTACGTGGCATAAGCACGGTGTAATCGAGGTCTAGCACCACGTTGGGGTGGTAGCTTGTTTTGCCGTCTTGTGTGATATGGCGACTGGTTAAAGTGCTGGCCGGCGTGTTTTTTACCCCGACCATGCGCAGCCTTAAAGTCGCCACGTCATTACGATTAGGCAAGGTTTCTTTGGCCAATACTTCGGTCCAGGTGTAGATGGTGTCGTCGCCAAACGTTGGGTTGCAGTGCGTACCGGCATTGATGGCGAGGATGGACAGGGCATTTTCCAAGCCATCGTGCGATAGGGCGCGACACACGGAAATAACATGACCGCCGTACATGAGTCGGCGACCAAAAGCACTGGGTTTCATCATCAGCGCATCAAAATGCAAGCGCGCGTTGTTTTGATAGAGTTTGGTAGCCAAGGTGTGGTCGGTGTCGCTGATGGTCATGCCGGCTGGGTGGTTGATGCGTTCGCCCACTTGGTAGTCGTCCCATAGGTAGGGGCCACCGGTATGGGCGGTGTTAAATCTTCTGGCATCCAAACAGGCAGGCACAGCCAAGTCTGCGCTGGCGACAAAATCGGCTAGGCTAGGAATAACGGTGGCGGGGGCGGGGGCGGTTTGGTCTTTTTTGTGCACCATCACCCAGCGCACCCATGAAAATACCGCTTGCTGCAATTGGTTGGTGGAGACCGAGCGCACGTAGACCACGCCGGATTGACCGTTGGAGTTTTGTTTTAAGCCTATGACGGTAGAGCTGGTGCTAAGCGTGTCGCCGGCATAGACCGGATGCAAAAAGCGCACCTCGGCATAGCCTAAGTTGGCTACGGCGTTGACCGAAATATCGGGCACGGTTTTACCAAAGGCGATATGAAAGGCCAATAAATCGTCCACCGGACGGGAGTTATAGCCTAGCGATTGGGCCAGCGTATCAGCCGAATGCAAGGCTTGCCTAGCACCGGTTAGCGCCATGTAGAGGGCCACTTCGCCTTCACCTATGGTGCGTGGCGTGGCGTGCGTGATCACTTGATTGAGTTTGAAGTCCTCAAAAAAGTTACCTGCATTGATTTTGCTGCTGTTCTGCGCGTTATTAGACATGGCTCTCTTCCAATGTGCTGATCATTTCACTTAGTTTAAGTAGGCGTTCGGCGGCACGCACGTGGTGGCGTTCGACCAATTTGTCGTTGACCACGACCGTGCCTTTGCCCATTTCATTGGCAGCTTTTAAGGCGGCGATGATTTCACGCGCGTTTTTCACTTCGCTGGCTTGCGGGGTGTAAGCGTCGTTGCTGTAAGCCAATTGCGCAGGGTGCACCAAGGATTTGCCATCAAAGCCCATGTCGCGGCCTAAGCGGCAAGCGTATTCAAATGAATGCATGTTTTTAAAATCGCTGGTGATGCCATCGACTACCGCATGGCCGTAGGCGCGAGCGGCCAATATCACCAATGATAAAGACGTGAGTATGGCAGAGCGCTCGTGCGTCACGCGTGCGTGCAATTGCGATATGAGGTCTGAGGTGGCCATGACCATGCAAACGATGCGGTCGGAGGCGCTGGCAATTTCTTTGGCGTTTAATACGGCAATGGGGCTCTCTATCATGACCATGATGGGCAAATGGCCGCCGCCAGCGGCATCCAATAGCGCCAGCGCCGTCAAGACGTCTTGTTTGGATTCAATGTTAGGAAACAGTACGGCGTCGATTTTGCTTTTAGCCACGGCTTTAATGTCGTCCGGACCCCATTGTGAAGTGAGGTCATTGACGCGCACCACCACTTCACGTGAGCCGTAGCCGCCTTCGCTAACAAAGCGCACCACGTTATCGCGTGATTCTTCTTTGCATTCGACTAAGACTGGGTCGCCCAAGTCCAAAATCACCGAGTCGGCGTGCAGGGTTCTGGCACGCTCAAGGTAGTGCGTGTTGCAACCAGGCACGTAGAGCATGGAGCGGCGTGGACGAAAATATTGAGTCATTCGATTACCTTTAATCTGGCTAATATGTAATAGATATTATCAAGCTAAATCGATTATATAGAGAGAAATAAAAAAATGTCAATCTATATCTTATGTCTTATATAAGATATAAAATGCTAGACTATTAAAAAATAGCATGATATAAATAAGCCATTGCTAATTTAGTTGTGTACGGATTGCAGTTTTCTGCGCGTTCAATTTAGATGAGATAAAAAATCATGATAGATAAACAATACAACTCGCCCAGTTATAAGCCGCTTTATGATCAGATTAAAGTCTTGTTAACGCAAAGTTTAATTGGTGGGGAATGGCGTCCTGGCGACATGATCCCCAGCGAGATTGATTTAGCGGGCCGTTATAAAGTCAGTCAAGGCACGGTAAGAAAAGCCATAGACGCCTTGGCCACGGAAAATATTTTAATCCGCCGGCAAGGTAAGGGCACCTTTGTCGCTACCCACAGCGCGGACAACATGAAGCTTAGGTTTTTGCGCTTGACGTCGGTGGGCGGTCAAAAAGAATTATTAAAAAACGAATTCATATCCTGTGTTAAAGGCAAAGCCGACGTGCACATGGGGCAAGTCCTCGATTTAAAAGCCGGTGCTTCCATTATAGAGATCAAGCGTTTATTGACCTTCTCTGGGCGCCCCTTAATTTTTGATCACATCATCGTGCCGGCTGCGCCATTTAAAGGTTTAAACGGCAACCGTGTGGAAGAAAACAACGGCTCCATGTACAGCATGTACGAATCCGAATTTGGCGTGCGCATGGTGCGTGCCGAAGAGCGCTTAAAAGCGGTGGGGGCGCAAGGTGAGGTGGCGCAAGCTTTAGGGTTGAAAGAAAACGAGCCTATCTTAAGCATAGAGCGGGTGTCGTTTACTTACGGGGATAAGCCTATGGAATGGCGTTTGGGCATGTGTATCACAGACAACCACCATTACATGAATGAGTTGGAATAGCGGCTTGATCTAAGCTGGCTTATTTGGCCATGAATGCGATATTGAATAAAGGTGAAAAGCAATGGATGATCTAAAAAAACGCGCACTGGATTACCACGAGTATCCTAGACCAGGAAAACTGTCGGTTGAGTCATCCAAGCCTTGTGCCAGTCAAGCGGATTTATCTTTGGCTTATACGCCAGGGGTGGCGGTACCGGTGCGTGAAATTAACCGCGATGCGGCCAATGCCTATCGATACACCAACAAAGGCAATTTGGTCGCGGTCATTACCGACGGTACCGCCGTGTTGGGCTTGGGTAATATGGGCGCACTTGCCAGCAAGCCGGTCATGGAAGGCAAGGCGGTGTTGTTTAAGCACTTCGCCGGCATAGACGTGTTCGACATAGAGGTCAACGCCCCCAGCGTGGAAGCGTTTATTGAAACCGTGGTCAACATTGCGCCTACTTTTGGTGGGATTAATTTAGAAGACATCGCCGCACCACACTGCTTTAGAATAGAAAACGAATTGCGTGCCCGCCTAGACATCCCCGTTTTTCACGATGATCAACACGGCACAGCGGTGATCGTGGCGGCGGCCTTATCCAATGCCTTGGAATTACAAGGCAAAACCTTAAGCCGCGCTAAGATTGTATTTTTAGGGGCAGGGGCGGCCGGTTGTTCTTGCGCACGCTTGCTTAAGCTCATGGGGGCGACCAACATCACCATGGTCGACAAGACCGGTGTGTTGGACACATCCCGTCCCGATTTGCACGATAACAATCGCCATTTAGCAGTGGCACCTAGCGCGGCCAAAACCCTAGCGGATGTCATGCCGGGGGCCGATGTATTCATCGGGGTGTCTGCCGCTAATGCCTTATCGGCCGATTTGCTAAAAGTCATGGCGGCCAAACCCGTGGTGTTTGCGTTGGCCAACCCCGATCCAGAGATCTTACCTAGCGTGGCGCACGCGGTGCGGGATGACATCTTAATGGCAACCGGTCGCTCGGATTTTCCTAACCAAGTAAACAATGCCTTGTGTTTTCCGTATTTGTTCCGTGGTGCCTTGGACGCTAAAGCCAAACAAATTACCGATGAAATGCAAATTGCTGCTGCGCATGCCTTGGCGGCGCTGGCGCGTGAACCGGTACCGGCTGATGTTCTGCAAGCGTATAACTTAAAAAGTTTGAGTTTCGGTAAAGATTACATCATTCCTAAACCGTTTGATAAACGTTTATTAGCACGCGTATCCGGTGCGGTTGCTGAAGCTGCCAGGGCACAACAAACGACAGCCTAGACCATGATGCCAAGCACAATTAAAAAAAATCGGCCTAAAAACCTCAATTTGTTCACCATCCGTTTACCGATTAACGCCTTGGTGTCGATTTTGCATAGGGCCACCGGTTGCGCTCTATTCTTAGTTCTGCCTGTCATGTTGTTGCTGTTGCACTTGTCATTAAAGTCAGCGGCGCATTTAGCCATGGTCTTGGCCTTTTTGCATAGCCCTTTTATTAAACTGGTGCTGATGGGCTTGGCTTGGGCATTTTTTCACCATTTCTTTGCCGGCATTCGCCATTTGGCTATGGACGTGCATTGGATGACGACTCTCATGAAAGCCCGTTACACCAGCAAAGTGGTGTTGGTGATGGGTTTGCTTGCTACGCTGGTGGTGAGCCTTACTTTGTGGCTATAACTTATGTTGATTGAACTCTTAACCAAACGCTACCCCGGCATGCGCGCGTGGCTATCCCAACGCCTAACCGGCTTGGCCATGGCCATATACAGCGTGTTGGCGGTAGGGCGTTTCTTTTATTTGGCGCCGAATGATTACGCCACTTGGCTTGAATTTTTTCAGCCACTCTGGTGGCGCATGGCGACCCTGTTGTTTTGGACAGCGTTAACGCTGCACGCATGGCTAGGCATACGCGATGTATTTAAAGATTACGTGCCTAATGACAGCCTGCGTGAGGTCTTGTTAAAAAGCTTGGTGGTTTTGCTTTGGGTTTATTTGGTTTGGGCAAGTTATTTATTGTTGGCTTAATTTAAAAATTTTCATTTAAGGTTTAGTGGCTTATGGCAGTTGCAACACAAGTATTTGATGCCTTGGTAGTCGGTGGCGGTGGCGCGGGTTTACGTGCCTCATTGCAATTGGCGCAATCCGGTTTGAAAGTGGCGGTATTGTCCAAAGTGTTTCCCACCCGATCGCATACCGTGGCGGCCCAAGGCGGCATAGCCGCGGCGCTGGGCAACGTGGCCGATGATAAATGGTTATGGCATATGTACGACACCATCAAAGGTTCGGATTACTTGGGCGATCAAGATGCCATCGAGTTCATGTGTAAAAATGCCGCCGCCGCCATTTACGAGCTGGAGCATTTTGGCATGCCGTTTGATCGATTGGAGAACGGCAAAATATTCCAACGGCCGTTTGGCGGCATGACGCAGAATTTTGGTGAAAGCGCGATTTCTCGTACCTGTGCGGTGGCCGATAGAACCGGTCACGCCATGCTACACACCCTGTACCAACGCAACATTCAGTCCAATACCCAGTTTTTTGTCGAGTGGTTGGCCTTGGATTTGTTGCGTGATAAAGACGGCGACGTGCTCGGCGTCTTGGCGCTGGAAATAGAAACCGGCGAAGTGCATTGCATACGCGCTAAGGCCACCTTGTTGGCCACCGGTGGCGCCGGTCGTATTTTCAAGGCCAGCACCAATGCCTTCATCAATACCGGCGATGGCTTGGGCATGGCGGCGCGCGCAGGCATTCCATTGCAAGACATGGAGTTTTGGCAATTTCACCCCACCGGCGTATTGAATGCCGGCGTCTTGATCACCGAGGGCGTGCGTGGCGAGGGCGGCTATTTATTGAACAGCGAGGGCGAACGCTTTATGGAGCGCTACGCGCCGCATGCCAAAGATTTGGCCAGCCGTGACGTGGTGTCGCGTGCCATCGCCACTGAGATCAAAGCAGGCCGTGGTGTGGGCAAAAATAAAGACGCGGTGCACCTCAAGTTGGATCATCTGGGCGAGGCCTTGATTAACGATAAATTGCCCGGCATACGCGAAATTGCTAAAACCTTTGCTAACGTTGACCCGGTTAAAGACCCCATCCCCATCGTGCCGACTGCGCACTACATGATGGGCGGCATACCGACCAACTTACAAGGCCAAGTCATCGTTCCCGATGCCAGCGGTGGTCAAGCGGTGGTGCATGGTTTGTATGCAGTGGGTGAATGCGCTTGCGTGTCGGTGCATGGCGCCAACCGTTTGGGCTCAAATTCCTTATTGGATTTGGTGGTGTTCGGCCGCGCAGCGGGCGACAAGATGGTCGAAGAAGTGAAAAAAGACAACAGCCATAAACCTCTGGCCGCCGATGCCTTTGATAAAACCTTGGCTAGACTTAATCGCTTGGACACGCAAACTCAAGGAGAGGCGGTCAAAGACGTGGGTGCAGCGCTACGCGACACCATGCAAACCCATTGTGGGGTGTTCCGTTTCCCAGACTTGTTGCATGCCGGCGTGGTCGAAATAGACAAAGTGGCCGAGCGCGCTAAGCGTACCGTGATCACCGATAAGAGCCAGGTGTTCAATACCGCTAGGGTGGATGCCTTGGAGTTGGATAATTTGGTGGAAGTGGCCTTAGCTACCATGCACGCGGCAGAAGCTAGAACCGAAAGCCGCGGCGCCCATGCGCGTGAAGACTTCATGCAGCGTGATGATGAAAAATGGTTGTCGCACTCCTTGTACTACCGTGAAGGCCACCGTTTAAGTTACAAGCCGGTGCGCTTGCAACCACAAACCGTGCCCAGTTTTGAGCCTAAAGCTCGCGTGTATTAAAGGCAAAGCTTAAACCTAGACAGAGATGAAAAAAATGAAATTCTCAATTTATCGATTTAATCCAGACCTGGATAAAAAGCCCTATATGCAAGACTACGAGGTGGCCTTGGAAGACAGCGATCAAATGCTGCTGGATGCCTTGTTACGCATTAAGGACTTAGACGACAGCTTAAGCTTGCGTAAATCTTGCCGTGAAGGCGTGTGCGGTTCCGACAGCATGAACATCAACGGCAAAAATGGCTTGGCTTGCATCACCAAATTAGCCGATCTCGAAGAGCCGGTGGTGTTAAGGCCTATGCCAGGCATGCCGGTGATACGCGACTTGGTGGTGGACATGACGCAGTTCTTTGAGAACTACAATTCGGTCAAACCATATCTAATTAATAACGATGCCCCACCTACCACCGAGCGTTTGCAATCGCCAGCGGATAGGGCCAAATTGGACGGCTTGTACGAGTGCATTTTATGTGGCTCATGCACCACTTCTTGCCCGTCTTTCTGGTGGAATCCAGATAAATTTGTCGGCCCGGCTGGTTTGATGCAGGCCTACCGTTTCATGGTCGACAGCCGTGACCAAGCCATGGATGAGCGTTTGGATAATTTAGAAGAGCCAGATCGCTTATACCGTTGCCACAACATCATGAATTGCGTGGAGGTGTGCCCGAAAAAATTGAATCCAAATGCGGCCATCGCCAAAATTAAAGATTTGAAATTTGAGCAAGCGCGCGAGCATAAAAGCAAAGCTAAAAAACACATAGAGATTAAGTCAGTGTAAGGCACACCATGACCCTAGCTCAACACCTGACAGACGAACAAGTGCGCCGCTTAAGTTGGCGTTGTCGACGTGGTCTGTTGGAATTGGACATTGTTTTGCAGCGTTTCGCCGTTTCTTATTTGCCTGGCTTAACGCAAGCCGAATTGGTGGCTTTAGATGGCTTGTTGGATTTGCCCGATAACGAATTTTTAGATGTGCTGACCTTAAGGGTGCCAATAGCTAAGGCGTCAGCTTTGCAAGCAAGAAACTTAGATGGCCCGGCACTGCAAAGTGTGCTGGCTAAGTTAAGTGACCGTGAAAAAACCGAAGGCCAGTCTGGTGATCATTAAACCAGTCTAGCCCTCATTAAATAAGCGAAAGAATGATTATGACTAACTCAAGCAAAATCAAATGCTATAGCAATAGTGCTATGTTGGGTGAAAGCTGGCCAGGCATACAACTGTATTATCCGCCGGTTAAATATTCGCCGGCACTGGGTATATACGAAGACTTGACGCAGGCGGCCGCGCGTATGCGTAAGCACGCGCACAACACGCAAGCGCACACCTTGATTTTTGACTTGGAAGACGGTTGCCGGCAAAAAGAAATGAGCCGCAATCTATTGCGCCAAGAGCTGCCTTTGCTGCGTAAGGTTAATCAGAAAGTGACCATCGCCATACGTGCCAATTCTTTCCGCACCGATGAATACGAACAGGACATGCAGTTGGTCAAAGACATGTCCGATTACATCGATGTGGTGATGTTGGCCAAAGCCGGTGAGGCTTATGGCGCGGCGGAGGTGCGGGATTTATCCAGTTTCTTGATTGAGATTAATCCAAATATCACCATACAGCCGATTATTGAGCATCCTAAATCTCTGAAGATAGCCCCAGAATTATTGCAATACAGCACGGTTAAGCACGTGGTATTTGGTATCCATGACTTCTCTAAAGCCATGGGCATACACATTACCGCAGAACACTGGATAGAAGAGTTGCAGTTCTACATGAACCATTTGATGTTTGACGCGCGTATCGCCGGTAAAGGCGTGATAGGTGGGGTGGAAACCTTAATCGGTAGCAACATCATGCCGGAAAAATTTCTGGAGCCGCACGACGTTAGGCGTTGGCTGGATTTGCACGGCGATAACGAGTCGCGTGTAGTGTATAAACATGCTTGCCAAGAAGCGGCCATGGGCTTGACCGGCAAGCAAGTGATCCACCCTGGCCACATTCATTTATGCAAAACCGCCTACACGCCATCGCCGACCGAGGTGAATCAAAAGGTACGCATACTTAAAGCCGCCATAGAAGCCGATGCCTTGCACGGTGGGGCGATTAAGTTTGAGGGTGAAATGCTCGATCCGCCCATGTTTGGTAAAGCCTTGCAGACCTTGTTGCGCGCGCATGCCTTGCAAGCCATCACGCCGGAAGATAAAAACTTTGCCTTGCACGTGCTGGAATTGTTGCCGGCCCAAGTGATACGCCAAAACTGGCCATACGGCGCCATATTGTAGGGATAGGCAGCGGCCAAGGGCCGACTGTTTACGACAAAATACTAAAACGGATAGAGAATATACCATGCAAAAATTTGAAGAATTTCCAGTCTGGCAGTGGGCCGTACCTAAACATTTCAATATAGGCGCGGCCTGCACCGATAAGCATTTGCACACGCCGATTGCGCAAACCATCGCCATGATAGTAGAAGACGATGCGCATGGTAGCTCGCAAATAAGCTTTGCCCAATTGGCTAGCCGCACCGACCAGTTTGCTCAGTTGCTAAGAAACAGCGGTGTGGCGGCGGGTGACCGGGTGTTGATTCGCTTGCCTAACAGCTTGGACTATCCGATTGCCTTTTTAGGTAGCATGAAGCGCGGTGCCATTTCCGTGCCAACGTCCACCTTACTCACCGCCGAAGAAGTGGCCTATTTGGCTAAAGATTCGGGCGCCACCGTGTTGGTTACAGACAAGGCGGCTTGGCCAGCTTTGCAAGACCATTTGGCTAATTTGCCGAATTTAAAACAGGTGTTTCTATCCGGTGTAGGTGAGATTCAGCCACATGCCAGCTTGAATGTGAGCGATTTAAGCCTGCAATTGGCCGCGATTACGCATTGTGAAGGCAGCCATGCCACGGCGGCCGATGATCCGGCTTATTTGGTGTATACCTCGGGCACCACCGGCTACCCCAAGGGTGTGTTGCACGCCCATAGAGCCTTGATTGGCCGTGAGCCGGCGGCAAAGTATTGGTTTAATTTTTCAGAAAATAGCCAAGATCGCATCATGCATTCGGGTAAGTTTAACTGGACCTATGTGCTGGGTACTGGTTTGATGGACCCCTTGTACTTGGGTAAAACCGTGATCGTGCACGAGGGTAAAAACGACGCCGATTTATGGACGCGTTTGATAGCCAAGCACGGCGCCACCATTTTTGTTGGGGTGCCCACCATATATAGGCAAATCATCCAAAAATCCACCGCCGCGCAAGCGGACGTGCCCAGCTTGCGTCATTGCATGAGCGCCGGTGAGCATTTGTCGGACGAGGTCTTGCAACAATGGCGCGGCCGTTTTGGACGGGATATTTTTGAAGCGGTGGGCATGAGTGAGTTTTCTTATTACTTAAGTCAAAGTGTGTTTAGACCGATACGCCCTGGTTCAGCCGGTTTCCCACAACCTGGTCATGCCATACAATTGCTCAATCCTGACACCCTAGAAGCCGTGCCATTGGGTGAGGAAGGCATGATATGCGTACCGGATAACGATCCCGGTTTGTTTTTACGCTATTGGAATTTGGACGAAGAAACGGCCAAGTACAAGCACGACGGTTGGTTTTTCACCGGCGATTATGCCCGCTACGATGCCGATGGCTACATCTGGTTCTTGGGCCGTAAAGACGACATCATTAAGAGCTTTGGTTACCGCGTGTCACCTTATGAAATCGAACGTGTGTACAAATCGCACCCAGCGGTGGCCGATTGCGCGGCCGTCGGTGAGGAGTTAGAAAAAGACAAATTATTGGTGGTCACTTACGTGATCTTGCAGCCCGAGGCAAAGGTCACGGCCGATGAGTTGTTGGCGTTTGGTAAGCAACATTTGGCTGCTTATAAAACCCCAAAAACGGTGTATTTGACCAAGGATTTTCCACGCACTAAAAATGGTAAAATCTTACGTAAAGACATCAACAACAGCATTGCCTACGCTAAATCGGCTAGGTAAACGATGGTAACAGCCAACATGACCACCATAAAGCAAGAAGATTTTATTCTAAGTGTAGCCGATGCGCTGCAGTACATTTCTTATTACCATCCGCTGGACTACATCCAAGCCTTGGGGCGTGCCTATGAGGCCGAGCAATCGCCGGCTGCTAAAGACGCCATTGCACAAATTTTAAGTAATTCCCGTTTGTGTGCCGAAGGCAAACGGCCGCTATGCCAAGACACCGGCATCGTCGTGGCGTTTGTGAAAGTAGGCATGCAAGTGCAGTGGGACGCCCAATTGACGCTAGAGCAGATGGTCAATGAGGGCGTACGCCGTGCCTATTTGTTGCCAGAGAATAAATTGCGCGCCTCCATGGTCAGTGACCCAGCCGGTAAGCGTGGCAACACGAAAGACAATACGCCGGCCGTGGTGCATGTCTCCATGGTGGCCGGCGATAAAGTTGAAATCAGTATCGCGGCCAAAGGCGGTGGCTCGGAAAACAAAGCCAAGTTAGCCATGCTCAATCCCAATGACAGCATCGTTGATTGGATACTCGAGGTTGTGCCGCAAATGGGCGCAGGCTGGTGTCCGCCTGGGATGTTAGGCATAGGCATAGGCGGCAGTGCAGAAAAAGCCATGCTGCTGGCTAAAGAATCCTTGATGGCACCCATCGATATGCACGAGCTAAAAGCGCGAGGCGCTAACAATCGCATAGAAGAACTGCGCTTAGAGATTTTTGAAAAAGTAAACGCACTAGGCATAGGCGCGCAAGGTTTAGGTGGCTTAGCCACGGTGTTGGATGTGAAGATTTTAGATTACCCCACCCATGCCGCCTCATTGCCGGTGGCGATTATTCCTAACTGTGCGGCGACCCGCCATGTGCATTTTGAGTTGGATGGCAGTGGTCCCGCCGAATTAATCCCGCCCAATCTAAGCGACAGGCCACAGGTGCAATGGGCCCCCAGCAGCGATGCCTTAAGCGTGGATTTAGACCGCGTGACCAAGGACAGCATACAGGCTTGGCGGCCAGGGCAAACCTTGTTATTAAGCGGTAAGTTATTAACCGGCCGTGATGCGGCGCATAAGCGCATCGCCACTATGCTGGCCAAGGGCGAGCGCTTGCCGGTGGATTTCACCAACCGCTTTATTTATTACGTCGGCCCAGTGGATGCGGTAGCCGGTGAAGCGGTAGGGCCGGCGGGGCCGACCACGGCCACCCGCATGGATGGTTATACCGAGATGATGCTAGGGCAGGTGGGCTTGCTCGGCATGGTCGGTAAAGCTGAACGTGGCGATGAAACCATAGCGCTGATTGCTAAACACCGCTCGGTATATTTGACCGCAGTAGGCGGGGCGGCGTATTTGGTGAGTAAAGCCATTAAAAAAGCCGAGGTGTTAGCCTTTGCCGATTTGGGCATGGAAGCCATCTACGAATTTACCGTGCAAGACATGCCGGTGACCGTGGCCGTTGATAGCCATGGCGTGTCGGTGCACCAAACTGGTCCGGCCTTATGGAAAGAAAAAATTGCCCAGCACGTGGTGAGCATGCCGACGCCTTGATGTGGCTGAACTTTATTAAGCTTGGCTACCCATAGCGTTAGTGGCAGTTAGCTTGCCAGACTTTAGAGAAGTTAGGGGGTGAGGTTCATGTCGGTACGGAAGCTAGCAGTCATGTTGCTGTTGTGTATGTTGCCTAAGTTTGCCCAGGCAGCGGATTTGCTGGACTATTTAACCGACCAAGCCGGTCGCTATACCGGGCCCACGGTAGAAGACCACATCGCCTTAATGGACCGGGATAAAAACGGCTTTGTCGATGTGTTTGAGGTGCGGGCCTTTTTAGAATTAAAGCACGGCAAAGGCTATGAAAAAGAGCTGATGGATAAAATGGAAGCGTCGGCCAAAGGCCAAAGTTGTGGCACGCCTTTTGCTAAACCCTTATACCAATAACAGCGAGCCTCATTATTAACTAAAAAATTAAAGCTCAGCTCAGCCTAAGCGCTGGGCTCAGCTTGTATAATCACCCCTAATTATTTAACCAAACTAAAGAATGCACCTACTATGTTAAAAGCCTATCAAGCCCACGTCCAAGAACGCGCTGCCCTACAATTGCCGCCCTTGCCACTCAATGCCGAGCAAGTCGCGCAAGTGGTGGAGCTACTTAAAAATCCAGCCGCCGATCAAGCCGACACCTTGTTGGATTTAATTAGCAATCGCACGCCTGCTGGTGTGGACCAAGCCGCTTACGTGAAAGCCGCTTTTTTGGCCGATGTTGCCAATGGCGTAGCAAGGTCGCCCTTGATTAGCCCTGCGCATGCCGTGCAATTGTTATCCACCATGTTGGGTGGCTACAACGTGCAAGCCTTGGTGGCATTGTTGGATACGCCTATGGCCGAAGCCGCGGTGGCGGCCTTAAGTAAAACCATATTGATGTTTGATGCCTTCCACGACGTGGTTGAAAAAATGCAAGCCGGTAACCCGCACGCGAAAAAACTCATCAGCTCATGGGCCAATGCCGAGTGGTTTAGCCAAGCGCCGGCTTTGGCGACAGACATTAAACTGGTGGTATTCAAAGTCGATGGCGAAACCAATACCGACGATTTAAGCCCAGCCCAAGATGCTTGGAGCCGCCCGGACATTCCTTTGCATGCCAAGGCCATGTTGATCAATAAAATGCCAGAAGGCCTAAACACCATCGCTAATTTGCAGAAAAAAGGCTTGCCCTTGGCTTACGTTGGGGACGTGGTGGGCACCGGCTCATCGCGTAAATCGGCCATCAATTCTTTGCAGTGGTTTATGGGCAATGACATCCCTAACATCCCTAATAAGCGCACCGGTGGCGTGATACTGGGCAATAAGATCGCGCCTATTTTCTTTAATACCGCCGAGGATTCGGGTGCGCTACCCATACAGTGCGACGTGTCCAAAATGGCCACGGGGGATGTCATCACCTTGCAACCGTATGCAGGCAAGGTGTTGAATGAAGCTGGGGAGGTGATCGCCAATTTTGATTTATCCCCGGTGACCTTGCCAGACGAAGTGCGCGCCGGCGGCCGTATTTCTTTGATCATAGGTCGCGGCTTAACCGCCAACGCGCGTGCCGCCTTGAGCCTACCCGCCACTACGCAATTTATTAGTGCCGTGGCCCCTAAAGACAGCGGCAAGGGCTATACCCTGGCACAAAAAATGGTCGGCAGAGCCTGCGGTTTGCCCGAAGGTAAAGGCGTACGTCCAGGCGCTTATTGTGAACCTAAAGCCACCACGGTTGGTTCGCAAGACACCACCGGCGGCATGACCCGCGACGAATTAAAAGAACTGGCTTGTTTGGGCTTTAGTGCCGATTTGGTCATGCAAAGTTTTTGCCACACCGCGGCTTACCCTAAGCCAGTCGACATCAAGTTACAACACAGCTTGCCGGAATTCATGAGCAGTCGTGGCGGCATTAGCTTACGTCCGGGCGACGGCGTGATTCACTCTTGGTTAAACCGCATGGTCTTGCCAGACACGGTGGGTACCGGCGGGGATTCACACACGC
>SXGU01437897.1_pt1 | contig 16753 bp, 13 predicted proteins | sample 3174531 | NCBI WGS metagenome assembly SXGU01 (sample SAMN11356863, study PRJNA531348) | freshwater metagenome | isolation source: freshwater sample F1-140 | place: China: Fuxian Lake, Yuxi | collected 2017-12-25 | reverse complement strand
CTACGCGTCCAGCCATGAGATGCCGCATTACCCCGGCACCGGCCACCCGAGCGAAACCGGCGTCGGCAATATTATTAATGTGCCGCTGGCGGCAGGGGATTCGGGTATTGAATTCAGACAAAAATACAGCAACATTATTTTACCGGCGCTAAAAAAATTCAGGCCTGAGTTAGTGCTGATTTCAGCCGGTTTTGATGCGCATAAGGATGATCCCTTAGCGTCGATCGGGCTGGTTGAGGATGATTTTAAATGGCTTACTGAACAACTCATGGCCATTGCCGACAGTTGCTGCAATGGCCGGATCGTTTCGGCATTGGAAGGCGGCTATAACCTTAAGGCCTTAGCCGCCAGTGTCGCCGTCCATGTTAAAAGCTTAAGTGACTTGCAAAAATAAACCACCGCTATCATGGAACGCGGATTTACCGTGTAGGATGTTGGATTGCCGAACGCACGGTTAAACTTTTTTTACGAACTCCGATTTAAGCTTCATCGCGCCGATACCTTCGATCTTACAATCAATATCGTGATCGCCATCGACCAGTCTGATGATTTTAACCTTGGTGCCGACTTTGACGACAGAAGACGAGCCTTTAACCTTAAGGTCTTTAATAACGGTGACGTTATCGCCGTCTTGCAGCACATTACCGTTCGCGTCTTTGACTACACGGCCTTCGGCTCCGGTTTCGGCCGGTTCGCCGAGTGTCCATTCATGCGCGCATTCAGGGCAAATGAAGGTGTCGCCGTCATTGTAAGTGTATTCCGAGCCACACTTCGGGCAGTTAGGTAAGCTACTCATCGATCTATTTTTTGTATTTAGTTAAATTTTAAAAACGCTAGATTAGCACAAATGGCGAAGAAAGCGGAGCGCGCGCCGCGTTGCCGGTAAAGATGGCCTGTATTGCAAGACCTATTATGAGCTTAAGCCTACCAATCGCCATACTTGCCATGGTTTTCAATAAATTGACCTATCCCCGTCGGTCCGCTTGTTATTTCAAAACAGAAAATTTCACTACGATCACCTTTCGACGCAAAGCGGTCAACCTCGACCTCGAATTCAGTAGCTTCATTGATTAAATTACCTTCCTCGTCATACTCGGCGTTAACACCGTAACAATCGCCGTAAACGCCGATAATCAGGTTTTCGAACACCGCCAGATAACGGTCGTCATCCGACAAATAATCTTCATCGGGCGTCCATAGCGCAAACGGCGTTTCGTGAAGCTCGGCAAAATTTTTAGCTATTTCTATTTTTTGACTATCACTGGTCATTTAATTTTCCATTCGATTGATAAATTGGCGAGCACTTAAGCTCTTTAATTTCCGCATTCGCGGGTTGCGTCCGATTGATCCTCTTTAGCCGTTGCGACAGACCGTTTGACGATTACGCCGCTTGTTGTAGACGTCATTTTTCCTGAGTCCCCTATGTGCCCCAGCTCCTCTCTACGGAATCCGAATGGGCCAAGGGAGCGAATGCGAGCCCCTAAATGCCTTTTGCTCATCCCGATAACAATAAAAATACCTTGCCGCTATCCGCTGAAGATAGGGCCTGTTTCGCTTCCTGCGTTAAGACATAAAGCGGAGCTTTTTTGTAAGACTATGATTATTATAATCTATCATACCAACGAGCAGGAAATTGGATTGCGTCTACACCCGCTTCGGTAAATATACCGTGGCTTATCGGTAGCGCCGTAATTTTATCGGCAGGTTGGATGGGCTATGCAAGGAAGCGAAGAAAGCGAGGGATTTAACTTAAGCCATTCAGTTCCACACCAATAACACCAGCGGGGCATTGACGGGACCAGGCAAGTAGAATCAGGGAAATGACAGGGATTTCGGCCTCGGGCGGATACGGGTGATTCCCATGAAAGAACATACCGGATGTTACGCATTTTTACTCACCACGAAGACACGAAGAGCACGAAGTTTTATAAGCTTCGTGCTCTTCGTGGTAAGTAGCGGAGCCGGATAGGCAGGCTAGACTCTGACATCGGCTAAGTTAATAACCGCGACACAAAGCCACCTCTTTCGATGCGAGAACGCGGACTATCGTTCCCAGGCTCAGGCATTCCTCGCCGGAGCCCTCGTCTTTATACACAAGTAGGCAGGAATAAGCCCGCCCGGCGCTAGCCAGAGTGGGCGTTTCCGGCACTCCCATGCCTCGGGATGCCGGAAACGCCGGTCCTGCGCTAAAGCGCGGACCGGCTTATTCCGGCCTACATTGAGATGTGTATAACGATGAGCGCCGGAGCCTGGGAACGGTGCCGCTTTATCCGTTCCGGCTCCTATATTTTCACCTAACCTTAAAAACCGAATACTTTAAGTTCGGATAAGCCTACATTTCGTGTGCTGCCGCTTACGGAATTTACCGTCACTCTTACTTTACTGGTGGTCACCGGAGGAAAATTGACGACCACAGCCTCACCGGTATTAGTTAAGGTTCCGACTGTTACCGTAGAATTATCGCTGAAAGTGAGCGTAGCTCCGGTAATTTGATCGTTAGTATTAGGCCGGTCATATAAAACAACCTGACTAACCTGATGAGAACTCGTCCAGTTGAGTTCAATCCAAGCATTGACGCCTTGAGTAACGGTAGCCCACTCTTTTGTATAATCGCCGGGATACCCGTCGGCGATGCCGTCGACAGCTTTGACGGCTTGTTGACTGGTATTCATATTTTGGGACGACGCTGTTACCGTCGCCAGTGCAGCGATATTAGTTGCTGAACTCGAAGCTGCGGTAACAGTGACATTAACCGAGTCGGAAACACTATTCAATTGGCCATCGTTGACAATCAATGCGAACGTTAAAACAGTCGTGTCTATCAGTCCTGAAGGCGCCGAGAAACTTGGTGTAGAGGTATTGCCGCCGATTAGACTAACCGGAGTGCCGGCCGTCTGGGTCCATTGATAGCTTAAAGCATCATTGTTGGGATCTATGCTGGCTCGGCCATCCAAAAATACCGCCGCTCCCGTGGTCACTGTTTGATCCGGACCCGCATTAGCGACAGGCGCTTGATTGCCTCCGGTCGGAATCACAGCGTAGACTTCCACTTCCGACAAGCCTACATTCCGGGTCGTACCGCTCACCGTAGTCGCCGTGATCCGAACGCGATTAGTTGTTACCGGCGTTAAGTTGACGACAACTTTTGCACCCGCGTTGTCTAGCGCACCCGTGGTAACAGTGGAGCCGTTACTGAACGTTAAGGTCGCGCCGGTGATTTGATCGCTGGTGTTGGGCCTATCGTATAAAACAACTTGGTTGACCTGGTAAGCCGTGGTCCAATTCAGCTCAAGCCATGAACCGGCAAGACCGTTAACAGTCGCCCATTCTCTTGTATAGTCGCCGGGATAACCGTCGGCTACGCCGTCAATGGCTTTTATCGCTTGTTGGGTGGTGTCGAAATTTTGCGAAGAAACGGTTAACGCCGCTAAGGGCGCGATATTGCTTCCTGTGCTTGCGGCGGCGGTAACGATAACATTAACCGAGTCGGCAAGACTGTTCAATTGCCCGTCGTTGACCACCAAGGCAAAGGTTAATGTTGCCGTTGCCGTTAAGCCTTGCGGCGTGGTAAAACTCGGCGTCGCGGTATTGGCGCCCTGCAACGATACGCTCGGACCGGCGGTCTGTGTCCATTGATAGCCGACTAAGGTATCGCCGTTAGGATCGGAACTGCCGTTACCGTTCAGATTGACTAAAACGTTTTCCCTTACCGTCTGATCCGAACCCGCATTGGCGATCGGCGCTACGTTTCCGCCGGTCGGCTGCTCACCGTACACTTCAAGTTCCGATAAACCCACGTTTTTAGTGGTTCCGCTGACAGTCACAACGGTAACGCGCAGGCTGTTGGTTAAAAAGGGCCCTACATTAAACTGAATGCCCGCTCCTGCATTATCCAAGGCTGTCGTCGTTATACTTGCGCCATTACTAAAGGTAAGTTTGGCGCTGGTAATCATATCGTTGGTGTTGGGACGATCATGCAACACCACCCGGTAGACTTCATAGGTCGCATTCCAATTAAGCTGTATCCATGCGCCCGCGCCTTCGCCAACAGTCGCCCATTCGCGCGTGTAATCGCCGGGAGAACCGTCGACGACGCCGTCTATAGCTTTTACCGCTTGCTGATTGGTCCCGCTATTCTGAGAGGATGCGGTCACTGTAGCCAATGAGGCTATATTGGGCAGCGGCGAGGAAGAAAGAACCTGCACCGAAACATGATCCGGCAGAGTATCTAAAATACCGTCATCCACAATTAATTCGAACACCAGCGTGGTATCGACAGGCTCTCCTACCGGCGCGGTAAAACTCGGCCGGGCCGTTGCCGCATTGGCGAGAGTTACCGTAGGCCCTTCCAGTTGCCGCCATCGGTATGTTAATACATTATTGTTGGGGTCGCTGCTCCCGGAACCGTTGAGCACGACTGTAGAACCCTGGGCCACGGTTTGGTCGACGCCGGCATCGACGCGCGGCGGAAAGTTGCCGCCATTCAGGTGAGTCGCCCAAAAGAACTCATCCTTGTGGTTAAAATTCGCCAGAAAACCGCTAGCTCCACCCTGGCTGACATGGGAATTAATGGCTTCGATTTTAAGATTCCCCGTTTGCATGATTAACGGTACGTCCAAGCCTTCATGATGAGCCCAATCCAATCCCGTGCCCGCCAAGCCCGGCGGTTCGCTAAAATAGCTCAGCGGATCGGACAAACCGGGCCATATTGTCGAATTAGTAGACCATACCAAGGATTTATCGATGACCGGAACATAACTCGGATCGGCCGCGGTAACGGCTAAAACGGCATCATGCACTGCTAAGTAAGTGGTGGAGTGATCGGAATGCTGGTCGAACTCCGCCACCGTAATAATATGATCGGGGCGTTCGCTGTCGATAATATCCTTCAGGTCCTTCAGTAGGTTGAAACCATTGTAGTTGGCATGCGCTCCGAACCGGAAGTTATGGTAATCGGTCCCGCCCAGTCCCCGATGAGCATAAGTAGCGGATTGACCGTTAGATGCAATTAAATAGCGATCGGATTCTTGAGGGTAATTCTGATACATATTTAACAGATCCCCATCGGGATAACCCAGAAAGATTAAATCGCTTTCCCGTGTACCCAAAATAGTCTGTCCGTCGACAGCCTCATCTTGACGCTGATTGCCGTAGGCAAAACCTTGTTTATCGCCATTGGTCATAAAAACCACGGTTATCGGCTCGCCTCGCTGTGTTGCCGCATAAGCAACGCCCGCGGCAATTAAAAGGTCATCATCGGGATGTGGAGAAACAATAAGAATATTGCTGTGCGCCGATCCTGCCCACAACAAAAGAGTCATACAAACTAGAGATATTAAAAATTTAAACCGATTCATGATTTCACCTATTCCTTAAAGGTTATCTGACTATTCGCTCATTTTGTAAATTCCAAAATTTAAGCTGCTGTAGAAACGGCCCGATTTTCGGCCAAAATTAAAATAAATAATTTATATCAATATCTTACCAATGGCGTACGGTTGATTTACTCGCTAGACGCCTACTAGAGAGATCCGGCTTTTCGATTGAAATTGTGCAATCACTGTTTTAAAAACGGTGCGGGCTGCGATTAGCTTTTCACTCATTTTTAAAGTCAAACTTCAGCGCCATTAAGTTAAGAAAAAATGTAACAAACGCAGTGTGAGTAGGGCCTGCCGTGCGCGCCAAAGGGATAGCAAAGTGCCTCAAGCATCGGAAAAGGCGCGCGCGGCACGCCCTACGGCGGTTCGCTATCGTTCCCACGCTCCGGCGCTCATCGTTATACATATCTCGATGTAGGCCTGAATACCCACAGGGCACAAGTAAGCCGGTCCGCGCTTTAGCGCAGGACCGGCGTTTCCGGCATCCCGAGGCTTGGGAGTGCCGGAAACGCCCACCCTGGCTATCGCCGATCGGGCTTATTCCGGCCTACGTCCCGTCTTGAACAGACTTGTGTATAAATACGAGCGCCGGAGCGCAGGAACGATGCCGCTTTATCGGCGACTACCTCACGCCATAACTATGCAATAGCGGTTATTGTTCCTTGCCGCACTCGCTATGACAATTGAGATGAATACTTAGAACGGCTGCCAATTTAGGTCGCCCTATAAACCGCCTCGGATCGAAAAACCTTACAAAAAAGCTTCATTGTCGTAGTCCTTTTGGGCTATGCGGCCCGGATTGCCCAGCACCAAACAGCGCTCAGGGATATTCTGATTAACCACGCTGCCGGCGCTAACAGTGGAGCCGTTGCCCACACTGATGTCGCCGCATACCCGAGCATGAGCCCCAATCCAAACCCTTTGTCCAATCACAGGGCCTTTGCCGTCAGTTTCAGCCGGCCTCAACTTAACCTGCTGTTGAATAGAGCAGTAAGGCCCGATTCGGCAATTCCTGACTTCGATTCCGCCAAAATGGCCGATATTAAGACCGGGGCCAATATCCGCGCTTTGCTCCAGGATAATGCCGCTTACCTTACGAATAAAAACCGCCGACAGCCAATACAGCGGATAAAGAACAACAATGACCCAGCCGAGCGGTCGTGCGCGAATCTCCCTTAACCAGCGACCAAAGCGGTACACCAGCAGCGCTTGAATGCCATTGTCCCGCCATAGCAAGAGCAGGACATTCATAATGCGGGGAGACTCTTCCCGGCGTCGTATGTCTGCACGAATGTTCTCGAACACTTAACCTCCTTTTGTTTTCACATACTGCATCGGGTCCACCTGCTGATGCTCTCGCAGCACGGAATTGTCAAAATGGCGCAACACCATCCGTGCCGGATTACCTTGCATGACCACGCCCGCAGGCACACTTTTGGTCAACACCGTGCCCGGCAGTAGCGTGGCGCCATCGCCGATGTCAATCGCACCGTATATCACGCAATCCGGACCAATCCAGACATTGCGCCCGATTTTCGGGCGGCCGCCGATGACCAAACTCATGCCGACGGTAACCCGAGTCCCAATCACCGTGCCCTCCCCTGTCTGTAAAGCCCCGAAAATAATATGGCCTTGATCGGAAAAAGATACGCCGCCTTCGACTTCAGAGTCATGTTGGATAAAACTCATGGTATTAATTTTAATCGCCGACTTGATCAGCGAATTCGGCAGCGCAAATAAAATCGACCGGAGGCGTCCGAGCCATCCCCGCTTGCCGGCGTTCCAGTTCGGCCCGTTATTGATGCGATGCATCAATAACAAGCGCAAGCCCGGCGAGCTTAATACCAGCCATAGGCGTGAAGCCAAATTCATAGATCGGCCCGGCCACCGCCGCCAGTGAGCTACTTCAATATCTTTGCCGATCTTACCTATGAGTTGCCGACGAGAAGATTGATAAATCTCGGCTAGGTAGTGACGACTGCCGTCAATCTGTATTTGCTCGGATAGATGAGCGAAATCGATTGTCTCCTTGGATACTCGACTCATTTTATTGCCTCCTGTTCGATAGCCAGAGAGTCAGCATTGCCATTCCCCCTGTTTGGCTTGAATGCCTCCGGTAGTCCCTGCATTATTACTATCGGCAGCTACCTTCCGCTTAAATTTGTCTAAGAACACTTCCGTTTATAAAATTGCACGATTATCGTAATCCTGTTGGACAATACGGCCCGGATTGCCGAGCACCAGACAGTGCCGAGGAATATCTTGAGTAATTACAGCGCCGGCGCCGATGCAACTCCCCTCTCCTACACTAATATCGGCCTGTATTTGCACATGCGGCCCGATAAAAACTCTAGCGCCGATCACAGGTCCTCTTTCCGTGGTTTCATCGGACGGACCCAACTTGACCTGCTGGTAAATCGCGCAACCCGGCCCAATGCAACAATTTTTTACCTCAATCCCGCCGAAATGGCCGATGAACAAACCGGCCGCAATATCCGCACTCGGCTCCAAACTAATATCGTAAGCTTCACGCGCGCACGCTGATAACAAGCGATAACCCGGATCAAGAGACAAAGCGACGATCCAGCCGAAGCGGTGTTTGCGCAGTTCCCTTAACCAACGTCCAAAGCGGTAAATCACCAGTACTTGAAGCCCATGGTTAGTCCACAATAAACGCAGCACATCAAGGGTTCGTTCAGGCTTTCTGTCGCCAAAAGCTCTCATCGTGTCGGCACGAATATTCTCGAACATTCAACCTCCTCCACTCTGTTTTTTAATGCATCGCATCCACATTCGACTGTTGTTGCAGCACGGAACTACCGGTACCGGACTGCTCCTGCCTATCAATGCTTGCGCTCAGCACTATGCCGGACCTTCGCTGAGCGCCATTGCCGAAACGGACGCTGTTTACATACCGTAGCGCATCCGCATCCCGCCGCTCTCGCAACACCGAATTATCAAAGTTACGCAACACCAGCCGTGCCGGATTACCTTGCATGACCACACCCGCGGGAATATTTTTGGTCAGTACGGTGCCGGGCAACAGTGTCGCGCCATCGCCGATGCGGATGCCGCCGTAAACGATACAATCGGACCCCATCCAGACATTGCGGCCAATTTCCGGTTTGCCATTATCGACATGACTCTTGCCCAAGGTAACCCGGTTACCGATCACCGTACCCGCGCCCGTTTTTAAGGCCCCGAAAACGATATGGCCTTGGTCGGAAAAAGAAACGCCGCCCTCGATTTCACAGTCATTGCCAATATCGCTCTTGGCGTTGATCTTAACCGCCAATTTCAGCAACTCGAAAGGAATCAGCATAATGCGTAAAAGCCATTCATTTTTACCGCTGTTGTTACGCTTTAAACGCAACCAGTGAGAGAGGCGATGTATCAGCAGTAAGCGTAAACCGGCGGAACTTGCCAACAGCACCAAGCATGAAATCAAACTTATGGAACGGCCGGGCCAGCGCCGTCTATGAGCAATATCAAGGTCTTGGCCTAGCCTGCCGATCTCATGGTCTTTTGTACGGAAAACCGACGGCAGCCGTGAAGACAGGGAATGGCTTAGCCGGTGCCGCCAATGAATCATGTCAACCTTCCCGGATACCGGTTTCATTTTGCTACCATTGCGTTGTTGGCAGTGAGCGAACCGATAAAGCTCAGAAAATCGGTCGCGACCAATTCCTGTCCGCGCTCGTTCAGATGACCGCCGTCATCGGTCAGTTCCGGGCATAAGGTCTCGACCGCTTGCCCCTGCACCTGCGCCATACAGTATTTACCGGCCGCTTCGGCCTCGGCTCTGGCAAGGTCGAACAAGCGGCCTGCCGCGAGGTATTTTTCACGAAGCTGGGTGTTAAATTCCGCACGTCTGAGGTTATCGACATAGCCATTGGGTTGTTTGCCTAGGAGCCGTTTAGCCCAAGCTTTCGGCCCGGTTTCCACCGCCACCAACGGCACCGTAACCGCCACGAAGCTGATATCCGGATGCCGCTGGGCCAACGATTCCAGGCTGGCAATATAGTCGTTCGCCACCTGCTTGGCATCGGTATCGGCAGTGAAATCGGCATAGCATAGCTTCATCAAGGCCACATCCGCGCCTTGGCCCGCTCCCGCTTCAATGGCGTCGGCAAAATCATGAATCTTCGAGATCGGATCGCCGTTTCTGCCGACAGCAAAATGGGTGATGCCTTTCTCGGTAGACGCGGTCCGCTGCCGGCGAATATCAATTTTGACATCGTCCTTGGCGGCCAGCCGTTCAATGCCGCTAAGAATATTCTCACCCACCGACTGGTGACCGAAAACCACTTGCTTTTGTTCCAGTATTTGCCATTCCGGCAAGCTAACTTGCATTGACGTCTCCTCTTTTTTCGATTGATTGCATCCCGTCAACATCAGTATCGCCGCCGCAACCAGTAACCGTTTTCCGCTTATAGGGGTCATCGTCATCTCCTCGCCGTTAAACAGCATTCAAGGGCTTGCTTTCAGATAAGTGTCGGCGGCTTGGTCTTAGGACCGATCACCGGCTCCATCGGAATCGCGGGCCAATGCAACATAGCCGTGGTTTTACGCTTGGCTTCTATATCATGGTAAATAGATTCCGCTTGAGCGTGGCTAATACCCAGCTCATTGGCTAATTGAGCAGCCGAGCTACCGCTGTTATAGGCCAGTAAAGCGATATCCATTTTGTCGTAAGGCAGTGCGAAATAGAATTCGTCCTGTCCTTGCGCCATGCTGTAGGTATCGGTGGTAGGCGGAGCGTTACAGATCGCTTCGGGCAGTTCGAAATAACGCGCCAGGGCGTAAACCTGCGTTTTATATAAATGCGCGATGGGTTTTACGTCGGCCGAACCGTCACCGTTTTTAACAAAAAAGCCTTGATCGTATTCCAGGCGATTGGGAGTGCCGACCACGGCATAATGTAGGCGGTCGGCATGAAAGTATTCAACCGTTTTGCGGATCCGTTGTTTGAAATTAGTCGCGGCGACAATTTGCAGGTAATTCTTCGAGTCCAATCTTTCTTCGAATATTTGCCCATCCGGCGATTGCACCACCAACTTGAAATAACTGAAGGCTCCGGTCTGTCCCCCGGCAATAACGATTTTATTTTTCCATGCGCCGGTGTAGCTCGGAAAAACCGCCCGAATAGCATCGTCGCGCCACTGATAGCAGCCCAACGCATCCAATACCGGCGCTATATCGAATTCTTCGTAAGCGATGCCGAGTTGCTCCGCCACCATTCGCCCGCGAAGCGAACTCTCCGAGGAGGAATCGCGCTCCGGCAAGAGCAAGCCGAAAACGCGCTCGCAGCCGACTGCGCGCACGGCCAATGCGGCACAGACCGCGCTGTCCACCCCCCCTGAAATGGCAATGATCAGTCCGCGGCGATGCAGGTGACTGCGTAACAACTCACGTAAACGCCCGGTGATTCGGGCCGTTTCAGCGGCTTCGTCCAGTTTGAGTCCGCTGCCCGGATTTACGGGCACGCTTTTCAGCGCAGCATTAGGATTGGTAGGCATAAATAAACTCCTCAATAATGAATTATTCTAATTGGTCAAGTAATGTTGCACACTGCTCCAGTGTCAGCTTGCGCGACAACTTGCCGTTGGCGGTACGGGGCAGTTCGGGTAATAACAAGACGTGTTTAGGCACCATGTAGTTTTCCAAACGCTCCCTACATACATGCTTAATCTGTTGCACACTCAGTTTTGCCCCTTCGCGTACAGCCACAAAGGCGCATACCGCCTCGCCCAACAGGGTGTCGGGGATACCGGCCACCAGCACTTCTTGTACCGTAGCAAGACGGTATATTGCATTTTCAACCTCGGTAGGGCTGACTTTTTCCCCGCGGCTTTTGATGATTTCATCGCTACGCGCAACGAAATAAAAATCACCCTCTGCGTCTTGCCGGAACAAATCGCCGCTTTTTAATAAAAACTCGCCCGGCACTAGATCGGGTACCAACACCTCAGCGGTTTTTTCCGGCTGCTTCCAGTAACCTTGCATCAGGTGCGGGCCGCGGACATACAGATTACCCACCTCGCCCGGTGCCACCGTGCGACCGTCCTCATCCAGCAACAGCAGCTCAGTACCGGGAATGGCGCAGCCTACCGACTCCGGTTTGGCTTCGGCCAAGACCGGGGCCAGATAAGCGGAACGTATGCACTCGGTCTGCCCGTACATTTTGTATAAATCGGCATGAGGAAACATCCGCCGTATACCGGGGATAAAGTCCACGGGAAGCGCAGCGGCGGCATTCGTCAATATGCGTACACTGGGAAAGCGCAATGCTTGTTTGGCATCTTGCGTCAGCATCATGGCAAAGACCGTGGGTACACTGGCAAAGCTGGTTACAGCTTCATCATTCATGCGTTTGAATGCCTGCATCGGATAAGTAAACGAGCGTTCCTGCACCAGCGTTGCGCCGGCGCGCACAGCGGAAAGCCATTGAAAAAGACCGTAGCCGAAATTGAGCGGCAAAGCGGAAAACAATCGGTCACCCGGTAAAAATCCCAAGTATTCATTGATGCTGTTCAGTACAAACAACAGCGACCGGTGACTGTGCATCACCCCTTTTGGCATACCCGTCGTACCGGAAGTGTAAATCAATGCAGCCAAATCCCGCGGGCTAGCGGACTGAGGCAAGAGTGTAGTCGGCATATCGGCGCACACGTCGTTCAGGTTTTCAATACCCGTCGGCAACATTTTAGAGTCCGCTAGAGATAACACGCGCAACCTCGGCAATTGCTCCGCCACCGGAGCGAATACGCGGCTAAGATGTGCATCGGTCAGCAACACAATGCTATCGGAATCGTGCAGGATGAAAGCCAGCTTCTCGTGTTTGGTTTGCGCGTTAATGGCGACAAACACGCCACCGGCCAATAACACGGCATAGATTGACAGCGCGCATTGCCAAGTGTTTTCCATGAAAATCGCCACCCGATCGCCACCTTTCACACCGTGTATGCGCAAGACATGAGCCAGACGACAGGCGTACTCCATCGCCTCACGGTAGCTCATGCGCACATCGTCTGTAATCAATGCGATGTGCTCAGGAGACTGCGCGGTAGTCATGACCAAGGTATCTTGCAAAAGTTTGGCCACGGTCATCGGAAAACCAGATACTGCGTTCACTTGCTTTAGGCTGCGCATAGGCCTTTCGATCGCAAAATCCGGCTCAAGTCCGACACTAAATACATTTCTCATCATGAGGCAATATCCCAGGAAAGGTTTGAGAGCATAGCGGCAAGCGCCTTTTTGTCGGTTTTATTGTTAGGACTTTTCGGCAGTTCGGGCAGGATCACCACTTGCTTGGGCACCATGAAAGCTTCCAGCTTTTCGCCGCACATTTTCTTGATGTGGCCTTCACTCAGAGCCTCCCCCGCCTCCATCACGCTGACAAAAGCCATGACCGCTTGTCCTAACAAAGGGTCCGGCATACCCAAGACCACGGCTTCGCGAATGCCTTGGATGCCGTAAAGCACGGTTTCGACTTCAAGCGGACTGATTTTTTCGCCGCGGCTTTTGATAATATCGTCGGTACGGCCGACGAAGTAGAGATAACCGTCTTCATCCACAGTAAACAAATCGTGAGTGCAGAGTAGACGTTCACCGGGTAACGCGCCGGGCTTAAGCATGTGCGCGGTCTTTTCCGGCTGGTTCCAATACCCTAACATCACATGAGAGCCGCGCACATACAGCGTACCGACTTCGCCGGCTTGCACCGGTCGGCCCGCCTCGTCCAGCACCATGACTTCGGTGCCGGGGATCGCGATGCCCACGGATTCCGGCTTTTGCTCGATTTGCTCCGGCGGCAGATAGCTTACCCGCTTGCATTCGGTCAGGCCGTACATGCGGTAGATGTCGGCATTCGGAAAAATTTCCCGCAACCGGGTATTGAAATTGCTCGGCAGCGCGGCAGCCGTGTTGGTGACGCGTCGTACTTTTACGAAACTCAGCGCCTCCCGCTCATGAGCGGCTAACAACATGGCAAACACAGTCGGTACGCCGGGGAAAACGGTAACGCCTTCGGTTTCCACCACATTAAGCACTTGCGCCGGATAAGCGAACGAGCGTTCAAGCACCAATGCGGCGCCGGTGTGGACGCTCATCAGCCATTGATACAGACCGTAATCGAAAGCTAGCGGCAACACGCACAGCAGGCGGTCGCTTGCGTCCAAACGCAGGTATTCGACCAGACTTTGCAGAACAAACAGCATCGATTGATGGGTATGCATCACGCCTTTAGGTTCGCCGGTGCTGCCCGAGGTATAAATCAGCGAAGCCAGATCCAATGAGATCGCCGATTGCGGCGGCGCCGTACTCGGCATACAGGTTAAGGCGTCGTCCAGACTTTCAACAGTGCTCGGCAACACGTTGAATCCGGAGGTACACATTATCCGCAACATCGGCATTTGCTCGGCTAACGGTCCGAACACTTTGATCAGATTGGGTTCGCTGAGCAACACGCGACTGTCCGAATCGCGCAGAATGAACGCCAGCTTATCGCGTTTGGTCAACGCATTGACGACAACAAACACGCCACCGGCCAGCAATACGCCATAGATTGATAAGGTGCATTGCCACGTGTTATCCATAAAAATCGCGACCCGATCACCCCGGCGCACACCGCGGGCGCGCAAGGCATGAGCAAGGCGGCAAGCGTAATCCGTCACTTCCCGGTAGCTCATTCTGGCGTCGCCCGCAATCAGGGCGGTACGATCGGGATAGCGCTCTGCACTGATGAGCAAGCTATCTTGCAATAGTCGGAACATAGCCATCCCCTCCTTGTTAAGCGGCCGCGGCCTCGGCAACAGCTTGCTTACGCAGGATAAATGCCTCCAAGTTATCCACGGAATCAAGATTGGCCGGAAGCATTTCGTTATCGTTGATTTTGATGTCAAAGGTGTCTTCTATGAAAAGTATAATTTCCATAACACCGGTAGAATCGATAATGCCGCCGTCAAGGAAGGAATCGCTATCGTGCAAGACGGATTCGTCTTCGGTGAACAGCAGGTTTTCCAAAATGTATTGTCGAATCGTTTTTTTCATAGTCATAGTTATAAGCTCTATAAGTTGGCGTTAAATTAAAGAAGGATAAGAACTACCCGCCGCGCGGATCGTTTGAGAAAACTGTTCAATAAAAAAGTAATGGCACAATTGGGTGGAAAGAACACCTACCAAAGCCATATTGTCTTTGTAGGCAATGGAACTGCCGCGACTCGCTTTCTTAAGCAAAAAACCGATTTTTTGAGCGTCGAAATAGCCGTAATCCTTAAGCTTGTCTTCGCTTAGCAAATCATTCACATAAGCCGGCGGATGCGCGGAAAAAAAAGCGGGAATATCCGGGGCGCGATACGGTTGTTTGTGGCGCTCCAGAATCTGCTTGGGCAATTGATTTTTCATCGCTTGTTTAAACAGATATTTCTCGTTCAGCGCGCGCATCTTCAAACGCGGATTCAGGCGATTGGCGAACTCAATCACGCGATGATCCAAAAACGGGAAGCGCCCTTCCACTGAATTGGCCATCAACATGCGGTCTCCCTGAGAACATAATAGATAGTCGCCCATCAGGGTTTTAGCTTCCAAGTATTGCGCCCGGTTGAACGAATGCCAATTGCCGAAAGCCGGCGGCAATTGCCCGGTCAGTTGATCGACTGCGTTTTCGCGCAGCTTGGCGTTGAGTTCCCGCGAGAAGAAAACCTTGCATTGGGAGGTCGTGAACCAGCGGGTCAGATGACTGAACCCCGGCTGCTCAGGCTGGTCCAAACCGATGCTGTAGTAATTGCGCAAATACGTTTTAGCCTGAGCGCCGGAGGTTTCCAGATAGGGATACAGCGCTTTGAGCAGTAAAGGCCGCCATTCGGATTCGGGGCGGCGCGCCCAGAACTGGCGGATTTTGGCTTCTTTAAATAAATCGTAACCGCCCAACGCTTCATCCGCGCCTTCGCCGGTCAACACGACTTTATAACCCGAGGCCCGCACCAAGCCCGACAGTTGCCGCATAGGCGTGGGCGCTGTGCGTAAAATAGGGCTTTCGGTATGAAAAATCGTAGCCGGAAAATTTTCGGCAATATCGCTGTTTTGGCAGAGTATTCGACTATTTTCAACGCCCAGATGCTCGATCATTTGCTTCTGGAACACCGATTCGTCAAGCGACTGCTGTTCAAAACCGATAGAGAAAGTCCTGAGCGGAGCGTCCGAATGGCGACGGATCAGCGCGACCAATGCGGACGAATCCAGTCCGCCCGACAGATAAGCGCCGACCGGCACGTCCGCGCGCAAACGGATGGACGTTGCATCGGCTAAAAGATCGTATAAGCGCTCGGCCAAATCGGCGTCGGAACCTACGTGGTAATCGTCTTGCTCGGGAAAGCGCCAATCCCAGTAAATCGATTCGCGCAACCGGCCTTGTTCCAGCACCAGCATATGTCCGGGCTGCACTTCGAAGATGTCTTCAAATAAAGTATTGGGACTGCGCGGCGCCCAGAAAGTGAAGACCTGATCCAATGCCGCCGCCGAAATGCGCGGCGCTTGTGCTAATTGCGGCAATAAGGCTTTGATCTCGGAAGCGAACAACAATCTATCGCCTTGACGCGTATAGAACAGCGGCAAAATGCCGACGCGATCGCGCACTAATAATAAACGTTGGCGCTTGTTGTCCCAAAGCGCGATGGCGAATTGGCCGTTCAGCTGTTGCACAAAATCGTCGCCGTATTGCTCGTAGGCATGGACAATGACTTCAGTATCGCTGTGGCTATGAAAACGATGGCCGTCTTTGACTAAAGTTTTGCGCAGTTCGAGGTAATTGAATATCTCGCCGTTGAAAGTAAGCCATACGGTTTGATCCTCGTTAGACATCGGCTGAGCGCCGCCGGCAAGATCGATAATGCTGAGACGGGTATGGCCCAAACCAATGCGTTGCTTGGGATCGAGATAGACGCCGCTACCATCCGGACCGCGATGGTGTAGAGAGGACAGCATACTGCACACATCCCGCTCGCTAATGTTGGTTTGCCCAGTAATTGCAGCGATTCCGTTAATTCCACACATGCATTTTCCTCATTGCTACTACCTGATTTTGATTAAATACCCCTTAACTTAATGTTTATTCTAAGTAAAAAAATTCAGCGAAAATACTCGTGTAAACACTTAGTCTAAGCGGATATAGGTGATGAGTTTTTTTATGCCCTTCTTGGTGAATCAAAATCCATAATTCAGTGGGATATTCTTTCCTCACTGCCATTAAGTTAAGAAAAAAGCTCCCTCTCGGCAATTGCTCCTGCATTGCTCTACTTACCTACATCCCTGTAGGCATCCTGCTGGAGAGGGTTGGGGAGAGGAGAATAAAAATAAGGAAAAAAGCCTTATTTGAT
>SXGU01025683.1_pt1 | contig 16758 bp, 16 predicted proteins | sample 3174531 | NCBI WGS metagenome assembly SXGU01 (sample SAMN11356863, study PRJNA531348) | freshwater metagenome | isolation source: freshwater sample F1-140 | place: China: Fuxian Lake, Yuxi | collected 2017-12-25 | reverse complement strand
GAATGCGCTTGCTGCCGCCTCGCGCCGGGATGACAGCAAGTCTCACGCTGCCATCCCCTCTGTCAGCGCATTGAGCACCGTAGCCTGTTGCTGCGCTGTAAGGGCTGGGAATATTGGTATCGATATCGCCTCGGAATAGTAGGTCTCAGCCGCAGGACAGTAGCCTGCAGAAAACCCGAGTGCCCTGTAGTAAGGCTGTAGATATACCGGGATGTAATGAAGATTGACACCAATCTGAAGTTCACGCATACGTGTAAAAACAGCGTGATGCTTGGCAGCAGGGACTCGCACTACGTATAAATGGCGCGCTGAGTAACTGCCTGAGTGCTGCCACGGGCGCACGATGGCCGGAAATGCACCCAGCGCCTCATCATAGTGATCCGCAATCCTGTGCCGCTCACTCACAACCGTGTCCAGCAATTGCATCTGACTCAAGCCAAGTGCGGCCTGCATTTCGGTGAGGCGATAGTTAAAGCCAAGCTCGATCTGCTGGTAATACCAGGGACCATGCGGCGGCTCGGTCATTTCCTCTGCTTCTCGAGTGATGCCGTGACTGCGCAAGCGGCGCATTTTCTCGGCATAATCTGCATTGTTGGTGACAGACATGCCACCCTCACCGGTGGTGATTATCTTCACCGGATGAAAACTAAATACAGTAATGTCGCTGAACTGACAACTCCCCACAGGCTTGCCCTGGTATCGGGAGCCGATCGCATGCGAGGCATCTTCAATAATGCGAAAGCCATAGCGCTGGCCCAGCGCATGAATTGCTGCCATATCGCAAGGCTGGCCACACAAGTGAACAGGGATAACCACTTTCGGCAGTTTTCCTTGTTGCTCGGCAGTAACAAGCTTTTCGGTCAGCCGCTCGACGCTGAGATTGTAAGTTTGCGGATCAATATCGACAAAGTCAACTTCAGCACCGCAATACAGAGCGCAATTCGAACTTGCAACAAACGTAATTGGGGTTGTCCACACGATATCGCCGGGGCCAACATCCAGCGCCAGGCACGCCAGATGCAACGCACTGGTTGCGCTGTTGACTGCCACCCCATGAGCCACGCCGCAATAATCAGCAACAGCCTGCTCGAAACGGGGCACAACCGGTCCTTGCGTCAGAAAGTCCGACTTGAGCACATCACACACCGCCTGTATGTCAGCGGCGCTGATTGCCTGGCGTCCGTAGGGAATATGGGCCATCAAGCCACCCCGATTTTGCCAGCGTTGGCCGCGATCCAGCGCTTGAGCTGAGGGATTGTCATCCAGTCCTGATTTTTGTCACTGGCATACATGAAGTCATCTTTAACCTTGACGCCGTCCTTGATCCGATAAGGGTCGCTGCTCCAGCCGTGAATGGCAGGCAGTATCTTGAAATGCTCCGGGTACTCATAAGTATGCAAGGCATCCTCGACACCGATCATCTGTTCGTGCAGCTTCTCCCCGGGACGAATGCCGATGAACTCCTGTCGCGCGGCCGGCGCAACTGCCTTGGCAATGTCAGTGACTTTCATCGAGGGAATCTTCTTGACGTAAATCTCACCCCCCTGCATATCCTCAAATGCATGCCAGACGAGCTCGACACCCTGCTCAAGGGTAATCATGAATCGGGTCATGCGCGCATCGGTTATCGGCAGGGTCCCTCCATCCTTGATGCTCAGAAAGAAAGGGATGACAGAGCCGCGGGAGCCCATAACATTGCCATAGCGCACTACGGCAAACCGAGTGTCATGCCCACCTGCATAGGAATTCCCGGCGACAAACATCTTGTCTGACGCAAGCTTGGTTGCGCCATACAAGTTAACAGGACTGCTTGCCTTGTCGGTAGAGAGGGCAACGACACGTTTGATGCCCTTGTCGATACAGGCATCAATCAAGTTCATCGCGCCGATGATGTTGGTCTTGACGCACTCGAACGGGTTGTATTCAGCCGTCGGCACAATCTTTGTGGCCGCCGCATGCACAACATGATCAATGCCGTCCAAGGCTCTGTACAAACGCTCACGGTCACGAATGTCGCCAATGAAGAAGCGTACGCGGCGGTCGTCCTTGAACAACTTGGCCATTTCCCATTGCTTCATTTCGTCGCGGGAATAGATTACCAATCTCTTGGGGTTGTACTTGGCCAAGGTCATGGGAACAAAAGTGTGCCCAAATGAGCCTGTCCCGCCGGTAAGCAGAATGGATGACTTAGAGAGCATGGTACCGTCCATTAGTGAAATAGATTGGATTGATGATTTGTTGGCTGCTTTATGCATGTGTCCGCAACAGCTTAGCTGCCCAGACCGACCAGCAGTGGATAAACTTACTTGCCCTTTGCAAGACCCAGCAGCACTTTCTCAACATGCTCACTGTCGTGCAGATTCTGGTTCATAAAACGCGCTCTGGCCGCTTGCCTCTCGGGATTGAACCACCACGCATGAGGGTCCCGCTGTGCCGTTTCCACTTGTAACGCCAATTCGCGTGGGTCATGCACAATAATGCCCGCCTCTTCAAGCGCAGAAAAATAGCCCTCAAACCCCGATCCAAGGTGGTAAAGATCAGCTGGCCAGAATGCAATCGTTGGGATATTGGAAGCCAGCGACTCGAATAGCGAGGTAGACATGCCCTCGACAATTATCAGCTTCGCCTTGCCCATATAGGTTTTCGCCGGGCGTGACGGATCCAGTACTCGCATTGCGTCGGGATAGTCCATCTGTAGCGAAGTCAGCAGCGGCGGCGGGCGTTTCTTAAGGGATATCTTTTTAATGGCCGCTTGAGGCAGCGAGCTCAGAAATGCGCCAACAAACTGTTTGAAACACTTGAACACATCATAACCACAACCGTCAGCCGACTGCTGCAGCGGCTGGAAATACGCATAAAAGTCAGTCGTCACGTACAGTGTATCAATGTCTTTTTGCTCAGTGCTGTCGGCAACGCAGTACGGGAAAATCGTCCCGCTTCCGATTGCCAACGGTGACAGTTGCGCAGCCCCGCGCGCAATGAATCGGTCCTGTTCCTGTAAACGATTAAGTGTGGCTACAGCATAAATTTCGAGCGGGAAAAAGTGCGGAAGGGTGACGAGCTCCACGCCCTGCAATGCACACACGGCACGCGGCAAGGCATCTTGCTGATACAGATTTTCCGATATGACATATTGCAAACGCGGGAAGCCGGCCCAGAAATCCCGATAAAACGCGTACGAATGATCAAAGCCTTCTGCAAGAGCCCAGGGGAGCGAGGTCTCAAGGCAGCGCCCGAGATATTGCTCGAACCGCTCCTGACTTGAGGTCAGCGGCTGAGCGATATGCTTGCGCAGAACGGGATCAAAGGCATATCTCTCCTCAAAAAGGCTTTTGAGGGATGGAACCGTGTGATGAAACGATACCCCTCCAAAGCTGCGCAAGAACATTTTTTTTGCCAGGGTTTGTTCGTACTGAGCATTGGTCACCATCACGCGCAAGCGGCTGCTGCCACGCCTCAAGATTGCCTTGGCAGCATCACTGACCACACCGACAATTGATCTCGTCCCTTGCTCAGGTGACGTTAGAGAAAATTGCTTCCTGCGCAACGGCAACTCTGCAAATTTGCCGGGATAAAAAAGCCGGAAATACTCCGCAGCGTAATACTCACGCCCTTCGTCGGTGATACTCCAGTACAAACCATCTTCGAGAGTCCCACTCACCCCATACAAGGGCACCTTGTCAGGCAGTGAGGCAATCCGCAACTCGTGTACGGCCGGATCAAATACCGCCTCTATTTGCTCAAAGACTGTATATGTGCTGCCGATCAGATCGCGCAAATACAAAAAAATTGCCCGCCTCCAAAACGCGTCTCCATGCCCATGCTGCTGAGCCAAACGGCCCGCAATGACGGGCAACAATCTGGTGAGGTAGCTCTGGATAAATTCGATCGAACCCTTCGTGCTCAGCATGGGCCCTGGCGCGCTCAGGCATTGCTCGGGGCGCACTCCGCTGGCAATCGCATAGTCACGGCAATTCTCGGTCAAGAATTGATATTTTTCGACGCTTTCTATCCACAGCTCAGTGCAGTTTGAAACGACAAGATTTGCTCTCATTGGGGAAACTAGCGCAACGTCACAGCATTGAGCGAACGGCGACCGAGCAGCCTCCGTATGCGCCCGCAGAACCCACACCGAGCTTGAGGACTTGCTCGAGAGGGATGGTCTGATCATCAAGGATGTATGACCACTTCTGGCGCGGCTCGATTACATCCAGGTTATCGTGGAAATAGCGGCCCTCTCTGGTCTTGATGGCGAGAAAGGGCTGTGGCCCGAACACCTCACCCTTCGCCACCTCCACAATAAGGCGATTGGATTCGAGCCTCATCGTCAATTCGAGCTGCGGCTTCTGCTCGAAGCCGAGTAGTCCAACCGCAGCGGCTTCAGCGCCTGCATATTTGATCTGCACATCCGGGTAGTCCGCTCTTACGGTTTTCAAGAGCGATCTCACGACGTCAACATCCGGGCGCATATCCCTGTAGTCATGATCGGCAAACGCCAATATCGCTGCGCCACTGGATCCCGCTTCCGAAAATGCCTCGCGTACATGGCGCTCCGTCAAAGCACGGAATCTTGTTCCCACATTCAGGCAGCGGAAAATACGACGTCGGCACGATCCTTCCCGCTGATAGTCGTCATGATGCGGTTGATAGCCGCGCCAACTGCGGGATGCACGCTCCCAGTCGCCAAAGCGTCCAAAAGAAAGATCGGGCTGGTTGACTGCACCGGCCCCTGACTGATTGGCATAGTCAAACGGCAGCCACTGCTCGAGAAAGGCATGCGAGTCAGGGCGCTCAGCATGAAACCCCGGGCGGTTTACCACCGGGAACCAGCCCTCATCCAGTACGCGTCGGCAAAGAATCTGTGTCAACACATCAAAGCTGTTCACGTAGCTGGTTGCCGCATGCAAGGGGTTGCGCACTAACGACAGCGGATGAAAATGCCAGTTGATCTCATCCCCCGTGCTTCCAGACTCGCGCAGCTTTTCCTGGTAGTGGCTGAAAATATTGCCGTAACCAAAATCCTTGCGGCGCGGATTATCCGACAGCCCGACATGGTCCATACAGTGCCAGGAGTAGACCCAGCCGCCACCAAAGTCATCCGGCTGTTGTAAGCGAAATTCCGCCGACAGGAGCTCGGACAGCATTGCATCAATGTCACCCCAGCTCCGGTTGTATTTCAGCAGTTCTGGTGAAAAGCATTTGGCGACGGCCTCTTCTTGACCGCCAAGATCGATCTGACGATTCTGGATAAGTTGAAGGTTTTCCCGAGTGGGCTTAAGCTCGATACTGAAAATCGATTGCAGTCGATCAAATGTTGCAATGAGCGACTCATTAAGCGGGCCCTCAGTGTCAATGCAATGCACAACATAAAGTATCTTTTTATCAGTCACGCTCAATCAATCCCGATCGATTCAAAATACTCTTTGACGGAGGCATAGCCTGCGTGCGCTGCCAGCGTCTTTGCAGTTGCAGAGAACTGCCCGTCCAGCGGCACGCCGACATCCTTTTTGAGGCTAGCTGGTGTTGATTTTTTTTTTGCGACCATCAAGTATTCGTAACCTTTGATTACCTCTCCGAGAGGCGACTCAGCAACACGCTGGCGGGTGTATTTCAGCAGCCCCATGTCGCCCCTGCGCGGGAATGTGACCAGCTGAGTCAGCTCGAACCCGAACGTCCCGAGTTGGCGGCAGAGCAGCGCGAGATTGGTGAACTTGTTCGGAAAGCCCTTTAAAAAGGCATTTTTCTCGGCCTTAAATGCCAAGACATCCTCAGGGTCGTAGTTATCCGCTTTACAGGTAATCAGAAAGCGGCCTCCGTCTTTGAGGATGCGGTTGATCTCGGACAGGCCATCAACATGGTCGACAACATCGAAGACTGCCCAGCAGAATACAAAATCGAAGAATCTGGCCGGGTAACCCGTTGCCTCTGCAGTCCCTTGACGGACTTCCTGATATTGCTGTGCTGAGGCCTTGCCGACTGCGTAACTATCGGGCTCAGCACCGTAGACAGCGGCCGAGTAGCGTGTCAGTGCCGCGCACATCCGCCCCGTGCTGCAACCCAAATCAAGAACACGGTCGCTGTTGCTCAGACTCAATGGGAACAAAAAGTGATCAACTTCATTGAGCCCGGCGATTACCGTTCCATCGACCGACTTCTGAACAGCAGACTCCCAATACTGCGTATAGCTCTTGTTAAATTCCATTTTCGTTTATGTGAAAATACACAGTGTTACCAGGCACTCAAGCCACCATCGACCAAAATGTTCTGGCCTGTGACATAGCTTGATGCATCCGAAAGTAAATAGAGCAAGGCCCCCACCATCTCAGAGGGTGCAGCCATTCTGCCCATCGGGATGCGCGCAGAGTAACGACGCTTGAATTCCTCGTTCTGGCCGCTCTCGGTGCCCCCAGGGGTCAGCGTGTTAACACGAATTCCCTGGCTCGCCCAGTAGGTAGCTAGATATTGACTCAAACCTATCACCGCTGCCTTGGAAGCGCTATAAACAGCCGGCGTATTGATCGGCCGGTCAAGGTAGAAAGAACCCTCGTAAATCCGCTGGTCAGGCGCCATTACGCCATAAATCGATGCCGTCTGCACGATGCTGCCACCAGTTCCTCGCTCAATCATTTTCCGCCCTACTGCCTGAGCAACTAGGAACATGCCGTCAATATTGACGGCCATAACTTTCCGCCACTCATCCAGACTGTAGTTTTCGAAGGGGGCAAAGAACGCATCCAGATTGTCGGACTTACTGGCAGCATTGTTATGCAACAGGTTGATTTGCCCAAGCTCCTGGCAGACCGTGTCCACCATGTTCCCAACAGATGCCGGATTTGCCACATCACAGTGAACACCAAGCGCCCGAACTCCAAAATCTTTTTGAAGATCACTGGCCAGCGTGCATGCCTTGTCAATATCCACGTCGACAACTGCCACGTTTGCACCGGCGCTAGCGACACCTCGACAGAAGTGCTGCCCAAGAATGCCGGCACCGCCAGTGATGACGGCAACCTTTCCTGAAAGGTCAAACGATGCTTGCGACCCTGTGTTGCTCATACGCTTTCCCCTTCCCGAAGTCCACTTGCGGCAATTGCTGTGCGCTCTGCGATCAGCATTTCTGCCATCCTGAAATCAAGCGGCGTATCAATATCGAGGGCACGCTCTACCGGTACATGCACAGCATGTACCCGCCCCGTAAAGAGGCCAGTGTGCTGAAGAACGAAATGGGTATTGAGCACATAGGCTACGGTTGTCATGTCATAAACGACAGGCGCATCCTGACGACGGCTGATGCCCGATGTCGGGGGTATCACGAGACTGACATGTCCATCGTTGTGCCGGGTAACCATGTTGAAATACGGACTGCGATGCGCATCGGTGACGGTGACAACCACATCCGCAATACCCTTCTCGTACTCATCCAGGCAGTTTTCAAGATCAACCGGCAAGCGCAAAGGTGCGGTTGTTGGAATCGAAACCATGGTGTCTGGCAAGCACCCTTCCTGATCGCGCAAGTATTCAAGCGCATGGCGCCATGCCAGCCATTCGGGGCTGTCATCTTGCGCGAGATGGGATGGCCGCAGAAATGGCACCTCTGCGCCAAATGCACGCGCGACATCGGCAATCTCGGGAGAGTCTGTGGAAATCACTACACGCTCGATACGACGCACTGCCAATGCCTGCTCTATCGACCATGCAATTAGCGGCTTGCCTCCCAAAGAGCGAATATTTTTACCCGGCACGCCCTTGGAACCGCCACGCGCAAAGATGAATCCAACAGTACTCACGCCTGAATATCGCCTATCGAAATCTGCACACCCGCAGTGTTAGATGACCGATGCGCGGCCTCTATGATCCTGAGAATATGCAATCCGTCATTCAAGGTCACCAAAGGCTGTTCCAGCCCCTCCATGCACGCAACCAAATGCTGCCACTCAGCCAGATAGCTGTGATTACGCTCTGGCACCTGTACAAAGATTTGTAGCCAAGCCGAGCCACCGGCGGGGTAATGCTCCACACTGCCATTAATCGCATTCCAACGCAGGCTACCTGTCTCACCAATAATCGTGCATTGGCGGGTCGTATCGTGCCGCATGAAGTCAAGAGTTAGTGCGGCAATCAAGGGGCGGCTCTGTTCTCCAAAGCCCAAGGTCAGGTGGGCAGTATCTTCAACATCAATGTCCAGATTACTCTGCCTCGCCAAGGTTGCCCTGACCCACTGTGCCTCATCGAACAACCAACACAGATAATCCAGCTCATGACTCAGCTCCAGCAACACACCACCGCCCAATTCGCGCTGCGCTGAAACGCTTTTTCGATAATCTCTGCCTGGCCGCCAGCTCGGCAGATACTGTCCTATTTCGCAACGCACTGACAGTGCACGGCCAATAATGCCATCGTTATAGCACTGCCTCAATCGCTGCAAGGATGGCAGATAACGCAAGTTATAACCAAGCAGTAAAGTTTGCTTGCAAGTCTCGGCTTGCTTGACCAATGGAAGGGCTGCGTGCCAAGTATCAGCGAGCGGCTTCTCGATAAGCAGATGGCAGCCAATGCTTGCCAGCGCTTGCGCCACTGTCACATGAAAGGGTGCGGGACTAGCAATTACGGCCAACTGTGGTGAGAAGGCAATGGCCTCCTCTATCCTTGCAAAGCAGCCATTAGAGTATTCGGGAATATGACTATGAGGCTCATGCCTAAGGACACGAATATCGGCTTTTAGAAAACGATCTCGTGCTAAACACAAATGACGCTGCCCTATGCTTCCCAAGCCTACAATGAGAATTCGTTCAATCAAAATGTCAAGCTCTCTCAGCTTTTAGCCTCTTGCCCAATGCAGTAGCCAAAGTCAAATCCTCGGGTCTGCCAACATCCAGCCACGGCTCGTGCATCGGGTAAGCCACCGTGCGCATCGCCTTGCCGTGCAGGCGTTCGAACAAGGCGGGCATGTCGCAGGGGGCGCAGGGTGCAAGGCTATCGAGTGCCGCGGGCGCCAAGGCATACACCCCGGCGTTGATGTGGGTTCGCGCAATCGGCTTCTCCTCGAAGCCGACAATGTCGATGCCATCGGTCTGAACCACGCCAAACGGGTGCTGCCACTCATGCAGGCGAACCGCCATGGTCGCCGCAGCAGCGTAGCGGCGGTGGAAGTCCAGCAGTTCGCCATAGCGGATATCGGTAATCACATCGCCGTTGGTCACCACAAAGGGCTCTTCAGGGCGAGGATCCAGCAAAGCCAGTGCACCGGCAGTTCCTAACGGGCTCGGTTCGCGCAAGTATTCAATCGTAACGTCGAACTTTTCGCCGTTGCCAAAATAGTCCTCGATCATGTAACCAAGGTAATGAATAGCAAGGACAAAGTGACTGAAACCTTCTGCCTTGGCACGATCAATAATGTGCTCCAGCATGGGTTTCCCGGCTAGCGGGACCATTGGCTTAGGGCAATTTTCGGTATGCGGCATCAAACGCGTTCCCTTGCCGCCGGCCATGATCACCATGGTATTGGAGCGCGCTACCGGCGTAGTGACTTCATCCCACAGATGCAGGCCAACCACATGTTGCTGCTCATCGACAATGGGGATCTGCTGGATCTTATTGGCAGTCATGATCTGCATGACCGTGTCGCGCCCTAGTCCGGACGGAACGACAAGCGCATTGCGATGCACGATTTCCGAGATGGGGCTGCTCAGGTTGAGGCCTCGCAACAGACCGCGACGGATGTCGCCATCCGAAATGGTGCCCTCCAGCCGCCCTCCCTCACTCACGACCAGAACGATCTTGATGGCGATCTCGTCAAGATTCTGGATCGCCTGCTGGATGCTCGAATTGGGGGGCAGCGTGGCCTGACGCCAGATGTCAATGGAGGCCGTCATACTTTACCTGTTGCATGCGTGTCGGGTAAATCGTGAAACATCTTTTTGAGCGAGCTTGAGAAATCGTAATTTTCCAAAATGTGCAACACTTTTTCACTGGCACCGCCATCACCGTAGGGATTGCAGGTCTCGCGCAAGGTCGTCTGAAAGTCGGCCGAATAAGCAATGGCCAGGGCTGCCTTTATGCTTTCGCGCTGTGGCTCGCAGTCGATCACGCTAGCCGCCTTGAGACGGCCTTTTTGCCGGTCACCGATATTGATCGTCGCCGTGCGAAAACTGGGAACTTCGGTCAGTCCGCTGGACGAATTGCCGACAACAGCATCGACCTGTGCCACCGTCGACAGATAACGCAACTGGCCCAGTGAGGCGTAAGCGCGGGCATTCGGCCGCTTTGCGACATAAGCCTCAACCATCTGACCAAGGACCCGCCCCTGTGTGTCGGCATTAGGCAGGGTGAAAATCAGGTGGGTGTTTTCAAGCGTATCCAATGCGGCCAGCAACTCCTCCATCTGTGCGGTTGCCGAACCTTGCTCAAGCGTTGCCGGATGGAAAGTCACCAGCAAATTCCTCTCTGCAAGCCTAAAGTCGAGCGCAGCCTCCAGCGCCGGGCGATCTAGCAGGTCAAGCTTGAGCATGTTGTCTATCCCTAGGCCGCCAACCTGAAAAACCCGCGTCGGATCCTCACCCAACTGGATAACACGCCGCCGATACTCATCGGCAGCAACAAAATGCAACTGGGCCATCTTGGTGATCGAGTGGCGCATCGCTTCATCAAAGGCTCCCTCGGTCGTCTCACCACCGTGCAGATGTGCCACCGGTATGCGCGCAATCGTGGCGGCGGCGGCGGCGGCGAATATCTCGTAGCGGTCGCCCAGCAGCAACACCATGTCTGGAGTCAGCTCAGCCAACGCATCGGCGAAGCCGATCATTGCCACGCCCATCGATTTGGTGATGCCTGTCGACGTATCCGAGCTCAACAGCATCTCTACCCTGCGGTTGATACGGAAGCCATCGGACTCGATCTCGCGAAATGTCAGGCCAAACTCTGGGGCAAGGTGCGTGCCTGTAGCAATCACCTGAAGCTCAAGACGAGCTGAGCGCTCAATCCCGTCCATGAGCCACCGCAACAACCCGTACTCGGCGCGGGAGCCGGTAATGACGCAAATCTTCCTCACAGTGAAATCAACTCGTCTGGCGCGTAATCGCGTATGGCTGTACGGCCGATAACCTCGTCCCAACGCATGGGCGAAATCCCCGTCCCGGGACGCTTGGGCGTGATGTTTTCTGCCGTGAAGGCCTCACCCGCGCGAATCGGCCGGCTGGCAACAATGGACTTTCTGACTATCGGCATATTCCTGGCTTCGCTCGGACTGGCGCGCTTGATACCATCACCGAGCGCCAGCTCGATATTGCGAATAGCAGCAACCATGGCCTTGAGCTCTGTCGGCTCAAGACTGGCTGCATGGTCGGGACCAGGCAGGCTGCGATCCAGCGTGAAATGCTTTTCGATCACCGTTGCCCCCAATGCAACAGCGGCAATCGCCACCTCGATGCCGGCAGTGTGATCGGAGTAGCCGACGGCCACATCGAATGCCTGCCCGATATTCCGCATGGCGCGCAAATTGACGTGCGTCATCGGCGTCGGATAGTCAGTATTGCAATGCAGCACCGTGATGCACTCGCGGCCGATGCCGCCGGCCTCGAGCACGGCAATGGCGCTCTCGATATCTCCCAACGACGCCATACCCGTAGACAGTATCACTGGCTTTCCATGTGCTGCCACTCGTCGCAAATAAGGCAGATTGGTGATCTCACCTGAAGGGATCTTGATCAGATCCAACCCCATCTCAACCAGAAAATCCAGGCTTTCGACATCAAAGCCGGTGCTGAAGAAACGAATGTCATGCTGACGACAATGCCCGATGAGGGCATGATGCATCTCGCTGCTCAGCTCAAGGCGGCGCAGCATTGCATGCTGGGACTCTGCCTCGCCGGTGGAATGCGCCTGATACTCGGCCTTGCTTGCGCGGCCTGTGGCAAGGCGATCGGCCGAAAAGGTCTGGAACTTGACCATGTCGACGCCAGCCTCCGCAGCAACCTCGATTAGCCGTCTGGCCATGTCGATGTCGCCGTTATGGTTCACCCCGGCTTCGGCAATGATCAAAGTGTGCGAGCGATTCATCATGCTCCCCGTAAGGTCGTACCCTCTGTCAAGTTTTTTGCCACGACGGCACCTGCCCCTACGATGCAGCGGCGGGCAATCCGCACGCCATGGTGAACCACAGCACCGCTGCCGATAAACGAGCCTGCATCAACATGCACATCACCGTTCAGTTTGGCGCCTGTGGAAAGGTGGCAATGTGCAGCCACGGTCGAATCATGCTCGACCAGCGCCTGGCTGTTGATGATGCAGTTTTCGCCCACGCTGGCGCTAGCGTTGATCATCGCACCATGCATGACAATCGTGCCCGGCGCTACACAGGCATGTCTGGAGACATGGGCAAGCGGCGATACGATCACCGGAAACTCGGCGCCCAGTGCCGACAGTTTTTCAAACAATGCCATCCGAATATCCGGGCTCTTAACCTGCCCCACCGTGATAAGGACCGAGCGGTATTGCCTGACCAGCGCCGGCAGGGCATCATCGTCGCTGAGCCACGGATAACCGAGTCGCGCCGCATCGCTGGTTTCATTGAAATCGATGATACCGGCGATTTCAAAACGGCCAGTGGTCTCGATCACGTCAATGCACGATCGACAGTGCCCGCCGCCGCCGATGAGAAGCAGGGGTCTCATGCCAGCCCTGGGCTGCTGGGAATGTTGATGAGGCGTTGCTCCAGATACTCGGCCACGGGCAGGGGCGCATGCGGGCAAGCACGATACGGAGCAAGACGATGCAGCAGGTTCCAGACCGGACGTGTCATGAGTCCGGCCGCATTGGTTGAACTCAGCACCTCATCACGCTGCCCGGCCACCGGATCGTCCAACAGGATCGCCTGCAGCCAGTAGTTACTCTCGCAGCCAGCGGGCTCGGCCACCAAGCTGACCTCGGGAATCCCGGCAAACGCTGCGCGATACCGCTCATACAGACGTCGCTTCGATGCCAGGAAGCCCGGCAACTGCTCCAGCTGGGCGCAACCTAGCGCCGCATTGATATTTGGCATGCGGTAATTGAAACCGATTTCGTCATGCTCGAATGCCCAGCGGTGGGGTTGCTTGGCGGTCGTGGTCACATGCTTGGCCCGACGCGCCAGCACCGTGTCGTTGGTCAGCAGTGCGCCGCCGCCGCCGGTAGTAATAGTCTTGTTACCATTAAAGCTGAGAATTCCTACCATGCCCAGCGTACCGGTGTGTTGCCCCTGGTAGGTACTGCCCAGCGATTCGGCTGCATCCTCAACCAGCGCAAGACCAAATTCTCCCGCCACATCAAGCAGGCCCGCCATGTCGCACGGATGGCCAAAGGTATGCATCGGAAGCAGGGCCCGGATCGGCCGCCCTGTCTGCTTGTTGACGCAAACACCGTGGCGCTGTTCGCTGCAATACTTCAACCAGTCACGCAGGGCAACGGGGTCCAGTCCCAGTGTTTCCTTCTGGCTGTCAACAAAATGCGGGGTTGCACCACAGTAGTGGACGGCATTGGCGGTTGCGACAAATGTCAGGGCCGGGAGTAGGACTTCATCACCACAAGTGACACCTGCCAGCAGCAGAGCCACGTGCAGCGCAGCCGTGCCATTGACGACCGCAATGGCATTTTTCGCGCCGGTGTAGCGGGCCAGGTCATCCTCGAAACGGTCCACATAGGCGCCAACCGAAGAAACAAATGTGGAGTCGAGGCAATCTTTGACATATGCCCACTCCTGCCCAGCAAAGCACGGCGCGTGCAAGGGGGCTGGCTCAGTCCCACACACGTGAGTAAGTGCCTGTACTACCCGCGCCGGAAAGTCTTGTGTCGTCTGCACGTGCCTGAACTGATCAGATGTTGTAAATATCGGCCTTGTAGCCGCGCAGATTCTCGGGGCGCAGGAACCATTCCGCCGTCTCGGTAAGGCCGCGCTTGAGTCCTTCGCGACCACCGTAGGCAGGTGCCCAGCCAAACAGCCGGAGCGCCTTGGAGTTATCGGCCCACAGACGCTCAACTTCCGAGTTTGCTGGACGCAGACGATTCTCGTCGGTAATGATTTCAACCTCGGCATTCATCGCCTCGGCAATCAGTGCCGCAGTATCGCCGATCGATATCTCGAAATTGCTGCCGAAATTGACAACCTCGCCAATGCCCTGGTCCGACTGCAACGCGGCGACGAAACCACTTACCGTGTCCTGCACGAAATTGAAGTCGCGCGTTGGCGAAACGGCGCCGAGGCTGATGTTCCTCTTGCCATTGGCAATCTGCGCAATGATGGTCGGAATGACGGCACGTGCCGACTGACGCGGGCCGTAGGTATTGAATGGACGAGCAATCACGACCGGAAGATCGAAGGATGCATAGAAGGAGTAGGCAATCTGATCCGCCGCGATCTTGCTGGCCGAATAGGGCGACTGCCCTTGTAGTGGATGCTCCTCGGTGATCGGTACGAAACGGGCGGAACCATATACCTCGCTCGTCGAGGTATGGATCAAGCGTTTAACGCCCAGCTCGCGGGCCGCCTGCAGAATGTTCAGCGTACCCTTGATATTGGCATCAACGTAGGTATCGGGGCTGTGGTACGAGTACGGAATGGCTATCAGGGCTGCAAGATGAAGGACCGCATCGCAGCCCTGCATTGCAGTGCGAACGCCATGTGGATCGCGGATATCGCCCACAAACACCTCGAACTTGCCTTTGACGTCAGGTGCACAGTTGTCCAGCCAACCCCACGAATTGAAAGAGTTGTAGAGGGCGAAAGCGCGAACTGTATGACCCGCACGCACAAGGGTCTCCGTCAAATGTGAACCTATAAAGCCATCTGCACCCGTAATTAGTATTTTTGAATAATTCAATTTAGCCACCAATTATTATTTCTTAAATAGAATGCGCTATAACGCGCATTCATTCTTCCGTGCAGCCGCCTGCCTCGACTTGAGTCATATTTATTGAATGGATATATACTTAAAAATTGATTGTTAATCATTTCATCATCCATCTTGACTTGCCACTGCCCCTCTAGACGTTCGACCATTTCAAGAACAGTCGCTTTGATTTCTTCTGGAGTGTTCTCAACCAACTCTATATCTAGCATAGAAAATTCACCAGAACTCAATGCATAAGCCGCACCGCTTTCGAATATCTCATTAAGCGAAAGCTCCTGACGGGTTTTTTTATCAAAATGGTGCTTAAACAGTAATATTGTCTTTCTTCCCCATGTGTAGGCATACCCTATCGGCACCGCATTGACTTGCACGATTGGACGTCTAAATATCATAGGTATTGCATCAAATCCTGTACCATTAGTAATACAGAACAAACACTTAGCCCCCAAATAAATATCCATAAAATCAGTCCGCATGCCATTTGCAGCATAATCAATCACATTAGGATGCGCAGCCTTTAGAGGTTGACTTACCTTGACACCCATTCGGATAACGTAGTATCCACGATTCGCCAATTCTTCTGCCGCCAATTTATAGTTACCAACGTCGCAGTCTCGATAATTATGATAATCATAATCATTAACTGGATCCCATGACTTTAAGTAAGCCCCATCCCTAACAGTCATGCAAACAAATTTAGCATTTACTGGGATTCCCATTTTCAACAACTCCTCCCGACCTTTAATCTCTTCCTCATCGGTAAAATAAAGATGAACCCCGATCTTCTCATAGAGGTTATGTACATCGCGATCATGCTGTGAATTCTCACTTACTTCATGCACTCGACCGAGCGGAATTATTCGATTAATATGAATTACAGGCATTATCAACCAAGCCGGTAAAATATTTGGAATAATACGTCGCCACATTTTCTCCAACTGAATATTACAAACAGATCCTGATATGCAGTAAATATCAATATGCCTACAATTTGGCGTATTTACAGCAGCATCTTTTTCGCATAAATGCAATTCCGTATTGGCGGCAAAATGACCAATGCGACTGCCTAAAAATTTTCCAAACCTGATTAAAACTAATGGCTTAGTAATGCGTATTATTATCAATGCAAAAATGATGGGGCCTCCAAAAATTAAATATACAGCCACCCAGATTAACTTCCTCACGAGAACAACAAATCCACCTCGTTTTATCTGAGATAGATGCATAGTAATAAATTTGATCATCGATTGAGTCGCTTCTCTTTGTGACTGTCTTTGGAGCCGCCGTTATCTAAGGATCATGTCCAAACTCGGTGTGAGAAGCGGACATAAACAAATATGTCTCACTGCTGAAACGCCAGCATCAGATGCTGCGATATTTGGCCGCATCTGGTGGTTCGTTGTCCGATTCGCGGCCCTTTAGCATATACAGACGCACTCATGCTTGCGGCCTGTGCAGCAGCCTGCTTCTTGCCATCCAGATATTGGACAACGCAACCAGGGTGACGAGTTGCACCGTGTTTTTCTTCAGCCTGCGATAGCGCAACCGAACTGACGCTTGATGACTCTGAATGGATGCTCCACTTTGGCCCACACACTGGCCTTGAGCTTTTCCGCTTGCTGGACCAGATTGCCCCAGGGCGCGTGCTTGTGCTGCTTGCGCTTTCCCGGATGCATGGCGACCTGCCAGGCCTCACCCGTGGCCTCTTCGCGTTTGTCAGCACCGTTGTAGCCAGCGTCGGCAAACACGACTCGCTCTTCTCCATGCAGCACGGCATATGGCCTTGGGTGACGTTGTTGACGTTGTCAGCAGTGCCATTGACCGTGTGGACCAGCCCTGACTGGGCATCCACACCAATGTGGGCTTTCATGCCGCCGTG
>SXGU01261828.1_pt1 | contig 16762 bp, 13 predicted proteins | sample 3174531 | NCBI WGS metagenome assembly SXGU01 (sample SAMN11356863, study PRJNA531348) | freshwater metagenome | isolation source: freshwater sample F1-140 | place: China: Fuxian Lake, Yuxi | collected 2017-12-25 | reverse complement strand
GGTCCGCGCCCAGCGAACGAGAGCGCGAGCACCTCACCAGGCGGTCCGCGCGGCTGAACCTGCGAATCACAGGGCGGGAGCCTCGGCGCGGGTGACGGCTCGGGTGACGACGTGCACCGCAGCGGCGACGAGGAGGGCAGCGGCGAACACCGCGGACGCCAGCACCGGGTCGCTCATCGCGCTCGGCTCGACCAGCACGGTCACCGCCAGGGCGAGCATCATCGTGCCGCCGACGAGCTTGAGCACGCGACCGTGCTTCTCCTGCATCTTGGCGACCCGCATCGTCCCCACCGCCAGCCCGAAGACGACCAGCTCGTCCACCAGGAACGGGGCCATGTAGAGCGCGAACAGGACGGCCGCCTCGGCGAACCCCACGCCCTGCGCCTCGAGCAGCCCGGTCCACAGCACCGGGAAGCCGGCGGTGCACGGCGTCTCCAGCAGCGACACCCCCGCGGCCAGCACGACGGTCGCCGCCAGCGCCGGCAGCAGCTCCTTCCGGCCCGCCGCGGCCCGCATCCGCCGGTAGATGCCGGGCTTGGAGGAGTCCGGGATCGTGAACGACAGGCCCTTCTTGAAGGCGAAGTAGTCCTTGATGCTCACCACCGCGAAGACGCCGGCCACCAGGGCGACCACCACCTGGATCGCGCCGAGGTGGCCGAGCACCCCCATCGCGGAGTAGATGCCGGCCATGTAGACGGCGTACATCGTGGCGGTGACCAGCAGGAAGGTCCCGCCGATCGCCGCGACCCGGCGCCGGCTCCCGGTGCGCACCACGATCGCCAGGAGCACCGAGATCACCCAGAGCGAGCAGGGGTTGACCCCGTCGACGAACCCGATGACCAGGGTGGAGGCCACCAGCGAGTCGCTGCTGACCTCGACGTCGCCCACCAGGGGTACGTCGACCCGCGAGGTGTCACCCTCGGTCGCCGTCACGGTCGCCGGGGCGCTGCCGTCGACCACGGCCTCGATCTCCTCGCGGATCGGGTCGCTCCAGCCGATCCAGTGCCGCTCCCCGATGATCGTCACGGGCACGGCCACCGGGTCGAACCCCATCTCGGCGGCGGTCTCCTCCAGCCGGACCCGGTTGCCCTCGTCGTGCCAGACCTCGTAGAGGCGCACGGTCAGCTGCGGGTGGTCCTCGACCGCGTCCGCGAGCCACGCCTTCTCCTTGGCGCAGTGCGGGCAGCCGTCGCCCCAGAACAGGGTCAGGACCACCTCGTCGGTGGTGCCTTCCGAGCGGGCCGCCGACGCGGGTCCGGCAGTGACACCGGCGGCCAGCAGGAACAGGACGGCGGCGAGGGCCGCCAGGGCCCGGAACAGCCGCAGCCTCTGCATGGGTCACCTCGAGAATCACGATCCGAGCCCTGTCTCCCCATGCTGGTCACGGCGGGCCGGGCCCGTTAGTGCCGAAGGTCCCGGGCCCCCACACGGTCCAGCCCACCGGAGGGAGTTTCGGCGTTGCCCCACGCGCCGCCGGATCGTGCACGACCATGTGGGGATGACCGATACGGGGCGGCCATTCCTGGTGATGGCGCCACTGGCGTTGCTCGTCGCGGGCTACCCCTTCCTGCCGGAGGGCCTGGTCCGCGAGACCGGCTACTCGGTGATCGGGCTGCTGTGCGCGGTCGTCGGGCTGGTGGGGCTGGTCCGCCACGTCAAGGGCCGACGCCGCGGCTGGCAGCTGGTGCTGGGCGGGTTCCTGGGCTGGGTGCTCGGCGACGTCGTCTTCTTCCTCGAGCAGAGGGTGTTCGAGGTCGAGGCCTACCCGGCTGTGTCGGACGCCGTCTACATCGCGTCCTACGGCGTCCTCGCCTACGGCCTGCTGGTGCTGGTCCGTCGGCGCGGCGAGCGCAGCGACCTGGCCGCCATGCTGGACGGGGCGATCCTCGCGGCCGGTGTCGCCGTGGTCGTCGGCGTCTTCCTGATCAGCCCCATCGCCGCCGACTCGTCGCTGAGCGGCGCGGGCAAGGTGACCAGCTCGCTCTACCCGGTCGCGGACGTCCTGCTGATCGGCATCCTGGTCCGGCTGTGGACCGCGCCCGGCGCCCGGACCGCGGCGTTCCGGCTGCTGGCGGCCGCACTGTCGTCGACCTTGCTGGCCGACCTCGTCTACAACGTCACCACGATCACCAGCGAGAGCCTCGCCTCGGTCCTCGTCAGCGACGTCTGCTGGCTGGGCGGCTACGTGCTGGTCGCGGGGGCCGTGTGGGCACGGTCGGTCAACGAGCTCACCGAGACCGCCCCCGGTCGTGAGGACCTGGCCGATCCCACCAAGCGCATGTTCGTCCTCACCGGCGGGCTGCTGCTGCCGGCGATCACGCTGCTGGTCGACGGCATCCCCGACGGCGACGTCCACTGGGAGATCGTCGCGATCGGGGCGGTGCTGCTGTCGATGCTGGTCCTGGCCCGGATGCACGGTCTGCTCACCGTGGTGCGCGTCCAGGCCGTCCAGCTCGCGGGCCTGGCCAGGTCGGACGCGCTGACCGGCGTCCCCAACCGGCGCACCTGGGACCACGAGCTGTCCCGGGCCTGCCACCTCGCCCGGACGACCGGCGAGCCCCTCTGCGTCGCGCTCCTCGACCTCGACCACTTCAAGCTCTACAACGACCGGTACGGCCACCAGGCCGGCGACCTGCTCCTGCGCGAGGCGACCGCGGCGTGGACCAGCATGCTGGGCGATGGCGCGATGCTGGCCCGCTACGGCGGCGAGGAGTTCGCCGTGCTCTTCAGCGGCCAGCGCCTCTCCGCCGCCCACGCCCAGGTCGTCGAGCTCCTCGCGCACACCCCGGGAGGGGCGACCGCGTCGGCCGGGGTGGCCCAGTGGGACCCCACCACGGATCCCAGCAGCGTGGTCGGTCTCGCCGACCAGGCGCTGTACGCCGCCAAGCGCGGCGGCCGCAACCAGGCGCTGACGGCGGACCCGGGCGCGAGCCTGGACCTGCCGCACCCCAGCATCGTGCTGCAGCCGATCGTCGACCTCTCGACCAACGAGTCGGTCGCCGTCGAGGCCCTGAGCAGGTTCGCCGAGGGGCCACCGCTCGAGGTCTTCGAGCAGGCCCGCCGGGACGGGTCCGGCCCCGCCCTCGAGGCGTCGGCCATCGTCGCGGCGCTGCGGGACCGGCCCGCCGGGATGATGCTCTCGATCAACGTCGGAGTCGACGTCCTGACGTCACCGGTGGTGCGCGCGGCGCTCACCGGCGACCTGACCGGGATCATCCTCGAGATCACCGAGCACTCCGACATCGACGACAACGTCGAGGTGATCGCGGCGATCCAGGAGTACCGCGGCCGCGGCGCCGTCATCGCCGTCGACGACTGGGGCAAGGGCTACTCCGACATGGCCCGGCTCATGGTCCTGCGCCCCGACATCGTGAAGCTCGACATGTCCCTGGTCCACGGCATGGACTCGGAGTACAACGTCGGGGCGGTCCGGGCCGCGGTCGCCTGGGCCGACTCGGTCGGCGCCAAGCTCTGCGCGGAGGGCATCGAGACCGAGGAGCAGCGGGCCGCGATCCGCGAGCTCGGCGTCCACTACGGCCAGGGCTTCCTGATCGGCCGGCCGGCGCCCGCGGACGACCCGGCGACCTCGGACCGAGCGGCCGTCACCACCTAGCCTCCACCCATGGACCGCCTGCGCCGCGTCGTGCTGGTCGTGGCGGCGCTCAACTTCGCCTACTTCTTCGTCGAGCTCGGCGTCGCGCTCGTGGCCGGCTCGGTGTCGCTGCTGGCCGACAGCGTGGACTTCCTCGAGGACACCACCGTCAACCTGCTGGTCTTCGTGGCGCTCGGCTGGCCACTGGCCCGGCGCGCGCTGCTGGGCAAGGCACTGGCCCTGGTCATCCTCGGGCCGGCGACGGTCGCGGGGTGGCAGGCGATCAGCCGGTTCGGGGACCCGTCGGCCCCGGACGTGGTCCCCGTCGCGCTCGCCGCGACCGGCGCCATCGTGGTCAACGGGACCAGTGCCTGGCTGCTCACGTCGGTACGCCGGCACGGCGGCTCGCTCAGCCGGGCGGCGTTCCTCTCGGCGCGCAACGACGTCCTGGTCAACGTCGCCATCATCGTGATGGCGCTGGTCACCGCCTGGACCGGTTCCGGGTGGCCCGACCTGCTGCTGGGCTGCGGGATCATCCTGCTCGCGCTGCACTCCGCCTACGAGGTGTGGGAGGTCAGCGAGGACGAGCGCCTGGCGGCGCGGGCGCTGGCGGGCGAGCCGGTCGACTGACCGCCCTCAGCCCGTCGGCAGCGTGACGGTGAACGTGGTGCCCTCCCCCAGCCGGGAGCTCACCTCGACCCGGCCGTGGTGCCGCTCGACGATCGTGGCGACGATCGACAGTCCCAGGCCGGTGCCCGGCTGGTTGAGCGCCTCGGGGTTGGTGGTGCGGTAGAAGGGCCGGAAGAGACCGATCTGGTCCTGCTCGGAGATCCCGAAGCCGTTGTCCGCGACCTGGAGCACGACCTCGGTGCCGCGGCGCACGGCGGTGACCATGACCGTGCCGCCGGCGGGCGTGTACTTCACGGCGTTGCTGACCAGGTTGGTGAGCAGCCGGTCCAGCTCGGTGGGGTCGCCGGGCACGACCAGGTCGCCCTCGCCGAGGGCCAGCCGCACGGTCAGCGACTCGGCGCGGGCCGAGGACTCGACGAGGGTCACCACGTCGTGGGCCATCTGCCGCAGGTCGACGGGCACCGGCTCCAGCGGGTGGTGCGGGTCGCTGACCCGGGCGAGCAGGAGGACGTCGTCCACCACGGTGGCCATCCGGCGGGTGCCTCGCGACATCGCCTCCTGGTACTGCGGGGCCGGCGCCGCGAGGTCGAGCTCACCCAGCAGCTCCAGGTTGCCCGAGATCACGGTGAGCGGCGTCCGCAGCTCGTGGGAGAGCGTGGCGATCAGCTGGGTGCGGTAGTCCTCCAGCTGCTTGAGCTCCTGCACGAGGTTGCGCTCCCGCTCCAGGGCCCGCGCGGTCATCAGCGCAGCTCCCAGGTCGTGGCCGATCTGGAGGGCGGAGTCGATCTCGCCGTCGGTCCAGGCCGGGTCCTGCGCGCGCCGGGCGAGGACCACGACCCCGAGGCACTCGGCGCCGACGCCGAGCGGGATCCCGAGGGCCGAGCCCAGGCCGATCTCGACGAGCTGCCGGCGCGCCTCGTCCAGCAGCGGGGCGATGTGCTCGGGCGCGTTGGTCCGCCCGCTCTCGGTGACCAGGGCGATCTCCTGCTCCGCCCACATCAGCGGGGCGAGCCGGCGCGCCAGGGCGACCATCTCGTCCCGCGGCGGCACCGGCTCGCCGCGGCGGTCGCGCATGTAGCCACGGCCGCGGCCGTCGTCCTCGAGGACCAGGATCCACGAGCCGCAGGCGCCGAAACCGTCGACCAGCGGCCGGTGCACCTGCTGGAGCACGGCCTCGAGGGACGCCTGGGCGGACGACGCGGTGGAGCGGATCAGCCGTCGGGCGGCCTCCGCGTGCGTCACCTGGCTCACCAGCTCCTCGCGCTCGAAGGCCGTGATCACGGCGCGCTCGGCCTGCGCGGCGTACCGCTCCAGCAGGCTGCGCTGCCGGGCGTCGGGCCGGCGCCGGGTGAGGGGACGGTCCACGGACATCGCCCCCACCAGCCGGCCCTCGTCGTCGCTGAGGAGGGCGAGCAGGGCGTCGTGCGGGTGCCAGGCGTCGGGTACGTCGGGACGCTCGTCGTCGAAGTGGACCCAGTGCCCGTCGGGGTCGGGGCCGTCCCAGTCCTCGGCGGCGAGGAACCGCCAGCGGCCCCACACCTCCGCCTGCGCGACCACCGGGTCGAGCACGTCGACCGGGTCGGGTTGCATGAGGTACTCGCGGAACTCCTCGGGACCGGTATAGGCGACGGTCACCAGCTGGTCGTCCAGCACCACCGAGAGCGTGGCCACCTCGAAGCCGACCATCTCCGCGACCGACTCGACCATCAGCTGGAGCACGGCGCGCGCCGAGGAGTCCGACCAGCCCGCGTCGCCGGACGTGGCCGACTCGCGGGTCGTCGGTTCGATGACATGCTGCGCGTTGGCCACGCCGTCCCTCCCCCTCGATCTCTCCAGATTGTGGTGCACGCGCGCGAGACACGGGCTGAAACGGGGAAGCGTGTCGTGCGGGCCGCGAGCGTGGCCCCGGGCCCCGACGGCCTCCCGCTCACCCCGGACGTGAGCTGTAATGACGACGTGTCCCTGGTCAGGAGGCCCCGATGACGACGCAGACTGGCGCGGCCGCCAGGTGTGCCGCCGCGTTGCTCGACGCGCTGGACGAGACCCAGGCCGCGCGGGCCCGCGGGACGCTGGCGGACCCGCGGCTCACCGAGTGGACCTACCTGCCCGGCGAGCGCCCGGGGTTGTCCCTCGAGGACCTCGGCTCGGCCCAGCACGCGCTGGTCATGGAGCTGCTGGAGGCGTCCCACTCCCCCAGCGGTGCCGAGCTGGCGGTCGGCGCGATCGAGGTCGAGCGGCTGCGCCGGCAGCTGGCCAGCGGTGCCCCGCCGGCCGGCGACCGCTACTGGGTGCGGGTGCTCGGCGACCCCGGCGGCGACGAGCCCTGGGGCTGGCGGATCAACGGCCACCACCTCGCGGTCCACGCGGTCGTGGTCGGGGACACGACGACGGTCACCCCGCACTTCATCGGTGCCGAGCCCGCCGTCGTCCCCGAGGGTCCGGGGGCCGGTCGCCGGCTGCTCGGGCCGGAGGAGGACCTGGCTCGCGAGCTCGCGTCCGGGCTCGACCCCGACCAGCGGTCGCTGGGCATCAGCGCCGACGAGGCGCCCGACGACATCCTCACCCGGCACGACCCCGCGGCCGACCCCTCGCTGCTGCCGACCGGCATCGGCCGGGACCTCCTCCGGCCGGACCAGCAACGGCTGCTCGACCGGCTGGTCCGGCGCTACCTCGGCCGCGCCCCGGCGCCGTACGCCGAGCGCTGCTGGCGACAGGCCGAGGCGGCGGGACTGGACCGGGTCCGCTTCGCGTGGGCCGGTCCCACCGAACCCGGGCGGGGCCACTACTACTGCGTGACGGCGCCCGACTTCCTGATCGAGTACGACAACACCCAGGACCAGGCCAACCACGCGCACTCCGTCTGGCGGCACCTGCGGGACGACTGGGGCGCGGACCCGCTCCGCGCGCACTACGCGCGGAACCATCCCGACGGCCGCTGAGACCCGCGACGACGCTGAGACCCCACTACGAAGCGGGCGCGCGCACGACGGCGGCGGCCGGCCGCCGGAGGGCGACGAGCAGGCCGGCGAGCATGACCACGCCGCCGGCCACCTCTCCGGGGGCGGGCGTGTTCCCGAGCACCACCCACGCCGCCGACATCGACACGACCGGGACCAGCAGGATCCACGGCACCACCGCCGCGGCCGGCCACCGCGCCAGGAGCGAGTTGAAGATCGCGTAGCCGACCAGGCTCGCCAGGACGGCGGTGTACGCCGTCGAGAGCGCGGCCTCCCAGCCGAACGCCGTCAGCCCGTCCGCCACGCCGCTGCGCCCGTCCACGACCAGGGCGAGCGCCAGCGCGGGGACCGGCACCACCAGCGCGGACCAGACGGTCACCGACAGCCCGCCGGGCACCTTGGCCGTGCGGACGACGACGTTGCCGGTGGCCCACGACAGCGCCGCCAGCAGGGTGAGCACGAGCGCGACCAGCGGCACGCTCCCGCCCCTGCCCGCCGCGATGATGACGAGTCCCGAGGACCCCAGCAGCACCCCGGCGACCTGCTGCCGCGTCGGGACCTCGCGCAGCGCCGCGGCGCTCAGGACCACCGTGAAGACGACCTGCGCCTGGAGGACGAGCCCGGCCAGGCCGGGCGGCATGCCCTGGTCGAGGGCCAGGTAGAGGAGGCTGAACTGCCCCAGCGACATGGTCAGGCCCACCACGGTCAGGACCCGCCAGGACACCGGCGGCCGGCGGACCAGGAACACCGCCGGCAGCGCGACCGCCACGAACCGGAACGCCAGGAACAGCAACGGCGGGACCCCGACCATCCCCCAGTCGATGACCAGGAAGTTGACTCCCCAGATGAGGGCGACCAGGGCCGCGAGGAGGGAGTCGCGTCGGTCCACCCGCCCATCCTGCGGACCGACGATGATTCAGCACAAGCGTTTAGATCGATGCCTGTCCATGTAGCGTTGCTACATGATTGACCTGGCCGCCCTGTCGTCCCTGCGGGCCGTCGACCAGCACGGCTCGGTGGTCGGCGCCGCCCAGGCCTCGGGCTACACCCCCAGCGCCGTGTCCCAGCAGATCAAGAAGCTCGAGCGTCAGGTCGGGCTGCCGCTGCTCGAGCGGGTCGGCCGCGGCGTCGTGCTGACACCCCAGGGCCGGACCCTCGTCGACAACGGCGGCCGGCTGCTCGAGGACCTCGAGCGGCTCCAGTCCCGGCTGCACGGCGACGCCGACCAGGTCACCGGGCACCTGCGGGTGGCGACGTTCGCGACGGCCCTGCGTGGACTGGTGGCGCCCGTCGCGCGCTCGCTGATGGACACCCACCCGGACCTCCGGCTCACCCTCGTGGAGCACGAGCCGTGGGCCAGCATCGACCTGGTCGCCAGCGGCCAGGCCGAGCTCGCGATCGCGCACAGCTGGGGTGACGTGCCCCTGGTCGTCCCCGACCACCTGACCGGCCAGGTGCTCCTGCGCGACCGCGCCGACGTGATCGTGCCCGACGGCCACCCGCTCGCGGCGCGGTCCCGGGTGAGCCCGCGGGACCTGGTCGACGAGGACTGGATCGCCACCGCCGAGGGGACGATCTGCCGTCAGTGGCTGCGCCGGATGTACGACGGCACCGGGCACGCCCCGCGCATCGCGCACGTCGCCCACGACTTCGACGGCCACCTCGCCCTGGTCGCGGCGGGGCTCGGCATCGCCCTGGTGCCGCGGCTCGGCCGCTCCCCGCTCCCCCGCGGCACCGTCGCGGTCGCCGCGCACCGGCCGGACCCGACTCGCGAGATCGTCGCCGTGCACCGGGCGTCGATGGCGGACTCCCCTGCCGTCCGGAGCATCCTCGGCGCACTCACCAGGAGCCAGCGTTAGACCCGAGGAGGGTCCTGGCTCAGGGTCAGCTGACCGCCGGCACGAGGAGGAGACCGGCCAGCAGCGCGCAGGTGACGGTGAGGTCGCCACCCGCGAGACCATTGGCGACGAGCGGGCCGAGACAGGCACCCAGGCCGACGAAGAACGCGTAGCCCGCCATGCCGGCACCGCGCGCAGGTCCGCTGGCGGCCCCCACGAGAGCGACGACCGCCGGCACGGCGGCCGCCAGCCCGGCGACGAACACTCCGCTGCCGACGAGGACGAGCCACACGGGCCCCGCGACGGCTTCCACACCGAGGCCGCCGGCGGCTACCAGGAACGCCCCGGCCCCGGCGCGGTGTGCGCCCCAGCGACGCACCGCGGTCCCGGCGAAGCAGCCCAGCACGATCCCCGGCAGGCCGGGGAGCCGCAGCAGCAACCCGGTCGCGGACGACGTCGCGCCGAGCTCCTCGCTCGAGGCCTGGAGGGCGACGTACATCCCGACCAGGGAGGTGAGCACCGTGAGCGCAGCGCCGTAGGCGACGACGAGCTGGCGCCGGCGGACGAGCCCGCGGACCGCCTTGACGAGACCCGCGGACCCCCTCGATGGCTCCGGCCTCGCCGCGGCCGGCAGCCGGGTCACCATGGCCGCGAGCGCGAGCAGGAGCGGGACGGCGCCCCACATCACCCAGCGCCACCCGAGGCGGGGCAGCACGGTGAGCGACCACGCCTGCCCGACGATGCCCGCGAGCAGGAAGGTGCTCGACAGGACGGCCAGGGCTGCCGGTGCCACTCTGCTCGGAACCACGCGGGGCAGGTAGGCGAGGGCGACCGGCGGCAGGGCCGGGGCGAGGAAGCCCTGCACGGCACGGGCGACCACCAGCACCGACAGGTCGGTCGCCGACCCGGCGACCACGTCGGCGACCGCGATCAGTGCCAGGCCGAGGGCCATGACCCGGCGGGGGTCGACGTGGTCGGAGACCGTCGGGAACACCAGTGCCCCGAGCGCGAACGTCATGCCGAAGACGCTGCCCGTCCACGCCGCCGCCGAGGTGGTGGTGCCGAGGTCCTCGGCGAGGACGGGGACGAGCGGGATCGTCACGTAGATGTGCGACACGACGGTGAGCACGGCCGCGACCAGCACGGCCGTCACACCGGCGGGCCGGTTCACCGCCCGGTGGTCAGGACCACCCGGAAGCGGGCGTCGCCCGACATCATCCGCTCGTACCCGGTCGTGATCTCCTCCAACGGGAACGTCTCCGTCATCGGCCGCACCCCGGTCAGCGCCGCGAACCGCAAGGTGTCCTCGACGTCCTTGGCGGTCCCCGACGGGTGACCGTGCACCGTCCGGCTGGACGCGATGATCTGGAACGGGCTGACCTCGATCGCCTCCGGGGTCGCGCCGACGACGAGCAGCTCGCCGTCGTGGCGCAGCCCGTCGATCGCGGCTCCCATGGCCGGGGAGCTGACGGCGGTGGCCAGCACGGCCTTCGCGCCGCCCAGGGCCTGCAGCGCCGCGGCGACGTCCTGCTCGGTGGAGTCGACGTAGTGGTGGGCGCCCAGCTCCCTGGCCAGCTCGGCCTTGCCCTCACCGCGGGCGACGGCGACGGTCTCGAACCCCATCCGGTGGGCGAACTGCACCCCCAGGTGGCCCAGCCCGCCGATGCCGAGCACAGCGACCAGGTCGCCCGCCCGAGCACCGCTGCGGCGCAGCGAGTTGAACGTCGCCACACCGGCGCAGCCCATGGGAGCGGCCTCGACCGCGGTGAACGACTCCGGGACGCGGGCCAGCGCCGTCACGGGCACGACCGTCGTGTCGGCGTACCCGCCGGCGTACTGCCAGCCCGGCACCTTGACCTGCACGCAGTGGATGAAGTCGCCCTCACGGCACGGCTCGCAGACGCCGCAGTTGCCGCCGAACCAGCCGACGGCGACCCGGTCACCGACCGACCAGCCCTCGACCCCGCCGCCGAGCGCGTCGATGCGGCCGGCGATCTCGTGCCCGAACACCGCGGGCCACTCGACCGGATAGCCGCCGTTGACGAAGTAGTGGTCCGTGTGACAGACACCGACCGCCTCGACGGTCAGCCGGACGTGGCCGCTCCCGGGCGCTGTGGGCTCGGTGTCGACGACGGTGAACGGTGCGCCGGCCTCGGCGACCTGGACGGAACGGGTGGTGGACATGGCTGCTCCTCGACAGGTGTGGTGGTGTGCTTCTGACACCTCTCGAGTCTTGGTCGCGCAGGGCCCGTCCAGGGGCCGACCATCGGCCCTCTGGGTCCTGGTCCTGGTCAGCCTGGGACTCACAGACCCAGGCGCGGCGGCGCCGTGGTCGTCATGATGGAGGGATGGCGAGCAGCAACCCCGAGCTGGCGGACTTCCTCCGCCGGGCGCGGAGCAAGGTCGACCCCGCCCGCGCCGGCCTCCCTCACGACGGGCGGATCCGTCGGGTCCCCGGACTGCGCCGCGAGGAGGTGGCGCTGCTCGCTGGGGTGTCGACCGACTACTACACGCGGCTCGAGCAGGGTCGCCGGATCACCCCGTCGGACAGCGTCCTGGACGCGATCTCCCGGGCCCTCGGCCTCGACGAGACCGGGCGGGCACACCTCGGGCACCTCGTCGCGGGAGGCACCGCCCCCACCCGGCGGCGTACCCCGTTCGTCCAGCGGGTGCGCCCGGGGCTGCACCAGTTCCTCGACTCCCTCGACGGCCACCCCGCGCTGGTGCTCGGCCGCCGGACCGACGTGCTCGCCAGCAACCGTCTGGCCCGGGCGCTGTTCACCGACTTCGAGGCGATGCGGCCACGGGAGCGCAACTACGCGCGCTGGATGTTCCTCGACGACGGCGCCCGCGCGCTCTTCGTCGACTGGGAGGAGCAGGCCCGCAGCTGCGTGCACAACCTCCGGCTCGAGGTCGGCTCCGAGACCGATGACCCCGGGGTGCACGCGCTCGTCGCCGAGCTCGCGGAGACCAGTCCGGAGTTCCGGACCTGGTGGGACGAGCACGACGTCTACCAGCGCACCTACGGCACCAAGCGACTGCGCCACCCGGTGGTCGGCGAGCTCGCGGTGCACTACGAGACCCTCGCCCTGCCGGGCGATCCGGACCAGACCGTCTTCGTCTACACGACCGAGGCCGGCACGTCGTCGCGCGAGGCGCTGGACCTCCTCGCCAGCTGGGTCCTCTCCGAGGCGCGGACGTCGACCGAGCCCAGGGTCGGCCCCTGAGGGGCGCGCCGACAAGTAACACCTTCGCCCGACGGTCGTTGACCGGCCGTGACCCCGTCTGTCGTCCTCCGTCGACTCCTCGGCCCGCTGGTCGTGACCGTGCTGGCCGCCCTTCTGGTGCCGTCCGCGCTGGGCAGCCCGTCCGACACCTACGCCGGCCCGCACACCGGCGACGGCCGGCTGCCGGCCGAGTGCATCGTCGACCGGGACCCGATCAACCCGGACAACCGCTGCTACCACCTCAAGGTCGGGCTCAACGCGCTCGACTCCCCGAAGGTCGACGTGGTCGTCCTCATCCCGGTCTCCCCCGCGTCGGAGCGGGACATGCGGATCGCGGTCCAGTCGGTGCAGATGTGGGAGGACGGGATCAAGCACCTCGCCACGCAGATGGACCTGCCCTGGCTGGCCGACGGCCTCGAGATGGACGTCCGCTCCCTGCTGGTCGGCGTGGACGGCGACGGCCTCCCGACGAACCCGATCGAGCTCGTCGACCCCGAGATCGTCGTGGTCGTCTCCAACCCGGCCGGCGGCATCGGCATCGGCATCGATCCCACGGCGTTCGCCGGCGAGCTCGGCATCGTCGACGACCAGGGGCTGCCGTGCGCGGACCTGCCCAACCCGTTCAGCCTCCCGGAGTGGCAGGCGCGCGACGGCTTCCAGCAGCACAACGCCGAGCCCGGCGGGGTCTACGTCGAGGACTGCGGCGGCGCCGGCGGCAACGTCTGCTTCGCGGTCAACGGCGCGGTCGACCCGGTGCCGGGCCTCAGCGACTTCTTCGGCCTCTACGACCTGGTGAGCCACGAGTTCGGCCACTGCCTGACCATCGGTCACGTCGGCGACGGCGCGGACGGCCCGTGGGGCCCGACCGCGACCAACGACATCATGGCCTACAGCACCGACCCGCCCCTGCTGGCCAAGTGCGTCTCCTCGCTCGACGTCGAGGGCTTCGCGCTGCGGATGAGCCGCTACCTCGACGTCAACGGCGACGGCAAGGTCGACGAGCGCGACCACCTGACGCCCAACGACGTCGAGGGCGACGGGATGAACTCGTTCCAGGTGCAGCACCCGGCCGACCACTTCTACGCGTCCTCCACCGGCGACCCGGACGACTGCCCGCAGCCGGACTTCTCGCTGGTGCCGGGCGCGGTCGGCGACTTCTCCCCCACCCCGGTGGCGACGACCAGGCCGAAGCTGTCTCTCGGCAAGGTCACCCGCAAGGGCTCGAAGCTCAAGGTCCGCGGCGTGGCGCGGCACCTGCCCAAGGGCAAGCAGCCGACGGCGTACGCCGGGGGCGGCGCCGACGCGGGCGGCGACTCGGTCAGCCCGATCACCGACATCCAGGACGTCCGGGTCGCGGTCAGCCGGACCACGGTCGACGCGACCGTCAAGGTGGGCAAGGTCTGGCCGCTCCTCCAGGGCACCTCGCTGGTCGCGTACAGCCTGACCGTCGACGGTCGCCGCTTCGACTCGTTCATCCCGACCGGCGGCACCGACGGCCAGCCGGTCACCCTCGACAACGGCACCGGCTACCTGATGCCGCCCGGCACCACGACCTGGGACACCGGCAACGACACGGTGACCTTCCGGATCCGCCGCGACTACCTGTCCGACCAGGGACTCACCGCGCCGTACAACGTGTACGCCGTCACCGGCTACCACGCCCGCACGAACGACTGGCTGGCCAACGACGACGTCGCCCCCGACCAGCGCGACCTCGACCTCGCCGGCCCGCGGCTCGGGCCCGAGACCCGGGACGCGCCGGTGGCCAAGCGCGAGCGCACGACGACGTACCGCGCCGCCGAGGGATCGTTCGCGCCGACCGACTCCACCCTGGGCGTGAGCCTGGTCAGCGTCGTCGAGAGCCGCGACCAGGTGCCGATCGACGTCCCGCAGCAGTCCTCCGCCCTGGTGACGCTGACCTGGGAGGGCGACGGCTTCCTGGGGCTGACCGTCGGCGGCGGTTCCTCGCAGCGGGTCATCGAGACCGACGAGCCCAACACCGTCCAGGTGCTGGTGCCGTGGTCGCGCCGCGACCTCACCGCGGTCGTCGACCCGCAGGAGATCCTCGGCCCGGTCGACTACACGCTCACGGTGCAGCGCACCACGGTCGTCAAGGACCGCGACGGCGACAGGGTCCCGGACGTCGCCGACCAGTGCGCCACCGCGAAGGGCCCCAGCACCGGCGCCGGCTGCCCCGACACCGACCGCGACACCGTCTTCGACAAGCACGACTCGTGCCGCAAGGTGCCCGGCACCGGCGTCGACGGCTGCCCCGAGCGCGGCGACGAGAAGGTCGTCGCGTTCCTCGACGGCAAGAAGGTCGACGTCGACCGGGTCATGACCGCGCGGGGCGAGTACACCTTCGTTCTCAAGGGGCGGGTCAAGCCGGGTCGCCACACGCTGAAGGTCACGTGGTTCGAGGGCGACAAGGTCGTGCGGACGGTGACCCGAAAGATCCGCTGACCGCGCCGCGTGCCCGGTCTGGTTGTGCCGCGGGTCGTGGGGGTACCTCCCTCGCCCAGTGCACAACGAGGAAGGGATCCACGTGACCGACGACAAGGACGCCGCCAAGGAGCTGGTGGAGACGCTGAAGGACGGCGAGCGCGGCTACGCCAGCGCCGCGGACAAGGTCCGGGACGGTGACCACGCCGAGTGGGCGACGACCCTCCAGCGGTTCTCCGAGCAGCGGGCCGACTTCCGACGCGAGATCGTCGAGATGGGCCACGACTACGGCGACGACGTCGACGAGGGCGGGACGGTGACCGCCGCCCTGCACCGCGGGTGGATCGCCCTCAAGGACGCCCTCACCGGCGACGACCCCGACGGCGTGCTCGCCGCCTGCGTGACCGGCGAGGACCATGCCGTGTCCGAGTACGAGAAGGCGCTCGAGCAGGACCTGAGCGCCGGCTTCCGCGAGGTCGTCACCCGGCAGCACGCTGCCGTCGTCGCGGCGCGCGACAAGGTCAGGGCACTGCAGAGCGCCGGCTGACGGCGGCCGTCACGAGGCGAGGGTGAAGTCCTCGCCGAGGTAGATCTCCATCGACATCGGTCGTCTCACCACTCCGACCTGGGGAGCGACGCTGGTGTAGACGTGCCCGGTGGGAGTGACGGTCTCGATCGTATGGGGGATGTAGGGGTCCTGCAGCCCGGCCGGTCCGGGCCGGGCTCTGACCCGCCACCCGACGGCTTCCTTGGCCTGGTTGCAGGCCTCGCAGCTGCCGTCGCCGTTGGCGTAGCTGGTGTCGCCGCCGTCGGCCCGGCGCTGGGCGTGGTCCGTGTGCCGGATGAGCGCGCCGCACCACAGCTGGCGGCAGATCTGGTCGCGCTTGCGGATCAGCGCCGCGAGCATCGCCGGGAACCTCTGGGCCGCTGACTCCATCGCGACGAGCCGCCCGTGCCGCGGGTGGGTGTAGAGCCGGCGCAGCATCGCGAGGCCCTGGTCCTGAGCGGTGAGCAGCAGCGCCACCGCGACGGCGGCGGGGATCGGCCCGTAGCCGGGGACCATCGCGGGGTCGTCGTCGATGCCGAGCATCGAGGTGTCGGGGATCATCACGTCGACGGTGACGGGCACGGCGTCCGCGGTGGCCTGTCCGGTCAGCAGCTCGACCGCCCGGTCCGCCATCAGCTGGCCGATGCTGCGCGGGTCACCGGCGGCCCTTGCTGCCTTCGCATACCTGTCCAGCGCGGCGTACGACGCCACGTCCTGCACGACCGGGAGCAGCAGGTTGAGGAACATCATCGTGTCCGGCGCCGGGCGGCTGGTGACCCGGCGGTCCGCCACCGCCTTGGCCGCGCGCTCCACGAACGACTTCGGGTCGAGACGGTAGGCGAGCTTGTCGACCTCGGCCTCGAGCTGTCTGTTGCCGAGGGTGGCCAGCCACTCCGGGTCGCCGGCGATCGCCAGGTCGACGCGTTCGCGCAGGTCGGCCGACAGGCACTCGGTGTGCGTCGCGATGATGACCGCCCGCTCCTCGCTGAGCAGGCCGTGGGTCAGCGCGGCGAAGGTCTCCGCCATCCCGGCAAGCCGGTGGCCGAGGTGCTGGATCCGCTTCGCGCGGTGCGGGGAGATCCGGCGGGCGAACGCCAGCTGGTGCGCGATGCCCAGCCCCTGCTTCTCGGCACGCACCCCCTTCGTGGCGGCCTCCCGGCGCTGGGACGCCTCGAAGTCCAGGCCGACCCGCAGCTGCGCGCCACTGGTGCAGTTCTTGAGCGTCTCCCCCGCGTCTATCAGGTCGATGCGCTCCCGGTCGTCGAGGTGGGACCAGTCGGCGTTGGCCATCCGGCGGGAGAACTCGCGGATCTCGTCGGGGGACGGCGGCAGGTCGGGTGCGGCGACGCCGCTGCCCGACCCTTCGTCGTACCCGAGATCCTTCATGTGTTTCTCCTATGTCAAGCCGCGGCCGGGAGCAGCGCTTCGGTCGGGGTTGAGGTGGTGTTCTTCAGGGTCTGGTAGACGGTGCGGGCGATGCGTCGTTTCAGGCAGCGCAGGGCTTCGGTCTTGGAGTCCCCGGCGTCGAG
>SXGU01242079.1_pt1 | contig 16762 bp, 15 predicted proteins | sample 3174531 | NCBI WGS metagenome assembly SXGU01 (sample SAMN11356863, study PRJNA531348) | freshwater metagenome | isolation source: freshwater sample F1-140 | place: China: Fuxian Lake, Yuxi | collected 2017-12-25 | reverse complement strand
CAGAACTTTGTCCTTGTGTAGTTGGAGGGATTTTGATAATTTTTTCTTTGACTAGGAATTGAATTCCTTGAACAAAAGAGTCGTCATCAATTGTACCTTCAGCCCACCATCCTGCGTTGTTTTTAATCCAAGATGGGATTTCATTAGTTTTTTTATCCATTAAAATTGATTGAGAATTAATTTGAAAATTAGATGTGGATTCAAAATACTTATCAAAATTATTGTAATTTTTACCAGTTAAAATTAATTTAAATTCATAGTGTCCATTATTTGGAATCAAAATTGATTCTTGATGGATTCCATGTGAGGCTAAAATACCAAGATATTTGTCATTATCTCCAAGATTTGACCAAATTTCTTTTCCAGATGAGTCTGAAATACCATAGACAAATAATAGATCATTTAGAGGTTTATTATTTTCATCAAAGAAAGAAAATGTAAAAGGTATTTTTTTACCAGAAGTTAATTTTGAATCCCAGGAAATATTTCCAGTGAGATTATTATCAAAAGAAAAATTAAGTTGATTTAGCTTTATTTTTTCACCAGATAAAATTTCTAATTTAATTGTGTCATTATTTGATGTAGTAGTTAATTTACTTTTCATTTGTAAAAGATCTTCATATGGAATATTAATTTTAATAAAATTTTTGTTAGGATTAGATATATTAAATTCAAAAAATTCATTGTCGATTTTTACCCCATTAAGGAAAATAAGTTGTTCATGTTCATGTTTCATAGGCGAAAAATCTTTTTCAAATGAAATAATTTGTGAAATATTGGAATTATTGTCATAATCGTTCCAATCAAATGGTATTTCATATGAAATTTTATCTAATGTTTCGTCATAAGTAAAATTAGAAATTTCATCATTATGAGATTTGACAGATATTGGAAATTCTTGAGCAGATGCGGTTTTAATTTCAAATATTTGTTTTTGAGGAATATGTAGGAAAGTTTCAAAAAGTAAATCCTTTGTTGTTAATGTTTTAGGATTCGTTGCACCTACAATAGAAACTTCAATTGAATATTGTCCACTTTTATCAAAAATTGGACCTTGAATTGTAGGAAATGAATCTCCTCGTGCATAATATCCTCCAGCTATAGCATGTTTTTCACCATTGTAAATTGTACATTTCCAGAGTTCTTTTTCTTCACATCCAGTTGTGGGTTTTATTGTGAGATCCAATTTACCATCGTCATCATAAAAATATTCATTAGCAACTAGATTACTATCTTGAAAAATTTGAACACGATATGTTACTTTCTGTATATTCAAATTTGTTTCAGTATTAAAAAATCTAATTGATAAATTTGTAGTTTTACTATCACCGTAACTAAAATCTTCAGGAAATAGAGTCGTACTAACTGCCACTTTTAATCCATCAAAATCAATTGGAGGTGCAAGAGAACCTGAATGATGTTGTGCATATACAGGAGAAATTGTAATAATAAAAGATACTGCAAAAACTAACAAAAAAGATTTTACAAGCATAATCATATTGATTTCAAACTTATTAAAATATGATTGCAAATTATCAAGATATGATTTTACGATAAGTATGTCCACATAAATTACAAGAAATTCTAATTGCCTTTACTGATGTTCCTCCTAAACGAATTCTAGAATTAATTCCTGGGGCAATAAAGGATTTACATTTTTTACAAAAGACCATACGAATGGAATATGGCATTCGAATTTTATACTTTGTACTTATCCTTCTAGCAATTGAAGCTTGATGTTGAGATAATTCAGGATCGCATCTTGCATTAGTAATTGCATTATCAATAAGAATTTGAATTCTTTCCATTGCGATTTTATACACTATAGGTTTCATAGTAATTTTTAAAAATACAGCTAAAAATTAGTTATGATCAAATACATACAATGCAGTCAGCGGGATTCGAACCCGCGTCACAGGGTTGGAAACCCCGAATACTAACCAGGCTATACTATGACTGCGATAAAAAAATAAACAAATTTCCTACATAAAAACGGTTTTTTCGTATTCATAGAGTATTCTAGATACAATAACATGACCTTCAAAAGATTCATTTCCAATTGAATACAGATTAGTAATTTTATTTTGAATTGTATCAGAAAAATGACCCTTTTGGAATCCACCTATTACAATACACGAATGATCTGAAATTTGTGATGCGATTTTTTCAAATGAATTTATTTGACCTTTAGTAGAAAAACCAATAATTTTTGATGGATTAATTTCATCTATTAATTCTGAAAATGTTTGATTTTTAATTTCTAGCAATAATTCATTTTTTACCATAATTTTTTTTTCTTGATATAATTTTTCAATAACACCCTCAAATCTATGATATGACTTTGGAACACGAACATTTTTTCCAAAATGTATTACTTTATCATCAATAGTATGTACAAATAAATTTAATTTATTTTTAAGATATAAGGGAATTGTTGTTGCTTCTAAAATTGAAAAATGAACAAGATCAGGACGTCCACGTTTCATTTCATTTTTAATTCCTTTCATTGCAGCAAAATGCCAAGAATTATCCAATAAAATTTCTGAAGAATGTTTTTCTAATTTTTTAGCATGTGAAATAACTGATGGATGATTTTTTAATTCAAAAGGAACAAGTTCTAATGCAGATTCAGAGATAATTAGGGAAATCATTTTAATCTATCATTTGAATTTGAGTTTTAAATTCATTCCATCCAAGTTTGTAATTTTGATTTACATCAATTAGTCCAGCATTGCAATTATAATTATTTAATCTTTCAATTACATAATTACTAGAACCCATTCCACCGCCAGTGTGACTAATTATCTCATCACCGATATTTTGATCAATTTGTACACAACTATCTTTATCTTGATCAGTATATCTATACCAAGTCAAAAACTCAATTTTAGCCTCATTTTCAACATAAAATTCAAATAATTTATCTATAAATTTTTGTTGAGAAGTGTAAGATCCACCTACTAGTTGATTAGTACTCCAACTAATTTCAAAAAAACCAATTTTTTTATTTGGTACTATTTCAAATATTTTATTTAAATTCTCAATTGCCTCTTCAGGATTTGTATCTATTTGATTAACAATATCTGTCGGAGCATATGAAAATGCAACAAAATCCCCAATTGACAAATCACTTACAATATGCTCTAAATTTTTATTTATCACTTGGTGTAGTCCAAATGAATTACCAATTTTTACATCAGGATGTTTTTCTTTTATTCTATCGTATACATTATAAAATAATTTTTCATATACTGGAATTTGTTGTTCATTATAACGAAATTGTGATTCTGTTTCACCTGCAATAATTACAGAATCAATTATATCATATCTTGAAAGAATTGAATCCAAAGCAGTTACAAGTTCATCTTGGTTAATTCCATTAAGTGTAGGTTTTCCAATCCATTTAGGAAACGGTCCTAATGTTTCTCCATTGATTATTGAAAAATAAAGAGTCACTTTGTGATTATTTTTTTCATTTAATCCCATTATCAAATCAGATTGTGACCAATCAAATTTGCCCTCTACAGGTTCAATAATATTCCAAAATAAGTAAACATTACTTCTACCAATTCCACTTGATGATGCATCTGTAAAAATTTCATCTAATTGTTGTAATGAGACAGACGAAGAAGGTGAATTAATTACTAATCCAATTTTTTCATTACTTGTTTGAGTTTTAATTTCTGAAAATGGTGTATTAAACACTAAAACGGCTATGATGACTACTAAAATAGGAATAACAATGCCTAGAACTCTCTTATCCATAAGAATTAGAAAATAATAGAAAGTAAAAAAGTTGTGATTCTGTTATTTATCCAGAAGTACAACCACTGTATCCACAATCAATGCATATACTACAGCCCTCTACAAATACAAGATTATTTTTGCATGTTGGACATAGACGATCCTCTGAAACTTGTTCTAGTTTTGGGGCTCCAATCTCAATTTCTTCATCATGAATTTTTAATGCAAGGGAGGCACCTACTTGTTTTTTGATGTAATTGTTTGTGATATTTTCATGGATGTAAGAAAGCATGTATTCACTAGGTGTAACTTCAAATGTTTTTTTGGCTTTATCACTTGTCATGTGAAGAACTTGCTTATGTCTAGAACCATCACGATAAACAGTCATACCTTTTAGTCCAAGTTCATGTGCTAACAAGTATGAAGATTTTACATCTTCTACAGTTACATCATATGGCATGTTAATTGTTTTTGCAATTGCATTACCAATCCAATCTTGCCATACACTTTGAGCCATAAGATGATCAGCCCAGTGAATATCCATTGCAGTTACAAAGACATCTTGCATCCATTGTGGAATTTCATCAATTCCACTCAATGAACCATAATTCTCAGCAATCTTTTGAAGTATTTCATCAGTGTAAATTCCTTCATCTCTAAGAGCTTCTTCAAGTATTTTATTTGTGTAGAAGAATCTTCCAACTGTAACTCTTTTTTCAAATACAAGTGCAAATGCTGGTTCCATTCCATTTGAACAATCTGCAATCATAGAAAGTGTACCAGTTGGAGCTACGGTAGTAGTTAAAACATTTCTAATTCCTTGCTTTTTGATTTTTTCAATTAATGGATCCCATTCAAATGAATGTGTATCTTTTGATTTTTCATAATATCCTGAAACAGGAATCTTGCCTTCAGGATATTCTGTCTTTGAACATAATGGGAATTCACCTCGAGATGCAGCAAGTGCTACACTCTCTTCCATTGAATAGTATGTTAGTGCTTCAGAAAGTTTTGATTGTAGTTCATATCCTTCTTTGGAATTGTATGGAATTTTCAGTTTGTATAATAGATCAGCTACACCCATTACCCCTAGTCCAATTCTTCGAGATTCTTTAGAGGCTACATTAATTTCTGGAACTGGATAATGATTTACATCAATAATATTATCCAGAAATCTTGTTGTCTTTCTAATGACTTCTTCGTATCCTTGCCAATCAAATTCATATGAACCATCTGCTTGTTTTTGAGCATAATTCACCAAATTGATAGAACCTAAATTGCATGATTCGTATGGATAAAGACTTTGTTCACCGCATGGATTTGTAGCTCGTAATGGAGCTTGTCTTGCTTTAGCAAATACATTGTATTTGTTAATTTTATCAAAGAAGATCAAACCAGGCTCTGCACTTTTCCATGCAGATAATGCAATTAAATCAATTAATTGATGTGCATTAATTTCTTTAACTGGTTTTCTGTCTCGCGGACTACGTAAAACATAATGTCCATCTTCTGAATCTACAAGTGCACTCCAGAAATCTTCCCAAATACCAACACTAACGTTAAAGTTTTCTAAAACACCAGGTTCTGTTTTGTTTGTAATGAATTTTTCAACATCGGGATGCCATACTTCAATAATTCCCATATTTGCGCCACGTCTTTTACCACCTTGTTTAACAACTTCAGTGACAGTATTGATGATATTCATAAAAGATACTGGACCTGATGCGACACCAGAGGTTGATGCAACAATGTCACCTTCTTCACGAAGATCAGAATAATTAATTCCAACTCCGCCACCTGACTTGAAAATCAATGCTGCGTCAGAAGTAGATTTCATAATCTCTTCCATACCATCATTCATTGCAAGAACAAAGCACGCTGAGAGCTGTCCTAATCTTCCACCAGCATTCATCATTGTTGGTGAATTTGGCAAAAAGGTTTGGGCAGTCATTAGTTCAAAGTATTCAGTGATTCTATCAGCATAAACTTCTAGTTTTTTTGCTGCCAACAATGTCAAAAGTTCTTTGAAATTTACTTTCATTTGACCTTTGTTTGCTAGTGTGACATAGTGATTGATTAGAGATCTAAAATGCCACTTGTTAAAGAAATAATTTCCTACTTTGAATTTGTAATCAAAAGCATCTAATTTGTCAAGATATGATTTGGCTTCTTCAACATCTTGTTTGCTGTTACCAGATTTATCAAATACTTGAAAATCATATAACATGTCTCCAATTCCAACTAGAATTGCAACTCTTTCAAACATTTGACTTGGTGTCTCAATAATCTCACTTTTTGAATTTCTAAATAGATATCTTGATGCTAAAACTCTTAAACAATTTAAATCAAATTTTTTAGAAACCGGATCAAGGGCTTTAAGATTTAGAACTCTCATTTTTTCATCTCTAAGTTTTCTTCTTTCGTGTCTGTATACTATGTAAGATTTTGCGATATCACTATTACCTGAATCAATTAAAGTTGATTCTACAATATCTTGAATATCCTCAACTGTTGGCGATTTTTGACCAGTAAATCCTTGCTCAATAAGTTTTTCAAGTACTTTTCTTGCTAGTTTATCTGCAACGGCACGGTCGGCTTTAGATGTGGCTGCTAATGCCTGAAATATTGCGTTTGAAATTTTATCTAAATCAAAATTTGTTACTGTACCATTACGCTTGCGGATCTCATTGATCGTATTTTCTATTTGTGAATTGTCCATTAAAATCTCTACACGATGGTAAGAATACGAGTATCTATAAACTTTCAAGGAAATAATTTTGAAGGTTAAGTAGAACAAATTTGACAATGCTACAATTTCTGTTGTAATGGTGAAAGCTTAAGAAATTATTAAACGACTATCGTTTAAACGAGTGCCTGCTAACAAATAATTTAAATGCCATAAAGGAATTTTCTATATTTTTAATCTGAAGATCGCAACTATTATCAGAAATCGTACAAAGGATGTTAGAATATTATACTAGGTAAGGAGATTTACACTTTGGACATTTGTCTTCAAATGGCTGATCTTTAAATCCACATTGACCGCAGATAGGAGTTTGTCTAGAAAGTTTAAAAGATGGCACTAGTTCTGCAATCTTTTCAATTGATTTTTTAATCTCAACAACTTTGACATTTTTATCAATATCTAAGATAATAAGCAATCCACCATTAAGTAATTTTGAAATTTTATTGGATTCAGAAATAATTTCAGTTTTTGGTGTATAGTCATGAATTTCTGAGGAATTAATGACAATACCTTGAGAATAATAATCAGTTTCCATTGAATTTAAGCTAGAATTTTTACCATACTTTTCACCATCCAAGGTTGCAAAACGATATGAAGCTTCAGTTTCAGTCATACAGATTATTACATTATCGCCTAATTCTTTGCCTTTTTTGGCTCCAACATCAATTGCAGTTTCAATTACCTTGTGAAGAATAGCACGGCCGTCTTTGTTGTCTTTAAATCCTAGAATATTAAACACAGATTCCTCAAGCCCAACTAGATTAATGACTAGAGAAACAGAACTTTTTTGCATATATTGTGTATTTTTAGCCAAAATTGGATTTAGTCCTCTTCTAGTTAAGTCTGAAATTTCTTTCTTTCTTAATGCCATTGAAGATAATACAGGTTTCATCAATAATGCTAATCTTGCTCTAAAGTAAGTTTCATCTTTGTTTGATTCAAATGCTAATCTTGGGAGATTTATAGAAACAGATTCTAAGTTAATTGCAAGTGAATTAGAAGATTTTGTAGTTCCATTTGTAACACCGTTACTTGCTGTTTGACCTTTAGCAATTGTTACTTTTCCACCAAGTAATAATATTTCGGATATTGATTGTGAAACATCATTTATTTTTCCTTTTTCGTTGTCAATTATCAACCCAATTTTTGGTATTGGTGTAATTGCAACATATTTCTTGTATGCACTAATAATTGAATTAATTATTTTTGTATCAGTACCTAGTTGTAATCTAATTGATACGTTTGTACTAATTTTATTATATTTTGAAGTTGTAGAAGCAATTGCAAATGCATTAGTTAATTTTTCTTCAAGTTCAGGAAGAGACTTTGAATATTTTAAAAACAATGTAGATAATCCATCCAGTACAATTTCTTGTGAAGCTTCTTTTGACAAAAGTGAAATTATAACACATAAAGAACTTGCAATTTCATCTAGTTGTTTAGATTCATTAATTCGTGATACATTTAGATATTTCCCACCAAGATCAAGTCCATCATCAAGTAATTCTTTAACATTCACAAAAATTGTGTCAGGAATCATGGACCACATTCCAGGATTTGAAATATGTAAATCGCCAGACAAGTGATTGTCAGCTACATCCTTTGGTAAAACGTTAGTTAGTAAATGTTCAGCAAATATTTTTTGTCCTGCATTAAACAAAAGACCTTCAGCTCCATTATCAACATGAACTAAATTAGAAACCATTTCATGAACATCATAAACAGGTATGCCTAGGCGTGCAAGTTTATTTCGATATTCCTCATGTCCATGCTCTAAAAGAACTGAATTGACCATATCTCTAATAATTGCGCCTGTAAGATAGGTAATTTGATACTTGTAAATTCTATTTTCAACTTCTTCGGTAATTTTTTGTGCTAACTCCAATGGTAAACTACCCTCACGAACCAGTGATTGAATAATTTTATGTGAATTAAATTCTTCAATAGATTGACCTGAAGTTCTAACATACATTTTTCCACTTTCAATAATTGATCTTTCTTCAATTTGTCTGGCTAAACTTAAAACAAGTTTTCCAAGATTAGTGATCGTGTACCGCCTTTCAGATTTATTTAATGCAACAAGTGATTGCCGAAGTAATTTTCTTAAGTGATATGCAAATTTACCACTTTCTTTTTTGGATTTAAATCCAGCTAATGATTTTAGTTCAGAATAAGTTAAAGGACCTTTTGAATTTAAGATTCTAAGAATATCAATTCTATTAGGACTGGCCATTACAGAGAAAATCATTCTGACACGTTTTGATGTAGAATGTAGAATTCCACCGTCTTTTGAATCAGAATCGTCGTCTAAATCAGAATCTAAATCATCATCATCAGAATCTAGATCCATATTCATTTCTAATTCTTCTTCGCTTAATGTCATGACTCAATCTAAAATAAGGACTAAATAAGACTTATGACTAGATCTGTTTTCAAAAATAAAATAAAAAATATTAAAAAGATCGAACTAAAGAGATCAAATTTTGATCACTTTTCTTCAATATCAATTGAAAATTCAGATGTAGAAAGTTTTTGCCCACAAGATGGACATTTTCCACTAGTAGGATTCAAAACATCTTTTATTGATTTTAACATTTTCATATCTTTGATCTTTTCACCACATTTTCCACATGTTATTTCTACAGACATAAAATTATTAGATTTACAAAATAATTAAGAATCTATTCTGATTTTTTTTAATAATTCAAATAAATTTTTTTACTGTTTTTCAATAATAATTCCACGTTCATCAAAACCAGTAATTTTGGCTCTTGCGCCAACTGGTAAATCTGCAGGAGTTGTAATTCCACCCATAAAACCAGAAATTCTCAAATCTGTATCATCTAATTGAAGTATAACAAAGGCATATGGAGTATATTTGTCAAAGCCAGCAGGGGCTACAGTGATAATAGTATAGGTAGCAACTGAGCCTACACCATCTAAAATTGAGTCCTCAAAGCCCTTACTAGCGCATTTTTCACAATAGTAAACATTTGAAAGGTGAAGAAATCCACAACTAGTACATTTGTGAGTTAAAACTTTACCATTTTTTGCATTTGCGATAAATTGTTCTTTAACAGACATTCTATACACTTTGGAAGATATGAACTGCACAACTTGCGCCAGTTGCACCAAAATTATGAGTCAAACCAATTTTTGCATCTTTAACTGTTCTTGCACCTGCATTTCCAGTTAATTGATCATAGACTTCTACGACTTGACCAACACCTGTTGCACCGATTGGATGTCCTTTAGATTTAAGACCACCTGATGGATTAATTGAAATATCAGAATTTAATTTAGTTCTATCTTCACGAATAGCTTGAATACCTTGTCCTTTGCTAAAAAATCCCAAGTCTTCAGTGTCAACAACTTCTGCAATTGTAAAACAATCATGTACTTCTGCAAAATCTATATCTTTTGCAGTAATGCCTGCCATATTGTATGCAGCTTGAGCTGCAATTTTTGTACTAGGTATTGTTGTCATGTGTTCACGTCCTTGTAATGCAGCAGGTGAACCACCTCTACCAGAACCAATTACTTTAACATAATCACCACCATGTGTTTTTGCAAATTTTTCAGAGCAAAGAACTACAGAACTTGCGCCATCTGAAAAAGGACAGCAATCATAAAGTTTTAGTGGACTTGCAACAACTGGAGAATTCATTACATCATCAATTGTAATACTTTTTTGCAAATGTGCTTTAGGATTTAGTAAACCATTTTGATGATTTTTTACTGCAACTTTTGCAAAGTCTTCTTCAGTTGCATCAAATTCTGTCAAGTAAGCTCTGGCCATAGATGCAAAAAGTCCTGGAAATGATGCACCAGATTGCCCTTCATGAAAGAAATCTGAACAATATGCAAAGTAAGTTGTTGTCCAATCAGTTCCAGTATGTGTTACTTTTTCAACACCAGTAACAATTAGACAGTCATAAAATCCTGCTGCAACATTTGCAAATGCTTCTCTAAAAGCAACAGAACCACTTCCACAAGCAGATTCTATAGATAATGATGGTTTATCTGAAATTCCTAAATTACTCATTAAAACTGGGCCAAGGTGTACCTGTTTATCAGCCACGCCAAATACATTGGAAATGTATGCTGCTTTGATATCTTTTGGATCAATTCCTGCACTATCGATTGCAGCAATTGATGCCTGAGTAGTGATGTCACCTATGCTATCAGCTAATTTTCCATATTTGGTGCTACCAGCACCAAGAACACAAACCTTTTCCACAAAACTCACTAACCCAATTCCCTATAAAAAGCGTTTTAGTAAATTGATCACAATAAAATGCCAAGACGAAAAAGTAAGCTAAAGACAGTTCAAATTAAAAAAATCACTGCAAGACACATAATAAAAATTACAAAATCAAAAACAGAGAATTTCAAAAAAGAGATTCTTCAGTATTTAGATAATAATGGATTTCTTTCATGGTCATCAAAAGAAAATAAATATCTTATTCTTGGAACAAACTCTCCAAAAAAAGGGTTAGTTCAATGTCCAGAATGTAAAGAGGGTGAATTAATGGTTATTAGGTCAAGAACCACTAGAAAACGTTTCATGGGTTGTTCTAATTTTTATAATGGATGTAAGGCATCATCACCATTATTACAAAAAGCAAGAATGCGGGCAACAAAAAAACCATGTGAAATATGTAAATGGCCAATGATCATTTTTCGTTATTCAAGAAATCAAAAATGGACTCATCAGTGTGCTAATTTTAATTGTAAAAGTAGATTAGTAAAGCCTACAAAGTAGAATAAGTATCGGCTCTTCTATTTTTTAGTAATGGCAAAACTCTACGTGTTTCTTTTACTTTCTTTAAATCAATATTAACAAAATTAATTCCTTGTTTCTTTTTCATATCTAGTAAAACTTTTCCATATGGATCCACAACTAAACTTCTTCCACAGTAAATATTTCCAACTTGATCAGGTGCAATAACATAACATCCATTTTCAATTGCACGTGTTTTGTTAATTGTAATCCAATGCTCTTCTTTCATTGGACCCTTAACCCAAGCAGATGGTACAATTAAAACTTCAGAACCTGCAAGTGCAAGTGCCCTTGACATTTCTGGAAATCTCAAATCATAACAAATCATCATACCAATTTTTCCAATTGATGTAGATACAGGTTTTGTAATTTTTGAGCCAGACAACATTTTATCAGATTCCTTGAATCCTAATGCATCGTAAAGATGAATTTTACGATAAGTAGAGATTACTTTACCTAAATGATTTATTACAAATGAAGTGTCATAAACACGATTATTCTTTTTGCTTTTTTCATAAAATGAACCTACAACTTGAATATGATTCTCTTTAGCTACTTTTGCAATCATTGAAACAAAATTTCCGCTAATTGTTTCAGATAAATCTGATAATTCTTTAGCAGTTTGAGTTGATTTTGTGTATAACATCATAAATTCAGGAAATGCACAAAGTGTTGCATTTTTTGATGCAGCTTTTAAGATGTATGAGATAATTTTTTTAAGATTTTCTTTTTTATTAGTTGATGCTTTGAATTGGATAACTGCAACTTTCATAAAATTAATTATGTTGATTAGAATAAAAAGATAAAGTGTTAGTACAATAGCTAAATGTATCATTTTATTATTATACAAATTTTTTCTAATATTATTAACCGACCATAGAAATGTGTGCTATGTCTATTCCTGATCTAGACAGGAATATCTCCAGAAAAAAATTTAAAAAAATGATTAAAGTTGGTTTCCTGCTAAAAACCAATTTTCTTTGGGATTGTCTTCAAAAACGACAATAACATGACTTTCTTTTGTTTTTAGAATTTCTACAGCAGATTTTGTAATTGCTTTTGCATATTCTTCTTTTTGTTCCTGTGTTCTTCCAGGATACATTGATACTGTAATCAACGGCATGAAAATTTTTAATACATTGAAGGATTTATTCTTTCAATAGTTATTTGTAATCTGATCCATAACCATATCTTGTTCCATATGCATAATCAGATCTATGCATTTTCTTATACAAATATCCAGTGGCTATACCTATTGCAAACCCACCAATATGAGCAAGATATGCTACACCTCCACCTGCTACACCAAATCCACCCACAAAAAATGGAAGTAAATTTTGAAAAATTAACCAAAATGGTAAAAACCATCGTGCCTGAATATGCAGCATTCTCCAGAAAAATCCTAACATCATAAAAGTCTGAATTCGAGCTTTTGGAAAAATTATCAAATAAGCTCCCAGTATACCAGAGATTGCACCAGATGCACCAACTGCAGGTGTTGTACTTGCAACATCGCCAAAAATATGAACTAATCCTGCAACAATTCCCCATGCAAGATAAATTCCTAAAAATTTTATCTTTCCAAATTTTAATTCAATGTTATCACCAAATATCCATAGGAATAATAAATTACCACCAAGATGAAGTAAGCCACCATGCATGAATGTTGATGTTAATAATGTCAATTCAGGAAATGCTGGACAATTTTGAATAGTTCCTTCCATATCTATTCCACTAAATTGTCCTGTTATGCAACCTGGAACAGCACCCCAATTGTAAAACATTACAAATGCATTTTGATTATTAAAATCAAAAAATTGTCCAGTGTATAAAACTTGTAAGAAAAATACAATAACATTTACAATAATTAATCCAATTGCTACTTTAGGTTTAAATCCTGGAGGATGTGGATTTTCATCACGTAACGGTAACATAGATAATCTACTTCATTAAAATTCGTATAATAAGATTATTCAAATTACAGAGTAAATCAAACAATAATAATTTCTCTTTTAAGTAAATTTTCAATTATATTTAAGAATTCATCATCAGTAATTTTTTCTTCATACCACCAACCAACAGGAGTTTTTGCCCATGTAGGAATACTCCATTGAGTTTCAGAAGACATTTCTAATGGAATTTCGATTATTTGTTTTTCAATTAAGAATTGTATTCCTTCAAGAAATTCTGAATTAGTAATTTGATTAGTTGACCACCAATCTCCACTTTGTTTAATCCAAATTGGAACTTTAGGCACATCAGGAGGTAATCCATTTTCAAAACCGGATATTTCCCACGTACCTTGTGCTAAAGGATCAACGGTAAAGGCGACATGCCAGGCACCCATTTCATTCATACTTTGAATAAACTTGATAGGCTCACCGTCTAATTTAACATCAAATTTTTCTTCACCTGAAATTGGAGAAAATTCAAAATTTGCATATCCTTCTAACGGAAAACTATTGTACCCAATTATACTCATTTTTGTATCTGTATTATCAAAAACTGGATTATGATACCATATTCCTGGTGAATCATATCTAAAATCAAAATCACCGCCAAATTTTTTTGCAGTTACTGGAACTACAGTTGTATCCATTGTTCCAAAGCAACTGTAGTAATAAACATCATCAGTAATGGATGGATCAGGATACATTGAAAAATTTACAATTTCACCAGGTTCAATTTTTTCAATTAACTCCATGTTTTGTCCAATATCTAAAACTTTTTCATATCCATGAATCATTGCAAAAACTTTAGGATTGTAAATAGTTACATCACCATTATTTTGAATTCTACCAGTAAGATGACCATCATCATATGTAATCAAAGTTTCATCATATAGAATTGCAATAGGAAGTTCTTGTTGTAAAGTTCTTTCAAAAAATAAATCTGCAGGAAGTAAAACTGGATTATCAAATTGTTCAAAAAATTTAATTTTAAATGGAATTTCAGTTCCAGGAGCTAATGGGACATGTTGAATTGTTTTAGAAAATATTTGAGAATTATTTTCCACTGAAACAGTAATGGTTGGAATAATTGCGTATTCAAGATTATTTTTTACATTTCCAACTACGGTATAGATTCCATTAGAATCAAAGTATGAAACATATTCATGACTAGGAATAAAGACTTCACCAAAAGAAATTTGTGGAGTTGCAATTATACATACAAAGAGACCTAGTACTAATAACAAATAATTTGATTTAATAATTTTAAAAGGCATGACTGATGTCTTTAAATCCAGATGTAGATTTTTCAAGTGAGCCTTGTCTATGTTCATCAATTAATTTATCCATAATCGTTCTCACTTTAATATGATATCTTTTTGTAAGGTTAATAATTTTGATTTCAAATAATATATAAGCAATAAATTGTGAAAGACAAATTAAAACAGTTGATAAATATTTTTTAACTTTATATAGTAATTAAGAAAATATTATTCCATAATTTTTTATAAATACAAGTAAAAAATAGAAATTTAAATAAAATAAATTAAAACTTCAAATAAATTTTTAATTAAATTGGAATTATATTTTTTTGAACCAAAAATTTAAGACTTTGAACAAATGTTTTATCATCTATTTGACCAACTGTCCACCAACCAGCAGTAGTTCTAATCCATGAAGGTATTTTTTTGACTTCTACAATATTAGATTGATTTTCAAAAATTGAAAAAATTTTATTTTCAATCATATAATTAATTGTATTAACAAATTTTCTATCATTAATTTTTTCTTCAGACCATAATAATACATCATCACGAATCCAATCAGGAATTAATAAAAAATTATTTTCAATATTTTTATGAATTATAATAGGAATGCTAGTTGTTGCAAATTCATTATTATTTAAATTATTAAAATTTAGATTAACAATTCCAGAAAGATTGTCAGGTATTGAAAAATTTACAACATTATGTTCTGTTTTATAATCAGTACTTATTCCATTTTGTTGAAAAATTAATTTATCATTTTGAGTAATAGAAAATTCATAATTAGTAGAAACAAATTTGTTTTTTAAGAAAATATCAGAAATATCAAAAATAATTTTTGCATCTGAATTAGATTCAAGAATTTCAGGCTCCCAGGATACGAGAATTCTAAATTGTCCATTATCAGTAACTGAAGTTAAATGAGTATAATCACGATCTGGAGTAATTACAAAATTCATTCCATTTAGATTTGAACCATTTTTAAAAATATTCAATAATTCTTTTTGATAAATTATAAAATGCACCACGCGACCTTCAGTAAAAAAATCATCAACATTAACTATATCATCAGATAATTGAATTCCATTTACAGACATTGAAAATCCAGATAAAAGTAAAGCACCAAATTCTTTAGGAATTCTAATTTCTTCATGTACAACTGAAGTTTGATTAATGTTAGATAAACTCCATTCAAATGGCATAGAGTAACTAATTTGTTTTAGTTTTGAATCATATTGAAAATTAGAAATTTCATCATAATATGTGATAACTTGAATATTTTGTTTTCCAAAATATGGATCAATGAAATTATGAGTAGTAGTTTGTGCAATAGAAATTCCTGCTTTAAAAACAAGGGGAATTTTTATTTTTTTAGAATAACCGTCAGCTGATAGTATAGTAATATCAAATTTGTATAGCCCACCTTCACTGAGTTTTGGTCCTTTGACATCAATTAATCGACTTTCAAGACCCAATATTGAACCAAAAATATCAATACTGGGAGGCACAACACTATTTTTTTCATTAATAATGATGGAATCAGTATCTTCTGAAATAAAATTGAAAACTAAAAATCCATTATCAGCTTTGAATTCTTTTTCAAAAAGAAATTGTTCTCCACGTTCAGATTTTATTAAAAATGTAACATCACTTAAAGTAATTTTAGAATCAAAATCAATTAAAGAAATTGAGATTTGTTGATCATCTATTTTTATTGGATCATTTGTAGAAGATAAAACTTCTAAACTTACTAGTCTGCCGTCTAATTCTACGGGTGGAAATATTTCACTTCCAACACCATGACCATATGCATTATTAAAATTAATTAAAAGTGCACAAGAAAATATTAAAGATAAAATTAACAATAAATTTTTCAATCTATGTCCACTTGTTTGGATCTTTCTTTAGAACTTCTTTTCCATCAATTGTAATTGAATTTTTTTCTTCAAATACAGTATGCCATTTACCATTGTTTGGAAAAATTTTTTTCATTTGCTCAAATTTTTCATTGGTTGGTGCTTTGTTCATTAGTGCACCCCATTTCATATTAGGTATTTTTGGCATTATGTCATTGATGTCTTTCATGTTTATCTCTCTCAAAATTTATTTAAAAACACATCATTAAATCCTTAAAATTCCTTCTTTGATCAAAAATTGTATTCCTTGAACAAAAGAGTCGTCATCAATTGTACCTTCAGCCCACCATCCTGCGTTGTTTTTAATCCAAGATGGGATTTCATTTCCAGAACTTTGTCCTTGTGTAGTTGGAGGGATT
>SXGU01132956.1_pt1 | contig 16775 bp, 18 predicted proteins | sample 3174531 | NCBI WGS metagenome assembly SXGU01 (sample SAMN11356863, study PRJNA531348) | freshwater metagenome | isolation source: freshwater sample F1-140 | place: China: Fuxian Lake, Yuxi | collected 2017-12-25 | reverse complement strand
TTCATAGTATTTAAGTCATACCGCTATGTCTCAGCAATGCATCGACAGAGGGTTCACGCCCTCGGAAGGCAATAAAAGATTCTATAGCAGGCCTCGAACCACCTTTTGATAAAACCTCATTTTGAAATTTTTGACCGACATGACTTGATAAAATACCTTCCTCCTCAAATAAACTAAAGGCATCAGATGCCAAAACTTCCGCCCATTTGTAACTATAATAACCAGCCGCATATCCACCAGCAAAAATATGAGAAAAACTGTTAGGAAATCGATTCCAGGCGGGAGGTCTTACAACAGCAATTTCATCCCGAATAGTTTCGAGAAGCTTTAAAGGATTAATTTTATTTTTATTGCTATATTCTGTATGTAATCTTATATCGAATAAGGAAAACTCAACTTGTCTGAGGGTTTGCATGCCAGATTGAAAATTTTTAGCTTTAATCATTTTATCAAATAAAGTTTTTGGCAGAGGGTTCTTATTATCAACATGTTCAGTCATGTGTTTTACTACATCCCATTCCCAGCAGAAGTTCTCCATAAATTTACTTGGCAATTCAACAGCATCCCACTCAACCCCCTTGATTCCTGAAATACTGTAATCATCAACCTCAGTTAGCATATGGTGAAGACCATGCCCAAATTCATGAAAAAGCGTAATAACATCGTCATGAGAAAATAAAGCAGGTTTATTATCAGAGGGTGAGGAAAAATTACAAGTTAAAAAAGCTACTGGGTATGATGATTCGAAGGAATTTTTATATCTAGATATTGCTTCATCCATCCACGCACCTCCCCGCTTATGATTTCGAGCATATAAATCAAAATAAAATTGACCAACCAAAACATCATCATTATTTTTTATAGAATAAAAGCTTACATCCTTATGCCAAGAGGGAGCATCTGTTTTAATAATTTTTAATTTAAAAATAGTTTCAACTACTTTAAATAAGCCTTTTAAAACGCAATGCTCAGGAAAATATTGTTTTACTTCATTTTCTGAAAAGCTATATTTTTTTTGGCGAAGTTTTTCAGATACATAAGAGATATCCCAAGCTTCTAAATTTTCAATGTTTAAAGTTTTGGAAAAGGATTTCAGTTCTTCCATATCTTTTAGAGCAAAAGGTTTTGCTTTGCTGGCTAAATCCATAAGAAAATTTACAACTTCTTCGCCTGATTTTGCCATTTTAGTGAAAAGTGACATTTCTGTAAAATGGTTGAAGCCAAGAAGACGCGATGATTCGTATCGAAGCGTAAGTATTTCCTCTACAAGTTTTGTATTATCAAATTTGGGTGATCCATGTTCAGATGCGCGGGTAGCATAGCCACGATATAGCTTCTCTCTTAAATCTCTTTCTTCAGCATATTGCATGACTGGTAAATAAGAAGGAAAACGAAGAGTAAATTTATAGCCTTCTTTATTATCCTCGCTAGCTTCAGAGAATGCTTTTTTAATATTTTCATCTGGAATGCCCTTTAGTTCATCTGTATTGTGAACAAAAATTGAAAATTCATTAGTTGCATCTAGAATATTTTCTTCAAAATGAGTGGAGAGTTTTACAAGTGTTTCCTGAATAACTTTAAATCTTACTTTATCTTTTTCATTAAGTTCTGCACCACCTAATTTAAATTCACGCAAAATATTATCAATAATACGTTTTTGAGATGATGTAAGTAATTTAAATTCTTTACTATCTTTCAGGGACTGATATTTTTTATAAAGTAATTGATCTTGAGAAAGGCTCGTATAAAACGTAGTTAACTTTATAAGATTTTCATTGTAAGCTTTTCTTAAGTTATCTGAATTCATAACTGCATTGAGATGTTCAATTTGGCCCCAAGCTCTTGAAATTTTTTCTGTAATGATTTCGATAGGCTCTACAAAATTTTTCCACGTAATAGTACTATTCATTTCTCTAAGAGTGTGAATCATCTTATTCGCTTCCATGAGCATGCTCTCTATTGCTGGAGAGACATGATCAGGTTTAATTTGATCAAAGAGTGGAAGACTTTTTCGATTTAAAATAGGATTAATTGTCATAATAGGAAATTATTATTTATATTGATTGATTAATCTTCTTTAGTAAAGTTTCAATTTTATCGACTTCATTTAGGTTAAGTAACTTAATAACAGAAGCTTTCATTTTTTTGATCGAGCTATTAAGAACTTGTTGTTTGACTCTAAGAATATGACTAGGATGCATTGAGAGTTGTTCAACCCCCATACCAATTAATAACTTTGTAAGCTTGGGTTCACCTGCCATTTCTCCACAAATAGCGATAGATTTTTTATATTTATGTGCAGATTTTACTGTAAGAGCAATCAATTTTAAGACAGCTGGATGCAGGGGATTATACAAATGAGATACTAAATCATCTGTTCGATCGATCGCAAGTGTATACTGAATTAAATCATTAGTACCGATAGATAAAAAGTCGAGTTCTTGAGCAAAAATATCGGCACTAATTGCAGCGGCTGGAATTTCGATCATGCCGCCAATAGAAATCTTTTCATTAAACTTTATTTTATCTTTTCTTAAACTTGCCTTAGCTCTTTCCAGAATAAGTTTGGTCTGACGAAGTTCACCAATGTTGGTTAACATAGGGAATAGGATTTTAATATTACCAAATTGAGAGGCTCTTAAAATAGCGCGAAGTTGTGTCAAAAATACTTTAGGTTCAGATAAACATAACCGAATTGCTCTTAATCCCAGAGCAGGATTAGTACCTATTTTTTTGTTATCCAATGCCGTTTGTTTATCTGCACCTGAATCTAGTGTACGAATGATGACAGGTTTTTTATTCATCGCCTCAGCTACATTTTTATATGCCCGAAACTGTTCTTCTTCATCAGGCATATCATGCCTATTCATGAATAAAAATTCTGTTCTGAATAAACCAATGCCACTAGCACCAGAGGCATGCACAGAGAATACATCATTAGGAACCTCAATATTTGCAAAAAGATTAATTGAAGCCCCATCTTTCGTGACTGCTTTTTTCTTTTTTATATACTGCAGCTTTTCTTGTTCATAATCCCACGAATCTTGAAGTTTCTTATAGTATTTTTGTATTTCTATACTTGGATTAACAACTACAACTCCTTGTGTGCCATCAACAATAATTAAATCATTATCACGGATTAAGGCTCTGGAATTTTGTAATCCCACAATCGAAGGAATATTTAAACTTCTAGCTAAGATAGCTGTATGAGACGTAATGCCTCCGCCGTCTGTAATAAAAGCAGCATATTTATGATTTTTAAAGTGTAGGGCATCCGCAGGTGAAATATCATGAGCTACTAAAATTGATAATTTTTCTTTATTTTTTACAGTGATTTGGTTTGAGTGACCTAAAAGGATTTTAATGACCCTTTCAACCACTTGAATAATATCTTGCTTTCTTTCTCTTAAATATAAATCCTCAATTTGATCAAATTGATTTACAACACTATCCATTTGTTTTTTAATTGCCCATTCGGCATTACATTTTTCATTTTCAATAGTCAATTTAGGTAATAAAGATAATGATTTATCATTCAGTATCATAATATGAGTGTCAATAAATGCACTTAATTCAGCCGGTGCATTCGATGGGAGCTCAGATTTAATTTTGTTAAGTTCATTTTTTACGGTAGCGATAGCATCATCAAATCTTTGAATTTCATGAGGAATATTTTTTATATCAATATCATATTCAACAACCTCAAGAAGTGCATTGGAAATTAAATATGCTTTGCCTATAGCAATTCCATGCGAAACGCCAATGCCATGGAGACTGAAAGGAGTCATATTGATTTATTCCTCTTCGCCAAAATAATCATTAATTAGTGCAGTAATGGAAAGCAACGCTTCTTTTTCGTCAGGACCCTCTGTAACAATTGTAATATCTGAGCCTTGGCTAGCCGCTAACATCATTACACCCATAATACTTTTTGCATTAACTTTTTTTTCATTTTTTTTAATCCATATATCTGATTTAAATTGAGTAGCAGCCTGAGTTAACTTTGCTGAAGCCCTAGCATGTAAACCTAGTTTATTAATGATCTTGATAGAGGTAGTTAACACGATTGATTAGACTGAATTTGAATAATGCCATCTTGGGCACCTTCAATTGCTCGATCAATTAAGATATTTAAAGATTCGTTCTGATAGCTTATGCTTCGAATTAACATTGGTAAGTTAACCCCTGCAATTGCATGAACTTTTCCCGGGGTAATTATTTTGGTAATGATATTACAAGGGGTTGCTCCGAAAATATCTGTGAGAATCAAAACACCATCACCTTGGTCTAAAAGGTTAATTTTTTTAGATATTTCTTTATAAATATTTTCCTGATCATAATCATTTTCGATTACAAAGGAGTCGATAAATTGCAGCTTGTTACCAAGAATATATGCTGCACATTTGACGAGAGATTTACCAAGTTCGTCATGTGTGATGAGAAGAATACCAATCATAATAATTTAATGGTTAATATCCCTGTGACATATCGTCACTTGAGATGTTGAAGTAAAAAAGTTAGTAAATAATTGATTTGCAATATAAACTGAGCGATGTTTGCCGCCCGTGCACCCAATAGCTACATGAAGGGAATGCCTTTGATCTTTTTTGAAAGCAGTTAGCCACTCGTTTATAAAGTGATTAAGAGTTAGATACATTTTATCAACTTCTTTATAAGCATGAAAAAAATCGATAACAGGCTTATCTAATCCTGTTAAATTTTTAAGATTCAACTCGTAGTGCGGGTTCGGAAGGCAGCGAACATCAAATACAAAGTCTGCATCAAGTGGGATACCAAATTTGTATCCAAATGAGCTAAATTGCAAAGCGAGATGATCTTCGTTTAGTTGAATCAAGTCACTCAATATTTTCTTTAATGCGTTAACTGATAAATTGCTAGTATCAATTTTATATCCGATTTCACTTAAGGGCGAAAGTAAAGACCTTTCTTTCTCTATGGTTTCAATAAGTGACAGATTTTCATTTGCCAATGGATGTCTGCGTCGAGTTTCACCAAATCTCCTGACTATAGATTCAGTTGATGATTCTAAATAAATAAGCTTTATTTTTATCAAAGAAGACTCAATTTCTTTAATCATATAAGGTAATTTTTCGATATTGATACTTCTGATATCAATACTAATCGCAACTTTTTCTTGATGCTCATATTTAAGATGCTGAGAAATATTTGATAAAAGTGTGACAGGTAAATTGCCGATACAATAGAAGTTATTATCTTCAAGGGCATTTAAGGCAATACTTTTGCCTGAACCTGATAATCCTGAAATAATAATAACTTCCATACTTAATGATCCAAACTTAATTGTAAGCTAAGTTTTTTTGAAAATTCCTTCATTGTGTTGGATCTCTTATTAAGTAATATAAAGTTTTTAACTGCAGTTTCAATTAAAAGGCTTACATGTCTTGTTTGATTCATTGGGAATTCAATTTTAGGAATAGCTACATCAAAAAGCTTAAAAAAATCAATTTTCATTTCTAATCTTGGGCAAGAAATTATCTTTTTACTTGGAATTAATTCAACAACTAAGAAAAGTTTTTCTTTTGTAGTTATACTTTTATAACCAAATAATTTTTGGATATTAAGGACTCCTAGGCCACGAACTTCCATCAAGTTTTTTAAAAGTGACGGAGCCCTTCCTATGAGTATATTTTGATTGTTTTTATAAAATACTACACTGTCATCAGCAATAAGTTTATGGCCCCTATAAATCAAATCAAGCGCTACTTCACTTTTACCAATCCCTGAGCTACCAATAATTAAGACACCTTTACCATTGATTTTTATAAAAACACCATGAATATGGCTTAGAGTTTTTGGCTCTTTAATTTTTAGCAAATTAAAATTAAAAATTTTTGATAAATACATTATTCGATAGACTGATGTTTTAATCCACCTTGAATTCGGTGATGATCTTTATGCACTTCTTTATATTTAATAACTTGCCGATCTAGTTTGCCTGATAGTAGATCTATAGCTCCGTACATACTTTCCCCTCGGCATTCAGCGTGAATTTCCGTCTTTGGAAGGTGGATAGTAGCTTCAACAATATGTTCTAATTTATTAACTGTGAGAGTTACTTTTGCATCTATGACATGCTCGAAATGATGAAAAATTCTAGCTAATTTAGCTTGAATATATTCTCTTAATGCAGGAGTAATTTCTAAGTGGTGACCAGTTAAATTAATATTCATGTAAATTCCTTAAAGTTAGTGTTATAAAATTTTTCTAAGATTCGTTGGAGCTATATTTAGTATTTCTCTATATTTTGCAACTGTTCTTCGAGCGATATTGATATCTTGATTCTTTAATAATAAGACAATCATATTGTCTGAAAGCGGTTTTTTTGGATTTTCTTGTTTAATGACTTCTTTAATTTTAGCTCTAATTGCAGTAGATGCAACTTCATGACCTGATATGCTATTAATTGAGCTTCCAAAGAAGAATTTAAGTTCGTAAATCCCGCGAGGGGTATTGATATATTTGTTTGATGTGACTCGCGAAATTGTTGACTCATGAAGACCAACTTCTTCTGCAATCTCCCTTAAAATAAGGGGTTTCATCATTGACTCGCCATAATCTAAAAAATCTTTTTGGCTATTCATGATTGCCTCTGAAACTTTAAGAATTGTACTAAAGCGCTGCTGTACATTTTTTACAATCCATTTTGCTTCTTGTATCTGACTTAAAAACTGATGAGAAAATTCACTTTGTGAATTCTCTACAAGATCTTGATAAATATGATTTAGGCGAAGCTTTGGTATAGCTTGTTTATTAAGTGAAACCTGCCATTTGTTTTTAACTTTTTTTACATTAACTTCATGTTGAATGAAATGATGACTTTCAATAGTAGAAAATATATTTCCAGGTTTTGGGTTAAGACTTGTAATTATTTTTTGAACTTCTCTTAATGCTTCTTCTTCACAGCCTAGTATTTTTTTGAGTTTAATAAAGTCGCGTAAAGCTAAAAGATTTAAATGGTTCTTAATAACTTCGCGGGCGAGCCTAAGAATAGGAGTCTCTTCTTTGCTTTCAAGTTGAAGCGCTAGACATTCTATAAGATTTCTTGCGCCGATCCCAGGGGGGGCCTGCTTTTGAAGTAATTTTAGCAGAGATTCTATTTCTTCAATACTTACAGAATACTCCTTTGGAATACATGCTAGGAAATAATCTAGAGGCTCTTCAAGATACCCATCTTCATTTATTGAATCTATTAAAAGAGAAATAATTGCTTGATCCTTTTCCCCAATTGAAATTAAATGAAAAATATCTTCAAGGTGTTGTTTTAGGGTTTGCGATTTAGATTCTTGGTGCTCATTTGAATTAATATAATGATCTTTTGTATAATTTTCGTCCCAATTCATTTCATGCTCATAAATAGATTCTTGTAACTCTTGACTATTTATAATTTCAATAGATGTTTCTTCTTGAAAAATTGGTGTATCAATTTTACTTTCTTCTTCATCTTCCTCTACTCTTTCAATTAAAGGATTTTGTTGAATTAAAATTTCAAGTTCTTGATCCAGTTCTATCGAGGACATTTGTAAAAGTCTAATAGATTGCTGAAGTTGAGGAGTGAGCGCTAAATGCTGTATCGCTTTATATTGAAGATTTTGTTTCATCGCTAAATTGGCGCCAATTAATTGATTATAGATAAAAGTCTTTACCTAGATAAACATCTTTAACATTTTGATCATTAGCAAGAGTCTGAGGAAAACCTGATGCAAGAATTTTACCTTGATTTACAATATAAGCTCGATCACAAATACCCAGCGTTTCACGAACATTATGATCTGTAATAAGAATACCAATTTTTTGTTTTGCGAGGTATTTAATAATTTTCTGAATTTCAATCACTGCGATAGGATCAATGCCGGCAAAAGGCTCATCTAATAAAATAAATGATGGGTCAGAAGCAAGACATCGTGCAATCTCTACACGACGCCTTTCACCGCCAGAAAGACTGATTGCAGCATTATTTTTAATCTGGCTTATACCTAATTCTTGAAGAAGTATTTCAAGTCTCGAATTCATTTTTTCTCGAGTTAACTCTTGCAGCTCTAATATGGCTAAAATATTTTCGGAAACAGTCATTTTTCTAAAAATAGAAGATTCTTGCGGAAGGTAGGAAAGTCCTAATTTCGCTCGGCTATGAATAGGCATTTTGGATAAATTGATATCATCAAGATAGATGTGCCCTCGATCTGATGGCATAAGCCCGACAATCATATAAAAGCTTGTTGTTTTTCCAGCACCATTAGGACCTAATAGTCCGACAATTTCGCCACTTTTAATAGTTAGAGATACATCTTGAACAACAGTTTTTTTCTTAAAAGTTTTCCTAAGATTTTCAATGACTAGTTCACTCATATTAGATTACTATTCCTGTGTTTTTTTCTTGGGCTGAATAATTGCGCGCGTTCTGCCGCCAGGCACAGTTTCTCCTGCCTTATTTTTAGTATTCCCTGACATTGCTTTTGCAAACTCAGCATTTGCATCGTACAGAATGTAGTCTCCATAAATAATATCCTCACCTTGTTTTACCGATGCTTTACTATATAAATGAACTTTATCCATGCGGCCATCATATTCAATCCTCTGCGCGCTACCTTCAATGTATTCATTTTTACCTTCTCGTTTTTGTTTGAAAATTGTAGGGTTGCCAACACTTGTGCTATGTTGAAAGCCTTGATTGTCTTCTCTTACAGTCAGTTCATCAGCTTTAATAAGCAGTGTGCCCTGTGTTAAAATGACATTTCCAGAATATACACTTGTATTCTTTGAATTATCAGATGTCATTGTGTCAGACTCAAGCTCAATAGGCTTATCTCGATCAGCTTTTTCAGCAAAGGTGTAAGATGAAATCATGCTTAGAAAGAATAGACTCATCAAGATAAATTTATTTTTTGGCACTTTAAAAAACGTAAAAGGCATTATTTTTTTACATTCTTATTTTGAATAATAGGATAAGCATTTGAGTTTGTTTTCTTCGCCGGCTTTTCATAATGAACACGAACTTTATCTGACAAGGTTATTATTCCATTTTTTTTATCATATTTCATACCAATTGCAGTGACGGTTGTTTTTGGCGCTTGAGAGATACGAACAGGGCTTTTTGTAAATGCTTGGTCTTGATTCGGTAATATAGTCAACTGATCTGTAAAAAGCTCCATTTTTGGTTTAATTTCAGTTTCGAGGCGAGCAACTTTCACACTATTAATAATTCGTATCTCTTCACCATTAGATGAAATTAGGCCAACCCCACCTTCAATTTGGGAGCTAGGTAGATTGTTTTTATATCTTATAAAGAGTGGTTTTTTTAAGCGTGTTGTATCACCTTCAGAAAAATGTGTCATCTCATTTGCAGACAAAATAAAACGAATTGAACCATCTGACTCAGTTTGTGTTGTTTTAAAGTTGGTTAAAAAATAATCAGGGCTATTAGTCAATTTAATTCCTCTTTTTTCAATGTCACTCTTAACAGAAACTTGAATCCAGTAAGAAATAATGGCTAAGATTGCCGCAAAGAAAATAGGAAATAAAACAGAATAACGATTAATCATTTAAAATAAGGCTTAATAATGACATCATAATTACCCTGGGCTTTCATAATAAATTCGCAAGCCTCACGAACGGCACCATAGCCCGCAATTTTTTTTGTGATAAGATGCGCAATTTTTTTAACTTCATCATGACCAGCTGGTACAGTTATAGCTAAGCCTGATTGCAGCATAGGAGGTAAATCTACAATATCATCTCCCATAAATGCGCATTCTTCTGGTTTGAACCCTGTTTTTTTTATAAGATCACCAAATGCTTCTTTTTTATCTAATATACCTTGATAAAAGTAATCGACCTCTAGATTTTCAGCTCGAATAAGAACGCTATTTGAATTTCGACCAGTAATAATTGCTAGTTTTATTCCGCTTTTTTTTAGTAACCGCATTCCTAACCCATCTTGAGTATTAAACATTTTATATTCCTGACCATCGTCTCCAATAAAGAGGGAGCCGTCTGTCATCACACCATCAACGTCAAAAATAACAAGTTTGATTTTTTTAGCGCGAGTTTTGAGCTTTAAGTCCATTAAATCACTTTCGCTTTAAAAAGATCATGCATATTAAAAGCACCTATTAATTTTGATTCTCTATTTACCACAAGAATCCCATTGATTTTATTCATCTCCATAAGATTAATCGCATCAATAATAATTTGATCATCAAATATTGTTTTGGGATTTTTACTCATAATTTCTTTAATAGATTGGGTTTCATTATTTATTTTTTTAGAAAGTTGCCTTCTTAAATCCCCATCGGTAAAGATGCCAATTGGTTTAATTTCGCTATCCACAACAGCAGTGAAACCTAGGCCTTTGAGAGATATTTCAAGAATCGCATCAGAGAACAGGGCGTGCTCAGTGATTGAAGGGACTTGTTCAGTTTTTCGCATAATATCTCGAACTCGAACAACTTGTCTTTTACCTAAACTCCCACCAGGATGCGAGCGAGCAAAATCTTCTGCTGTAAATGTCCTTTGATCTAAAACGCAAATTGCCAGAGCATCGCCTAGAGCAAGGGACGCTGTTGAACTAGCTGTAGGAGAAAGCCCTAAAGGACAGGCTTCTTGAGATACTTGAGCACTTAAATGAATTGCAGATTCTTTTGCAAGTACAGAATTGCTATTACCCGTGATTGAAATAATTTTTGCCCCGATTCTTTTAATAACAGGAAGAATGGTTAGAAGCTCGTCACTTTGCCCAGAATTAGATAGAAAAATGACTATATCATTGGATGTAATCATCCCTAGATCACCATGACTGGCTTCTGCAGGATGCATGAAGAAGCTTGGTGTGCCAGTACTTGCGAAAGTAGAGGCTAATTTTCTTCCTATATGCCCTGATTTTCCCATACCACTTACCACAACCCTTCCATCGCAATGTAAAATGTGCTGAACAGCGCTCACGAAATGATCATCAAGTCTATTTGCTAAAGATAAAATTTCTTGTGCTTCTATTTCAAGGACCTTGCGGGCACGTTCAAGAGTATTTTTTGATGGGGTCGAAGTCATATTTATATTGTAGTGGGTAATAGATAGTCATGTAAAAGGGTTTATATGTACTTTAAGCTCAAAAATTATTAATTAATCTTGGATAAATGAATGTTTAACTCTTTTCCCTTAGTTCTTATTTTGTTAGTGAGCTCAGTTTTACTAGTGGGACTATTCCGATATTTAAAATTACCCCCCATGATTGCTTATTTTGTTGTGGGGTTAATTTTAGGGCCGCACATCATTGGAGTTTTGCCTGATTCAGAATCTAGTAGGCATTTAGCTGAATTTGGTATTGTATTTCTAATGTTTAGTATTGGACTTGAATTTAGTTTACCCAAGCTTTATTCAATGAGAAATATTCTTTTTGGTTTAGGTGGCTCGCAGGTAATCATTACTTTATGTGTTTCTATGATTATTGCCTGGTGGTTCGGACTTCATTTAACTTCAGCGTTTGTTATCGGCAGTGCATTTACTATGTCTTCAACGGCAATTGTTTCAAAAATCTTAATGGAGCGTGTTGATTTAAATTCTAGACATGGTCGATTAGCTATTGGCATTTTGCTTTTTCAAGACATAGCTGTGATTCCAATCTTAATATTGATTCCAGCTCTTGGAGCCTCAACGACTGATATCAGTAGTATATTTTTCATGTCATTTTTAAAAGTAATTTTTTTATTTTCTATTCTTTTTAAATTTGGTAGGCCTTTAATGAACTCGTGGTTTGCAGTTGTAGCAAATCAAAGATCACGGGAATTATTTATTATGAATGTGTTGATGATCACACTTCTATTCTCCTTTGGAGCCAAGATGGCTGGATTATCCTATAGTATCGGGGCTTTTATGGCTGGTATGCTCATTTCCGAAACGCGTTATCGTTATCAAGTTGAATCGGATATTGCAGCTTTTAGAGATATTTTGTTAGGCCTTTTTTTCATCAGTATTGGTATGTTGCTAAATCTTAACCAAATTGCCTCGAATATTGGGCTCATCATTTTAATTACTTTGGCATTTATATTATTTAAAGCTCTTTTGATCACGCAGCTTACTCGATTATTTAATTATGAAATAGGCGTAGGCATAAGAACTGGACTAATTTTGGCACAAGCAGGAGAGTTTAGTTTTGTGATATTAGCCCTTGCTAGAGAAGACAATTTAATCGGAACCCATGAATTCCAAATTATTCTCGCTGCGTCTTTATTATCAATGATATTAGCCCCATTCATTATTCAATATAATGGACGTATAGCGCGTTATTTATCAAAAAGTTATAACCGAAATAGTGACGATAAAGTTCACGCTATTCAATCGATAGGCCGTACGTTAAAAGATCATGTAATTTTGTGCGGTTATGGAAGAAGTGGGCAGTACCTGGGGCGTTTTTTAAAAGAAGAAAATATTTCTTTTATGGCGATAGACATTGATCCAAGCAGAGTAAGTGATGCTTCAGCTGGGGGAGCAAATGTAATGTATGGGGATGCAAGCCGAAGAGTTGTTTTAGAGGCTGCAGGCATTAAAACAGCAAAAGCACTTGTTATCAGCTATTCAGACTTCAGAGCTACTATGAAAGTCCTTCATGTGATTCAAGATACCTACAAAAGTATACCGGTAATTATAAGGACCCTTGATGATGCGCATATGGATGACCTCAGAAATGCTGGTGCGAGCGAAGTTGTTCCAGAAATTTTAGAGGGTAGTTTAATGTTAGCTTCTCATGCCCTCGTTATTTTAGGAATACCTTTACATAGAGTTGTTAAGCGCATTCGCTTTTTTAGAGAAGAGCGTTATAAAATGTTTAGAGGTTATTTTGGAGGTATTTCAGACGCTCAAGCTGAAATAACAGAGCCGCAGTTGAGACTGCATGCGATAGAAATTACTGACAAATCACATATTCATTCATGGAAGCTAATTCAAATTCCATTCGCCATGTTCAATAGTGAGCTAAAGTACTTAAGACGTCCTAATATGTTAGAAGATATTGAACCTAGAGAAGATATTGTTTTGGCTTCAGGTGATGTTCTTGTGGTGTTAGGGACAGCAGATAAACTAGATGCTTTAGAAAAATATATTTTGACTGGTAAATAAAGCATGACAAAAAAAGTTGCTGTCATTGGCGGCGGTATTGTGGGATGCGTAACTTCATTTTTTCTTATCCACAAAGGATATGAAGTAACTTTGATTGATAAAACTGCTATAGGTCAAGAAGCTTCATGGGCTGCAGCTGGTATTCTTTCTCCTTTATTGCCTTGGAATTACCAAGATAGTGTTAATAATCTTTGTTTTGGAAGTGCTGATTTTTATTTTCAGCTTGCTGAGACTTTAAAAAAAGATACAGGTATTGATCCCGAATGGACTGAATCAGGAATGCTGATTTACGATGATAGTAATAAAGATTATGCAATGAATTGGTGTCAAAAAAATCATACTGAAATTCAGCAAGTTCAATTAGGCAAAATACCATGCCTGCTTTTACCTCGTGTTGCTCAAATTAGAAATACTCGTTTACTGAAAGCCTTAAAAACATTTCTAATTAAAAATAATGTTGTAGTAAAGGAGCACCAAAAAGTTAGCCCAATTTCTGATTCTAATAACTTTATCCAGCATCTTCAAACTGATAACGGGATAAATTTAGAAGCTGATTGCTACGTTTTGACTTCAGGAGCATGGAGTTCTTTTCTCTTAAATGAAATTGAGTTCCCAAAAATTAGGCCTATCAGGGGACAGCTTATCCAATATTCTGCAATTCAAGAAAAATTGCCATATATCCTTTATAAAGATGATTTCTATTTAGTACAAAGACAGGATGGTATAGTTCTTGCAGGTAGCACAAGGGAAGATGTTGGTTTTGATAAGGGAATTACTAGAGAGGCTAGGGATATTCTCCAACAAAAAGCTGAGTCTTTAATGCCAATTCTAAAAAAGTGTAATATTGAAAAACAATGGAGTGGACTTAGACCAGGCACAGAAAGCAATTTACCTATGATAGAAAAGCATCAAAAATATAATAATGTATATTTAAATGTAGGTCATTATCGGTATGGACTAACGATGGCCCCAAAAGCAGCAAGAATAATTAGTGATTTAATAACTTTAGATGGATAAGTATAATGCGTATAAATTTTTTAACATTTTTGCTTTTGTTTCTAATGAGTTTTACTATTTTGGCGATTGAAGAACCTGAATTCATTAGTATTGAAAAAAAAGATATGTTTGAGATTAGAGAGTACCAACCTAAATTAATTGCTCAAGTTCTTGTTAATGGGACATTTGATACTGCATCAAATAAAGGATTTCGTTTATTAGCAGATTTTATTTTTGGAAATAATAAAATAAATGAAGGCCCAAAAAAAATTGATATGACAGCGCCAGTAATTATTCGCGATGCTTCTGAAAAAATAGAAATGACAGCACCAGTTATCTCTGAAGAAACCGAAAGGGGCTGGTATATTAGCTTTAATATGCCAAAGCAATATACAAGGGAGACTCTTCCAGATCCTAATAATTCAGAAGTGAAAATTATAGATGTACCGACAGAAAAATTTGCAGTTATTACATTCTCTGGTTTGGTGAGAGAAAAAAAATATACTGAAATATTAAATTTACTTAATGAAGAAATGAAAAAAAGAAATTTAGACCCGAAAGGCTCGGCAATTCTAGCTCGTTATAATCCACCATGGACACTCCCCTTTCTTAGAAGAAATGAATTGATGTTGAAATTCTAAAAATCTTTAAATATTTTTTATCTTAATGCAAAGAAGAATTCTTTTTGTTGTTCGAAGCAAACTTGGCGATACGTTAGTAAACTTCGCAATTATTAGAAAATATGTTGATTTAAATCCTAATGATAAAATTTTTTTTCTGGTTAGAAAGGATTATGCCCGTATTTTACATAATGAAGCGGGTTTAAAAATCATTTCATTCTCTAGTAAGGGCGAAATGTATTTAAAATTAATTTTTCTAAGACTGACAGCTCCAGCATTTGATATTCTAGCTGTTCTCTTTAGTTCTGGAAGACCAAACAAATATATTGGTTTACTTACCAAAGCTAAAAGGAAGATTATTTGGAATAAAAAAGATGCCCCTAATATTTTTGAGGAGGGAATTAAGTCAAGTATGACACATCATACTGCTGCTGGTATGAGCGTTATTCGTAAATTTGATCCTAAATTTAAAACCCCTGATATTCTAAGCATACCTAGTTTAGTAAATGCTAGAAATTTAAATAAACAATTTGCTATCGGAATAGTTCCATTATCACTTGAGTTACGAAGAAATATGAATGATTCATCACTTAGAAATTTAATTAATACTTTAAAGAAAAATTATCCCAAGGTTATTTTAAGAGTTTTTATTAATCCTGATGATAATGCGGCAAGAGATATCCTTGAAAAAAATTTTATAGATGAAGTTGAGTTAATTGTGTTTAAAAACTTAGAAGATATTATTGCTAGATATTCAGAATTAATTGCTTGGTTTGGCGTAGATACTGGCTTATATCATTTAGCTGTTGCTTGCGGGATACCATCAACTATTTTTTTTGGGCCAACACAACCACTAAATGTTGTTATGAAAAAGCAGCCTAATGTGAAGGCTTACCGACTAGCGGGGCTAAAAAATCTGCATTGTGATGAAAAAACATGTAAAAACCCTGTTTGTTTACATACTAATATCTCTTTGTTTTCTAATATACAAGAGGAAAAAGTAAATCTTAATAATCTCCCAGAGCATTGCCTTTTGAGAGGTTGCCCTACAAAACAAATAAATATAATAAAAAATTTTCATAATGTAACTTGAAGAACTTATCTTATTCTAACATTCCACTAATTATTCCTGTTTCTGAATGTTGCCATGTTTTTATCCTGTAAGTAGGAAAGATTTGGGACAAGCACTCTTTTATTTAATTTTTTTTGACTTTGTCTTATATAGTCCCTCACCTAGTTTATAAAGCCCAGAGCGCCCTCCAGATTTTTCGACTAGGTGGACATCTAAGATCACCATCTTTCGGTCTACTGCTTTCACCATATCATAAATAGTCAGGAGGGAAATACTCACAGCTGCGAGGGCTTCCATTTCCAGGCCTGTTTGTGCAAAACATTCGCATGATGATTGACATATGATAATGTTGTTTTTGTTATCAATACTAAAGTTAATGTCAATTTTAGTTAGAATTATTGAGTGACAAAGTGGAATAAGCTCCCAAGTTTTTTTTGCTGCCTGAATACCAGCAATTCTTGCAGTATTTAAAACGTCACCTTTTTTAATTAAGTTATCTTGAATTAATTTTAAAGTTTTTTTGTTTAATTGAATTGAGCCTTCCGCAATTGCTTTGCGATGTGTAATTTCTTTAACAGTTATATCGACAAGCTGGGCATCGCCTTTTTGATTAACATGAGTTAGTTTTTTCATAAATTTTTATTACTTATCATTATAAACCCCGATAAAATCCTTGTTAACCTAGGTATCATAACAATAATGAAATTTAAAATTATATTTGTAGCTACTTTTTTTTGTTGCTTATCCGTTTTTGCAAATGATTTACCCGATTTAGGTGATGCATCTCAACTCATTATATCTGCTAAAGATGAGCAGGCTGTTGCACAAGAAATTTTAAGGCAAGTAGCAGTTAGCCCTGAAATTGTTACGGATATCGAGGTAGTTGATTATCTCAGAAATTTAGGAGATAGATTGGTTGCATATAGCCCGAACAAGAG
>SXGU01188971.1_pt1 | contig 16778 bp, 13 predicted proteins | sample 3174531 | NCBI WGS metagenome assembly SXGU01 (sample SAMN11356863, study PRJNA531348) | freshwater metagenome | isolation source: freshwater sample F1-140 | place: China: Fuxian Lake, Yuxi | collected 2017-12-25 | reverse complement strand
GGTGCCGCTATCGGAAAGAACTGCTTTGGCCTGGATTTGCAGGTTGACGTAGTCGTGAAAACCCATAGGCTTCATTAGGCGCACCAACGGGTGGAACTGAGCGCCGGTGGCGTCGACTCGCTTCTGGGTACGGGGGTGGGTAGACACCACCACCGGCAGGCCATGGTCTTCAGCCACCGCATTCAGCACAGCCACCAGTTTGGTGAACGACTTATCGGATTCGATGTTTTCCTCGCGGTGGGCGCTGACCACAAAGTACTGTTCTGGTTGCAAGCCCAAACGGCTTACGGCGTTGGACGCCTGAATTTGCGGCAGGTAATGGTGCAGCACCTCGTACATGGGGCTGCCGGTCTTGATCACCTGGTCGGGCGGCAGGCCTTCGCGCAGCAGGTAGTCGCGGGCAATAGTGCTGTAAGTGAGGTTGATGTCTGCCGTGTGGTCCACAATTCGGCGGTTGGTTTCCTCTGGCACGCGCTGGTCAAAACAGCGGTTGCCGGCTTCCATGTGAAAAATGGGCACCTTACGGCGCTTAGCCGGAATCACCGACAAGCAACTGTTGGTGTCACCCAGTACCAGCATGGCTTCGGGCTGCACCTGGGCCAACACACCATCTACCGCCGAGATGAGGTTGCCAATGGTGTTGGCCGCGCCCGTACTGCCCTGGGCGCTGTTCAAAAAATAGTCGGGTTTACGCACGCCTAGGTCGTCAAAAAACACCTGGTTTAGTTCGTAGTCGTAGTTCTGGCCGGTGTGCACCAGCACATGGTCGCAATACATGTCCAGCGCTGCCAGAACACGCGACAGGCGAATGATCTCTGGTCGCGTGCCCACGACCGACATGACTTTGAGTTTATGCATGATAGTGCTCACAGCGGACAGGCAAACGTATCCGGGCGTTGGTGGTCGAACACCTCATTGGCCCAGAGCATGACGATCATTTCGTCGGTGCCGATGTTGGTGATGTCGTGCGTCCAGCCGGGCACGGTCTCTACAATCTCGGCCTTATCTCCGCTGGTGGTAAGTTCGTGAGTTTCACCGGTGTACATGTGGCGGAACTTGAAGTGCGCCTGGCCTCTGATAACCAGAAACTTCTCGGTTTTGCTGTGGTGATAATGCCCTCCACGCGTTATCCCCGGATGCGCGGTGAAGTAGCTAAACTGCCCAGAGTCATGTGTCTTGAGCATTTCCACGAACACACCGCGCTCATCGCCGTGCATTGGCACGGTGTAAGTGAACGACCTAGGCGGCAAGTAGCTTACGTAAGTGGCATACAAGGCCCGAGCAAGGCCCGAGCCCACCCGCTCGGTCAGCAAGGTCCAGCGGCTGTCTTTGAAGGCTTGGATCAGGCGAGCCAATTCACCGACGGTGGTGGTGTACTGCGGAGCCACCACTGCGAAGCCATTAGCATCGAATGCAGCATCCGCGCCGTCCATCAACTCAATAAACCGCTGCAACACATTGTCCATATACACCAGGGTCAAGGGGGCCGCCGGGTCATTCACCTTGATGGGTAGGTCGTGAGCCACGTTGTGGCAGAACGTAGCCACGGCCGAGTTGTAGTTGGGCTTGCACCATTTGCCAAACACATTGGGCAGACGGAACACATGCACCGGCACACCGTGCTGACGCTGCAGGGTAAACAGGGCATCTTCGGCGGCACGTTTGCTGGCTCCATAAGCGTTGTCAAGCGCGGCCTGGGTAGACGATGTAAAAACCACTGGCACTTTGCGGCCAGTGGCAACGGTCAGGTTAGCCAATGCCTCACAAAGCATCACCGTCACACCAGTATTGCCAGCTGCAAACTCGGCCGGATCATGCGGGCGGTTGATGCCCGCCAAATGGAACACAAAGTCAACCCCCTGAAGCAAATCTGGCAGTTGGGCGACTGCATGTTCACGGGTAAAGAAGACCACCTCCACGTCTTTGCGCTCGGCCAAGTTCAATTGGAGGTTCTTACCGACAAAGCCGTTTGCACCCGTGATCAGAACTTTCAATGCTTCACTCCTCGGCCACTGCGTGTTCGCCACGCGCAATCTTTTGCATGAAGTCCAGTTTCAGCAGCAACCGCTTCATGCCTTCCACATCCAGCCGCTCGGTGTTGTGTGAGTTGTAGTCTTCGCCATGGGCGGTCTTGGTTAGCTTTTGCTCACCCTGTTCGACGAACTTGGCGTAGTTCAGATCACGGCAATCGGCCGGTACCCGGTAATAGTCGCCCATGTCCTGGGCAGTGGCCATTTCTTCCCGACTAAGCAGCGCTTCGTACAACTTTTCTCCATGGCGCGTGCCCATCACGTGAACGGGATGATTTGGCCTGTTCATGAGTTCCAGAATAGCTTTGGCCAGCACCTCCACGGTGGCAGCCGGAGCCTTCTGCACAAAAATATCCCCGTTATTACCGTGCTCAAACGCGTACAGCACCAAGTCGACCGCATCGGCGAGTGTCATCATGAAGCGGGTCATAGACGGATCAGTGATGGTGATGGGCTTGTCGCTGAACACCTGGTCCACAAACAGCGGGATCACCGAACCGCGCGAAGCCATGACGTTGCCGTAGCGAGTTCCACAGATCACAGTACCTGTGCGTTCCAGATTTCGGCTGGCCGCCACCATCACCTTTTCCATCATGGCCTTGGAAATGCCCATGGCGTTGATTGGGTAGACCGCCTTGTCAGTGCTCAGCACCAAGACCCGCTTCACCCCGCCAGCAATCGCAGCTTCGAGTACATTCTCAGTCCCAATTACATTGGTACGCACTGCTTCCATCGGATAGAACTCACACGAGGGCACTTGCTTGAGCGCTGCCGCATGGAATGCGTAGTCGACGCCGCGCATGGCCGCCCGCAAGCTGCCCCGATCACGCACATCGCCGATGTAGAACTTTAACTTGGGATGCGCATAGCGTTTGCGCATGTCGTCCTGCTTCTTCTCATCGCGACTGAAAATCCGAATTTCTGCAATGTCGGTATCCAAGAATTTGCGCAAAACGGCGTTGCCGAACGACCCAGTACCACCGGTAATAATTAAACTTTTGTCTTTAAACACTGTTGAATACTCGCTTGAAATTTGTTCTGCATTTCACCATTTCATGTCTTCTCAACGGGCGCCAGGCAAGGCCTGGCTGAACAAGTGCCGGCTGTCATCCACATCTTCCGGGCGACACAGGGTCTTGCCAGCGTACGCGCGCGCAGCGGCCGCAATGCGTTTCTGATCCTCATTTCCCATGCGAACGAACCGGTCAACTGCTTGAACAAAGGCACCTACGTCATCGAGCGGGAACACCCAACCCGCATCGGCCGCCACCACATCGTTCCAGGGGGTCTGATCACTGAGCAGCACGGGCAGCCCAGCCGCCAGCGCCTCGGCAATGACATGCCCGTAGTTTTCTCCACGGGTCGGGAAGAAGAAGAGCCCGTGGCTCGCCAGGATATTGGGTACCTGTGCCGGCGTCACCGCCCCATGGAAAACGACCCGTACGTGTGGGGGTAGACCAGCAATTAGGCACTGGCATTCGTCCCAGTAGGCTTCGTCCTCGATCGTGCCATAAATGTGAAAGTTCAGGGATTCGCGGCTTTGCGCGAGCACGCGCAGCGCGTAGTCCAGATTCTTCTTCGGTGAAATTCGCGACAGGAATACCAGGTCCTGATCACGCGACGCCCCGCTCACATCGTTTGCGGTCGGCGTAACCAGATCACACGCCACATACACGCGCTCCGGCACCCCGCCATCGAAAAAGACCTTAGCGATATCGCTTCGCTCGAGCGCCGTACTCGCATGCCAGACCACCCCTCTGTACAGCCCAAGCGCTCGAGCCGCAGACAGGAACACGCGCTTCTTGGCGGATTTGAGCTGCAAGGCCCCGGCAGACAGTTCGCCCCGGGGGCCGACAATCACCCGCCCCCCGAACAGCCCCAGTTTCGCCAGCAGCAGCGGCAAGAGCGAAAAATGTGGGTCGAACAGGCTATTGACATACACCGTCGCATCACCGAGTCCGCGAACCGCCGTGAGAAGCGCCCAGCCGCCCGCGATGCCGCCGCTCGTGTACCACACACGGGCCTTTCCAACCGGCACCCAGCAATCGCACACCACGCCGGTATAGGGCGATTGATCTAGCAGGTCGTGATTGCTGGTCACGATGTGGAAATTGAATTCGTCACCAAGCAACTCGACCATGTTGGCCAGAGAACGTAGTGCCCCGCCGGCCTCGAATCCAGGCAGGTAGTGGTGAATGAACACCAGGACATCGCGAGCGGGCCTGCGCGCCGGAGAGCTGGACTCAGTGCGCATCAGCATGCCCGCTCAGCGTGTCCCATACTTGGAAAAATGCCTTGCCCGATGCTTCCTCCGAAAAACGCTCGACTGCGGTCTGCCTGGCTTGCCGCCCCATCGCAGCGCGCATCTCGGGATTGCGGAGTAGCTCCGTCAGGCGCGCCGCAAGCGCGTCGGCATCCCCGGTGGGGACCAGAAAACCATCCTTTCCTTCAGTGATGATGCCTTCCGGGCCGCCGCATCGTGTCGCCACCACCGGTATGGCGCATGCCATGGCCTCGACCAGCACGACACCAAACCCCTCTTCGTTGGAGGACAGCGCAAAGCATGCGGCCCCCTGGTAGAGGGCTCTCAGTTCGTCGGCAGTCGGAGATACATGGAAGCTTACCCACGCCCCCAGGCCTGAGCGCTCGACCTGAGCCCAAAAATCGGCACCGGGCCCGGTCGCACCAGCGAGCACCAGCCGGATGCCATCCCCGAGAGTCGCACGCATGCGAAGGAAGGCATCGAGCAGGAGCCCCGGATTCTTTCTGCTATCGCCCAAGCGCCCCACCGACAGAATGTAAGGACTCCCCGGCTCTTGCGCCGCTTGATTCAGTGGCACAAAGTGGTCCGTATCCACCCCGGGTGGCGCATACACAACCTGATCCGGCGTCTTGCCCACGGTGTGCATGGCATAGCCACACATCAGGGGGTTCATGATCATGAAGCGATCCGCGCGGGCGACCGCACGCGCGTCGATCCGGTCGGTGATCCGCGTCATCAGGTTTCGCCACCGGCTCTTGGCGCTGCGCGGCCCCTGCATCTGGGTCGAGCGCTCCCAAAGGCAACGCGTGGCCGCCCAGTTCGCAACCGGCAGCCGTCCCACGGGAATGCTGGCCCCCCAGGCGGGAAATCCGCAAACCACCTGCACCAAGTCGCAACCGCCCAGCAGCGCAGCAAGCGCCCGACGTGGCCGGTAGCGCATGAACTCGAACTCACTCCACAGACAACCCACGTGCGTGATTTGACGCCCGCGCCATTCCCGCGTTTCGGTGCGCACACCACGCAACCAAGTCGCTGGCGCTCTCAGGTGCACACTCATTGGATCAGAAGCCGATGTCGCCAGTGAAATGATCCGGCATTCATATTTGTCGCTCACCTCGATCAGACGGACAACCATTTCGACAATGGATTGCACGCCACCGTGTTCATTCAGGTCAGGCGCGAGCACCGCAATACGTTTTTTTGTACTCATGGGTATCGATTGTTCACTGCGTGCGAAACAGGATTTGGCGTACGGCGTGTCGCATCTCCGGCGTGCGTCGTTCGAAGAGGTACCAGAAACCCCACGCGATCACCATCAAGAGACCAAGCCAGCAGAAATATGTGACAAGGCCGAGCGCAGTAGGAACAAGGCGGCCGCCGCCAAAAACGGTTCCACCAATGAACAGCACAAGGGGGAAGTGAATCAGGTACAAGGAGTACGACATTTCGGAAAGGTGGTAAGCGCCCTTTGACAAGAACGGCCACGGCCGCGCAGGCTGCGCCCTGTTCCCAATCGCGAACAGGAACAACACGGTAGCCACTCCCATAACGAGGTCAATCAGCGCGGGCGAATACGCAGCTTTACCGAGCCACCGAGACAGTCCTATCCCGACAGCGAATATAGAGAGGCCGACCCACACCGGGAGCCCTACCCCGGGTGCGGTCCTCTTAAGCGCAAACACCGCAACACCACCGAGCCAACACATGAAACCCACGCGTGCGGCCTCGGGCAGGAGCACAAGAATGATCCCCGCCCCCAAGAGGGCAATCCCCCTGCCCCACACTCGATGTGCCCCCAGCGTGCCGCTGAGACCGATGAGCAACAACGGAAACAACATGTAGTACCAGAATTCGTAGGCCAGGCTCCACAAGGGATCATTGCTACCGAACACCGGCGTGAATATAGTCTGAAGAAACAGCAGGTTACCGAAGAACACCCCCACATCGAGCGCATATTCGCCTGCAGGCTGTGGTCCCATATTCCAGATCGTCGAAAATGCGCCCGTCAGAACCCCCGGGGCCACCTGCCGCACAACCAGATCCGTTGCAAGCGTGAGCACCAGCGCGGGGAGCAACACAACCCACAAGCGTGTGAGGCGGGCCGCACCATAGTCACGCCATGAAAAAGCAGCCCCCCGGCCAAGCAGAGAGCCACCGACGAAATAACCCGACAGCACGAAAAAGACGATGACCGACTGATGCCCAAGGCTTGTCAACAGATAAAAAAGCTTCTGCAGGACGGTCGTGTTAGCCAGCCCTTGATAGCTCTCCACGATTGCGGCCCTCAAGTGATTGGCGCATACCAGTAACGCGGCGCAACCGCGGATGAGGTCCAGCCAGGTTTCACGTCGATCAGGCGTCACTTGATTCGAGTTCCTCGAAGCCAGGCCGCAACTCTGCCCCCCGCACCGCCCTGACTCGCAGGAAACAGAAACAACCGTCCGAAATGGTAGTAGGCGACACACAACGCCGTCATTTTTATGATCGCGGCAATCAGTACCGACACCGGACTCTCAAGCCCGTGCAGCATGATGGGCCAGAGGGCGGCATAGGCAATCCAAGGTAAACGACGTTTCGATTCGGTCAGAGATGCAACCTGCCGATAGAGGACGCCAATGAAGAACATCCCGGCACTGGCCCCAATGACGCCCCAATGCAGGATCAAGTCGCCGACCAGCGAAATCGCCACGCCGGTTGCTAAATCATCCTGACTAATAATCGAATAAAAGCGCCCCAAGGCATTTCCATCGGGAATCGCGTAGTCGAACCCCGGCACCTTGAGTTCATAGAGAAACTGCTCAATGATGCCTCCCCCATAGGAGTAGTTCGGGTCACTCGTAATCGCCGCCACAACAAAGGAAACACTGATGCGATTGATCAGGAAGGTCAGCGGGGCAAAGAAACTGATCTGATTGTTGGGGTCATCAATGATGAGCACCTTAATGTACATCTTGAGATAGACCAGCAGAACCAGCACCAGCCCCAGCCCGATGATTCTGAGGCCGCCCATCGGGCGATAGCGCTGGCAGACTGCCAGGTGCATCACCAGAGGAAAGATGACGAACGAAGTGGCACCGTTGATCGCTCCATTGACGAGATAGGCCAACAGTACCCACGGATAATATCGGGCCACCCGCGTCACCGATGATCTGTTTTCGTAGTAGGCGATCGCGAGGAACGGAAAAGCCACCATGTGGAACCAGTTCAACGACAGAAAATACGTCGCCGCATCACCGAAAATTCCGATCCGGGCGCTACTGACCTGAATGTCGCCACCAGATATGAGGCGAAGCAACTTGAACGCAAAACCCGCGAGGAAGATCGCCCAGAACAACCGGGTAACGTTCGGGAGACGCCAATCGATTTCCGGGATCCCGCTTGTCAAGCGCGGCAGACGGACTTGGCCACCGCAGAGAAAGCACACATAGGCGAGCGCACTGAGCGCAACGGATTCGGATGTAAATGTGGTCGCCAACGGGAAATACAATTCACTTTCTATCGTTCGCGCCAGCGCCGAATGCGCAAATGCACTCATCAGCAAAGGCGTGATGAACAGCTGGACGAAGAGATAGACCTTCGCCACGCTCATCAGATTGAAATAGTCTCGTTGCGCTTTCATCCGTCTGAATTCTTCTCGCGAAGGCGCCCTCAGTCAGGGGTCCGCGACTTGCGCGGCCAAAACGTGTAAGCCCCCAGCAGCATGCCCCCTGCCGTTGCCAGCAATGCCCCCCATGGGTTGAGATACAGAGGCAGCAGGACCAGGACAAGCAAGGCTTGAGCCCCAAGATATCGTGACGCCTCGTGCCAGGCATTTCGGCGAAGCATCCATGCGGTGAGCACGAGCATCGGCGCCGACTGCCCCAGCATCAAGCCACCGATCAAACCCTCAAGGCCAAACCATCGCCCGCCGACAAAGGCAGCGACAAGAGCAAGAACGTTGACTGGCAACTGGACCCTGGCATAGTCGCGATGCCGGTTGGTTGCCATAAGCAGATTACCCCCAAGCGTCCACTGATTGGTGAACACCACGAGTGCCCCCATCAGGAACATGCTCAGGCTTTCGTATGGCAGCTGCTTGCCGAGCCACAATTCGAACACCTGGGCCCCGAAATGCTGAACCAGGCCCAGATAGAGCAAGCCCGCAAGGGTACTGGCGAAAAAGATAGATCGGAACAAGCCCTGCAAGCGCCCATTCTCGTTCTCGCTGTACAGTCGAGTGAATTCGGGCCAAGCTGAATGCGACATCATCCCGAGAAACCGTGAAACTACGTTGGCAATGGTTCGCATGGTCGAGAACACCGCCACCTCAAATGGTCCCATGGCCTTTGCCACGACAATGACGCTGCCCTGAATCATGGCGGCCATCGCCAGCTGGATACCGAGAAAATGCAGGCTCGGCGCCCAGGCCTGACGGAGGATGTCCATGCTCGGACGGCGCATTCGAAACAAGCGAATCTCCCGTGGCATGCGACGGCGCAGATCAAAGACCACCAGCAAGGACACCAGAAACAGGCCAAGAACTTCCGTCAGCGCCATGAGGACGAGCCCGCCGCGATTCCACAGGACCACCGCACCGGCAACGAGCTGGATGAGCAACATCAGATTGCCGAACATGACGCTGGTCGCCTGGGCACCCGTGGCCCGATAGACGCCCAACAACAAGCCAAGGGGCAAAGAAGCAAGCACCCGCAGGCACATGATGATCAGGACCCATCGAACGACGTTCGCGTCAGTGGTCTCGATGCCCAGCCCCCCGGGTATTCCCGGGAGCATCAAGGCGAGCGCCGCCAGGGCCATCAAGACCGCGGAGGATCCACCGAAGAAGAACATGCCCGTCGAGAACACATGCTGGAACTCGTCCAGTCTGCGCTGGGCCCATGATTCGGTCATGCGATTGACGAAGTACAGCTGCGCCCCCAGATCGGCCAGGCTGAACCAACCAGCGATTGCCGTAAGGATCAACCACTCACCATAAACCTGCGAGCCCCAGGCACTCAGGAACAGGGGAACCAGTAGCAGCCGAACGCCTATATTGAGCAGCTGGCCAAGCCCCTCTGCCCCGATGGCCCGGAGGACACGCCCGCGCATGGCCGTTTCAACACTCACGCGCTGACCTGCGCACGAATCGAGGCAACGAGCCGAACGCCGTAGTCCTGCCAGCCGTAGCCGGATTCGACCGTCTTACGGGCTTGTTCGCCCATTTCGCGGCGGCGCTCGGGTTGTTCGTACAGATATCGAAGCCGCTCGGTAATCGCTCCGGGCGCGCCCACCGGCACCACGAAACCATTGACGCCGTCCTGAACCAGATCGCGCGCACCGACATTCTCCGTCACGATCACCGGCAGCCCGCAGGCCATCGCCTGGGCAACCACCATCCCAAAGCCGTCTTCAAGAGAGGCCAGTACGAACACCGAACTTTGCTGATAGAAACCATTCAGTTCGAACTGTGGCACCGGTTTGACAAACTGCACCCGTGACGAGAGAAACTTTGCAGCAACAGCCTCGATCTCGGTGCCTTCCAACGTGCCGCCCACAAACCACATCTGCGCATCGGGAACCTTGAAATCAGCAAAAGCACTCAAGGCGGTGACCACACCCTTGCGAAGGTTGACACCGCCGACCTGAATGACACGAAAGACCTCGTCGCGCTTCGGTCCGGGGCGAAACGCACCCAGATCGACCCCACACGGATTGATGAAGATCTTTTCCCGGGGGACGCCAAATCGAAGGAAGCTGTCACGTGCAGCACTCGAGAGCAAATGAATCCGGTCAGCGCATTCGAACTCCCTGCTCTCCTTTTCGATGACCCAGTCTGCCGGAACGGGCAAGACGGCGCGAACCCCCCAGCGCTGAGCCTCTTCACGCATGACAGGCTCGCTGGCTTGTAGGTGGAAACTGCCGTGATCGACAGCACAACGGATACCTTTCGCTCGGCAGTACTGCAAACCTTCAAGCGAGAACGAGGACAGTCCGATGAAAAAATCGGTATCTCTGGGGATGTAACGAGGCAGCCGCCGGGAAAAATTGTGGTGGATGAATTCGTCACCCCGGTCCTGAAGCCCGGCAAGAACAAAACGCCGCGACCTCACATAACCATGATTGAGAATGCCTTGCATCAACAGGGAGTGGACCCTGTCCGCCGGTATACCAAAACGCTCGGCATGACGGACTGGATAGTCTGCGATCAGCCGATGGAGCACACCGAGCCTAGCCAGCTCCCGCGCCTGATCAAAGATATGAAAACGCCCTCGGCAGGACGTGACAACCTTCAATGGTGACGCGGCAAAAGACTCCTGGTCCAAAATATCACTCACGATCAGCGTCGGTAGATGATGGTCATGCCGGAGGCGAGCAGATCATGCTCGTCTACCCCATGAAGGGGGCTCCGGTCAAAATCGGGATGTTCGAGGCAAGCCACAGCAGAGGGATCAATGATCTCGGCCACGAAGAGCCGCTTGAATCCCTCTTCATCGAGGTACTGGAGATACTGTGCCGGCTTGAGTCGGCTGAACAGATCGTTGTCGATCCAGGTGCGCCCGTCGTGCTCCGAATGCGCCTGCGCACCCAGCCCGTCGAGGTAGCGGCGATACGCCTCGCCTACCAGCGTCAGGTGGTTGAAGCCGGAAAGCACTGAATCGTAGCCCGATACATGGTCCCCCCCCCATCCGTACCACAACGGTCCAAACGTAGCATACAGCACGCCACCGGGTTTCAGGATCCGGTGAAACTGTGCAAGCACCTTCGGTATGTCCCGAACGTGCTCTAATACAGCATCCGAACTGATCAGGTCGAAACTTGCGTCAGGAAACTGACGGAGGTCTTCCAGATTGCCCTGAGCAAATGAAGCCTCTACCCCGGGGGCTACCGAAGCGAATCGTGTCTGCCACATGTCCCAGGCACGACGGTAGGAGAACAGGTCGAGCCCGGTGATCGACTTGGGGCCCAATCGCACCCACGACTCCACATCACGCCCGGTCCCGCAGCCCGCCACCAGAATGCGCGCGGACTGGATCGGGATAAAGCGGGCGACACGCCGGCGCTGGCGCTCGTAATCGTTGCCCCGCTGCCCCCACAGGTACAGGTCGGCATTGATGCGCGGATCGCCATACCTGCTTTTGAGCCAGCGATGATTCCAAAGGTTGTATAGCGGATAGAGGTAGGCCCGGACCAGTCGTTTGACTGGTTCGAACCGCCCCGGCACAGGCAAACTGTACCCGGGCGGTGTGTGATCCCCGACAGGCAGGTCGCTCATGAATGTCCTTGCTGCAGCCAGACGCTCAGACGCGTCCTTAAATTCCATGAAGGCCGGCTCGTGCTGCCCGAATGTCAGGCCGAGCGCACGCTCGGCAAGATAGATGCGTTTAAGGCTCTGCCACTCACCCACGCTGAAAGCAGCCTGCTCGATCAGCCATGCCCAACAAAACGGCAGCGTGTCGCTTGTGCCCCGGGGCGATGCTCGTGCATAGCGGAAACACACCCAGAGCATGGGCAACAGCGTCAGCGCCATGAGAGCGTTCTTCACCACCCTGAGCGTCGCGCGAATGCCGATCCGGGAGAAACTCCATTTCTGAAGGAATCGCCTGACCTGAGGGCTGCCCTGTCCGCGCCCCTTGCGAATAGCCCAGTACTCATCGAAGGGCGCGGGCGCCACATGGGTGACCACGATGTCCAGATCGACTTTTTTACGCGCACCGAGCTTGCGCAGGTTCTCACCGAAGAATCCATCTTCACCGGCACAGATAGGCACCGCAAATCCAGTGGGAAAAAGGCCTGCGCGGATGGCCATCTCGCGACGGCATGAAAAGCCTTCCGTCCACTCCATGAGGTTCGGATCCTGGCCGTAGAACAGCGCGATGCCTGAAGACTCGACGTAACGAGCAAAGAGGTCATCCATGTTTTCGACCACCGAGCGCACCAGGACGTAATCGGCCCCGGCCGCGTAGTGGGGCTCGATGCGCTGGAAGAAATCGACCGGCAGGTGCGTATCGGCGTTGAGAACGACCACCACCTCTCCTGTCGCAGCCATGATGCCGAGATTTCGCGCACCGCAACGTCCTTCGCGCACTTCGGGCCGGATAAGCCTGACCCCCTTATCAGCATAGGAACGCACGATCCGGGGCGTGGAGTCGGTCGAATCATCGATGACGATAATCTCGAAATCCGGCCAGTCGAGCACGACCAGACTGTCGAGGGTCTTGGCAATGTCGTGCTCTTCGTTATAGGTGGGGACGACGATACTGAAACGCATGCGTCCTCCTCACACCAGTGCGGGCAGCCCCAACGCTGCCCTCAGACCATGAACGTTCTCACGAATGCCCCAGTGCTCGATGCGCTTGAGGCTGTCGGCCTGCATTGCCTTGAGGCGATCCGGGTCGAGGCAAGCGCCCAACGCGGTTGTCAGTGCGGGAATATCGCCCGCCTTGAGCACATAGCCGTTCCTGCCATCTTCAACCAGATCGACGGCGCTGCCCACCTGGTCTGTGGAGATGATTGCGCAGCCGGCATTCATTGCCTCATTGATGACAAGGCCCCAGGTCTCGTTGATGGACGGCAGCACGAAAATGTCAGCCAGTGCATAAAACGTGGGTAACTCGCCCTGGTTTCTGAAGCCAAGAAAATGAACATCGGCAAGTTTCCGGACTGCGACCTCGGCCTCAAGCGACGCGCGCAGCTCGCCATCACCCACAAAGAGCAGATAGGGTCGGGGCTCCGGCAACTGGGCATACGCCTGCAGGAGGTGATCAGGAAACTTCCGACGCATCAGCTTGCTGGCGTAAAGAATGACCGGGCGAGTTGTGTCCAGCCCAAGCTCGGCGCGCAGGGCGGAAACATCGGTCGCTTCGGCTTTGTGCCGAAAATGATCGTTATCGACGCAATAAGGCATGCTCCCAATGTTCTCGGCCTTGAAGCCCCGGCGCAAGTAAAACTCGCGATTACGGGTCCCGATCGCCAGGCACTTGTCCACCTTTGAGAGCAGGAAGGACACCACGGTCTCCCGGACTTTGCCCTTCAAGCCCGTTGAAGACGCCACATGATCGGTCGCCTCGCAACGCATCAGCACCTGCAAGCCGGCACGCTTGGCCAGCCAGGCGGCCTTGAGCATGCCGTAGTGCTGCCAGCCCTGCACCAGAACCGCGTCAAAGTTGGCCTTGGTAAGTCGCTCGGCGAGCCCCCCGATCCGAGGCTCGAAGGCTTTGATCGCACTGACCTGCGCGCCGGTCCCAGGCAGGAACTCCGATCGGTAGCCCTCAAGCAGGGGTGTATCCCATTGGATGGTTCGGTTGAACTCGGGATCAACGAAGCTACGCGTTGAAAAATCGGAGAAGAACAATGCGGTCAGCTCGATATCGGGGCATGCCGCGATCTGGCGCAAAAGCGGCGCCTGATACTGAATGGGGTGCGTGGAAAGCCACGCCAAACGAACTTTATTCATGCCTGTCTGCGCCATCGCATCAACGGGCGCTCTAAGAGGAAAACAATCATCAGTGAAACGGCAGCGGTTGCGCCCAGCAAACTGACGTACCGAAGGTAGAAGTCCTCCACCGCCCATGCATTGAGTGCCCACGCCGTCAGGATGCCGACCGGGCCGTGCATGATGAACACGGGATAGCTGGCGTCTCCGAGCAGCGCCGCAAAGCGTCGTCTGGATGCACTTGGGTCGGTTCGCGCTTCCTTGAGCAACCAAAGCGCAAAGAGCAAAGATAACAGCCAGTACTTCTTGGCCAGAACCGGCGCCGGGATAAACAGATAACACGCCATGAACAACATGACCCACAGATAGCCAATCTGGGCCATCATTCGAATGATCGGCTGGCGCAAGAGCACATCGCGATAATGGTAGGCGTAGGCACCAATGAGCCAATAGCCCCAGAAGAGACACACATCATTGGTCAGAACCCAGTGGGACCTTGTGAGTAGGGGCGTCACCAGAAAAACGAGCACAAGAACGATGATCGGCAGCGCTCGATTACGGAAAAAACGAATACGGATTGCCCAGAGCCAGTAGTACCAGACCTCGAATGCAACCGTCGAAGTGGCCGCAAAGGCGCCGAACGTGCCCAGGCCGATCAGGACATTCTGAAAAAGAAGCAACTGGCCCAGCACCGCAATCCAGTCACCGGGCAACCAGTAGGCAGGCCGCGCGTCTGGACCAAACAGGGTTCCGCCGAGCCACTCAACTGCCAGTGCCGACGCCAAGCCGACGTAATACAGAGGCGCAATGCGTGTCGCTCGGGCTTTGACATAGCGAGCAACCCCCCCACCGCGCTTGATCATGCTCTCGACCGAGCTTTCGATCAGGAAGCCACTGATGACGACGAAACCGATGACCCAGTTGGTTCCGAAAAGCGAACGCGGCACATCGAGCCACCCCGTGGCATCCGAGTTGAGCCGCGCCATGTCGTACAGATGGCCCAATGCGACGAAGATCGCAAAGATGCCTCGCAGGCAATCAACTTTCACCGACCGGCCGCCATAGGCGGTCGAGGATAGGGGAACTGCGGGGTGCTCGGTCACGACGCGTCGGCCATCAACGAAATCACCTGCTCGACCGAATGCGCGGCCCGCCAATCAAGCTCACGAAGGATCTTCGATGGGTCGGCGTCCGTTCGGGGAATATCGGTCGGCCGCAAGAGTGCTGCGTCCCTCACGACATGCTGGCGCCAGTCGAGACCGAAATGGGCGAACGCACGCTCGACGAAATACTGCAGGCTGACGCATTTTCCGGTCGCAATCACGTAATCGCTGGCGGTCGGACTTTGCAACATGCGCCACATGGCGTCCACATAATCGGGTGCCCAGCCCCAGTCTCGCCACACATTGAGGTTACCCAGGTGCAATAACTGTTTTTCGCCAGCGGCAATCCGTCGCGCGCCATCAACGATCTTGCGGGTCACGAAACGAGCCTCTCTCAGAGGGGATTCGTGATTGAAGAGAAAACCGGTCCCCAGATGCAGGCCAAAGGACTCGCGATAGACACTGACCTGCCAGTGCGCCGCAGCCTTGGCGGCAGCGTACGGACTCATGGGTGCCATGGCCGTATGCTCCGTGATCGTACCGCTGACGCTGCCGAAGCATTCACCCGAGCCGGCATTGAAAAAACGAGTCTCGGGCGCATCGCGCCGGATCGCTTCGAGCCAATTCAAGACGGCAAGCTCGATGCTTCTCCAGGTTTCGAAGGGTTGCTGAAAAGACGCCCCGACCGAACTCTGACCTGCCAGGTTGTACACCTCGACCGGCGCCGCTAAAGCCAGCTGCTCACGGACCGAATCGAAACACGTGGGATCGAGTTGCACAAGGCGGACTCGCGCCTCGATGCCAAGCCGGGCCAGATTGTTCTGAGAAGGCAAGGGAAGCGCACGCATCGAGCCAAACACCACGTAGCCCTTGTCGAGCAGGTGAGCAGCCAGATACGCGCCATCCTGCCCGGAGACGCCACAGATGAATGCGACCTTGCCTGTCGCTGCCTGAGGACTCTGATTCATCCCCTACTTCCAGACAACTGCGTACAAATTACGGGTCAGAATACTGTCGCGGCGCAATTCGCCAGTTTCAGCAGTATCGATGAACTGAAGCGCAAGGCGCGCCAGCTTCCATGCCACGACCCTGACCGCGCTCTTCACCCCATGCACTCTGGGCGCGCACTCATGGCAAGTGAGACGACTGAAACCCGACGCGAGCATGAGCTGCTCAAGGGACGATCGTGTGAAAGCCAGTTCGTGGGTGAAATCACCATAGCGGATCGCACCGACAAATGGCGAAGCACCGTTGGGGGCATGAATGATCCAGCGACCGCCCTTTCTCAAGACCCGTTGCACTGCGTCGACGAAATCTACCAACTCGTCCTTGGTGAAATGCTCGATAACATCAAAAGCCACGACGGCATCCACCGACTCCGCGGGCAACGCCGCCAGCGTCGCCGACAGATCGCCTTCGACCACGCCCTCGATCCCCAGTCGTGCGGCCAGCGCGACCTGCTGGGGCGAGACGTCGACGCCGCGCATGGCGTGATAACCGCGCTGCCGGGCAAAGTGCACCAGCGTGCCATGACCGCACCCAAGATCGAGGATCACTGAGGCCTTGTCGGGCGGAAAGTAGCTGTCGACCACGTGCTCCATGGTCGGACGTCGGACGTCGGCCGTCCAGGTCGGCCACACTAGTCAGTCGCGACGTCTCCCCGGACGTGGCGACATAATGGCCATAGATACGGTTTCTAAACTTGCTCATTCTTTTCCCGGCGGAGTCGGCTGAATCGGCGACAAAACTAGTCGCTTGCCTTTACACCGTATCAGAGGGTCTGCGCAAAGTAGGCAATGGTCTTGAGGAGACCATCCTTCAACGCGGTGCTCGGCTCCCAACCTAGGGTCTCCCGCGCAATGGTGATGTCGGGCTGGCGCTGCCGTGGGTCATCTGATGGCAGCGGACGGAACTCGATGCGTGACTTGGACCCCGTCAGTTCAACCACCATCTCGGCGAGCGAACGAATT
>SXGU01075978.1_pt1 | contig 16778 bp, 13 predicted proteins | sample 3174531 | NCBI WGS metagenome assembly SXGU01 (sample SAMN11356863, study PRJNA531348) | freshwater metagenome | isolation source: freshwater sample F1-140 | place: China: Fuxian Lake, Yuxi | collected 2017-12-25 | reverse complement strand
TGTAGATCGCGTCCTCGGCGATGCTGAAGATCGTCGGGATCACGGCAAGGCCCATGGCCACGCCAACAACGAGGCAGTTGCGCTGGTCGTAGTCGACATCCAGCGCGACCTTCATCCAGCGCTTGATGTCGCCGGCGAACAGCTGCGCCTCGAGTTGCGGCGCGAAGGTGAAGGTGATGTAGACGGCCAACGCGAGCGGCAGCACCAGCATGGCCGCATTCCAGCCGTTACCGAGGTTCCGCGTGTAGCGCTCGGGCAGGAGGTGCCATGCGAACGCGACGCCAAGGATGCACAGCGGCAGCACGAACAGCAGGCTGAACACCGCAGTGAGGTTGCCCTCGACGAGCGGGGCGAGCCAGAGTCCGGCGAGGAAGCCAAGGATGACCGTCGGCAAGGCCGCCATGATCTCGATGCCTGGCTTGACCCAGGCGCGCATCGAGGGCGCCATGAAATAGGCGGTGTAGATGGCGCCGAAGACGGCCATCGGCAAGGCGAACAGGAGCGCGTAGAACGCGCCCATGAGCGTGCCGAAGGCGAGCGGCGTCAACGAGAACTTCGGCTCGAAGTCGTCGTCGGCAGATGACGACTGCCAGCTGAAGATCGGCTCCGCATAGCCCTCGTACCACACGCGCTGCCAGAGCGAATGGATCGAGACCTCAGGGTGCGGGTTGGCGATAGCGATGCGCTGGATCTCGTTACCGACCTGCAGCAACGCGGCGTCGCCGTGACGATCGATCGTCATGGCATCGATGCGCCCCCGTCCGATCTCGGTCGCCGCGAGCACGCGCTCTGCCGTGGTGTGCGCGACGTGCAGCTCACCCGCGCGTGTCAGTGCGAGGAATCCCTTTCGACCGGTCTCGGACAGCAGCCGCTCCACCGGTGACGGGAATTCGAAGCTCCGCAACCGCACGAGCCGGGTCTGCTCGCTGTCGCGCAGCATCGACCATTGGGCAACGACCCCGCCGTCGTCCGCGGCGAGCAGGGAGTAGCCACCGAGCAGCGGCGCCGCGGTGATCAGCTTCGTCCCGCCGTTGACGAGCGAAGTGCGCGACTGCAGGACCGGTGCCGTTGCGTCGCTGATGTCCCACAGGCTGGCGACGCCGTCGGGTTCGATCACGAACAGGGTCTCGCCGCGTGCGCCGAGCCAGAACTGTCGTGCACCGCCCCGCAACGGGATGTCCGACATCGCCTGCGGCACATCGAGCGGCAGGCCTTCTTCGACCACTTCCCAGCGGAACAGCTGGATGCCGCCAGGGTGGCGCAGCGCCATGACCAGGGCACCATCGTGGCCACCCGCCTCGACGGCATCGACACGGGCTGCCATGTCGTCGAGCAGCGACGGCTCCTCCGTCAGCGGGAACAGCAGGTTCGCCGTCACCACGCGTTGTTCGCCCTCGAAACTGACGGCGAACTCCGGTTGCGCGAACTGCGGGCGGCCATCCGCCAGCAGCATGACGATTCGACCGCCTTCCATCTGTACCGCGGTGCGCACGGCGACGCCCGCACTCGCGTCGACTTCGTTCCTGACCTTGCCGTCGCGTGGATCGAAGAAGATCACCTTGCCGTTGCGCGCGAGCCGGTAGCCGATCTCGCCCTCGTCCTGCAGGCCAACCAGCAGGCTGGGGCCAGCCGACGCGGCGGGTGTCCCGAAGCGCTCCGCAGTCGTCATGTCGGCCGGACGGAACAGCGGTGCGACGACCCACAGGAGATAGAAGAAGATCAGCCCGATCGCGACGATCACGGCGCTGCCGCCGAGACCGACGATGAATCGTGCCGCACGATCCACGAGCAGCCGCCGCCGCTGCCGCGCGTCGACGCGCAGGTTTCGATTGTCGGTCATGGGTGGCCGGTACTGCTCACGCGCGGTTGCTCGTCATTCGCGGCGGGTCGAAGGCACGAGAATCGCCTGTCGACCCGAGCTCGATCGGGGCGGGTTCGTCGGGATGATGCGGTGAGCCTCAGCGCAGGCGCTGCAGCTCACGCGCAATCATCGCGGAAGTCAGGGGCACGTAACCATCCTTGACGACGACCTCCTGGCCAGTTCGCGACAGCACAAGGGCGAGGAACTCGCGCTCGAGCGGGCGCAGGGGCGTGCCCGGCTTCTTGTTGACGTACACGTACAGATAGCGATGCAGCGGGTAGCGGTTGTTCACCGCGTTCTGTGGTGTCGGCTCAACCGCCGGCGCGCCCGCACGGGGGGAGATCGGCACCAGCCGCACGGCCGAGGTGCGGTAACCGATGCCGGAGTAGCCGATGCCATTGAGTGACGAACCCACGGATTGCACGACCGACGCCGAGCCCGGCTGCTCGTTGACATTGTTGCGGAAGTCGCCAGAGCACAGGGCCTCCTGCTTGAAGAAGCCGTAGGTGCCGGAGACGGAGTTGCGCCCGTACAGCTGTATCGGGCGATTGGCCCAGGAACCCGTCAGGCCGAGCTGGCCCCAGCGCTCGATCGCGGCGGGCGCGCCGCAGCGGCGGGTCGTCGAGAAGATCGCGTCGACCTGGGAAATGGTCAGCGAGCGGATGGGGTTGTCCTTGTGCACGAACACGGCCAGGGCGTCGATTGCCACTCGCACGCCCGTGGGGGCATAGCCGTGCTTCTGCCGGAAGGCGCGAATCTCCTCTTCCTTCATCGCACGGCTCATCGGGCCAAAGCTGGCGGTGCCTTCGGTGATCGCGGGCGGCGCGGTGGACGAGCCTGCTCCCTGCACCTCGACGCTCACGTTCGGGTAGAGCTTCTTGAACGACTCTGCCCACAGCGTCATGAGGTTGTTCATCGTGTCGGAGCCGATCGAGCTCAGCTTGCCTGACACGCCGCCGACCTTGACGTAGGGGCGCAGTGCGGCATCGAGGCCGGCGCTGTCCGTGGCCGCCGGTGCGGCCTGGGCCGGGGTGGCGAGCGTGGCGGCAAGCATGCCGATGCCCAGCAGGCGGGCGAGAGTTCTAGGGGTTCGCATGGTGTTCGTCTTCCGTTGCCTGTAGGGGCTGAGTTGCTGTGGGTGCGTCGTGGGGTGCGGCCGCCGCGCTTGTACGCGACTCGCCGCGATCGGCAGCGTGCGTGCTGCTCTCGTTGTCTCTTTCAGTGTCATTGCCAGTGCGATTGCCATGGCTGCCGCTCGTGCCCGGTTCCCCGACGCGCGTGATGTGCTCGGCGTCGAGATCGAATCGAAAGGTGCTGCCGACGTTCGGCGTGCTGTCGATGTGCAATTCGCTGCCGTGCCGTCGCAGCACGTGCTTGACGATTGCAAGACCGAGGCCGGTACCGCCCATCTGCCGCGAGCGCCCGAGGTCTACCCGATAGAAGCGCTCGGTGATGCGGGAGAGATGCTCGGCCGCGATGCCAACGCCCTGGTCGGAGATCGCGAAGCGGGCGCCGGCGCCGTGTGCGGCCCATGCAAGCGTCACGCGGGTGCCGGCAGGGCTGTAGCGGATCGCGTTCACCAGCAGGTTGCTGATGGCGCTGTAGAGTTCCCGTTCCATGCCGCGGGCACGCAGGTTCGGATCCGCCTCCAGCGTGACCTCGTGCCGGTCGCGGTCCATGTGCCGCACTTCCGCGATCATCGCCAGCAGCATTTCCTGCACGTTGACGGTGTCGAGCTCGGCCGCCGCGGGCAAGGTGCTCGACTCGAGCCGCGTGAGCAGCAGCAGGTCGTCGACGAGATTCTTCATGCGTACGGCCGGCGAGGTCAGCCGTTGCGCCAGCGTGCGCATGGTGGCGAGATCCATGTCGGGGCTGTCCATCTGCTCGACATAGCCGGCGATCACGGTGAGCGGGGTGCGCAGCTCATGCGACACGTTGGCGACGAAGTCCTGCCGCATCGTCAGCAGCCGTTGCACCTGCGTCGTGTCACGCGCGATCAGCAGACGGCGGTCCGCGTCGATCGCTCCGATGCGCAACTCGAGCGTGCGCTCGTGGGGTGCGATCTGGATTTCCGCGATCCGCTCTCCACTCCGCCCCTCGAGCAGCGCGATGAGGTCGCGATGACGAACCAGCGCGGGTAGCAGCTTGCCCACGTCGCCGCGCGCGAGCCCGAAGTAGTCCTGCGCCAGGGGCGAGAACCACTCGATCAGGTCGTGGCGATCGAGCACCAGCAGTGCATCCGGCAGGCTGGCAGCAAACTGGCGGTCGCGGCGAAGTTGTCGCAGGAGCGCACTTTGGCGCGCCCGCGCACGCCGCGCGCTCCGATACGTGCGCACCGACAGATCGCCCCAGGGCGGCGGCAGCTCGGGCGGCCGTGCATGGGGCACCCGCCGCCAGCGCTCGAACCTCGCCCAGGCCCGCCATTGCCACCAGCCGGCGGCCGTCAGCAGCGCGAGCAGCAGCCAGCCGAGGCCGGGCCAGACCCAGGCGGCTGCGAGTGCAGCCGCAGGTGCAGTGGCAGCGGCCAGCAGCGCCGGGAGCGTCAGTGACTCGAAGCGGGCTGGCGACTCAGCCAAGGGAGAACCGATAACCGATTCCGCGCACGGTCTGCACATGGCTCGACTTGCCGTGGGGCGCGAGCACCTTGCGCAGGCGCAGGATGTGGACGTCCACCGTCCGCTCCTCGACGTACACGCTGCGGCCCCACACGCGGTCGAGCAGCTGGCTGCGATCGAAGGCGCGCTCGGCGTTGCGCAGGAGGAACTCGAGCAGCCGGAACTCGGTGGGCCCGATGTGCACGGGCTCGCCGGCAATGCTGAGCCGGTGGCTCTGGGTATCGAGGTGCAGGTCTCCCGCTCGCAGCACCCCATCTTCGGGCGCACCGGTTCGGCGCAGCAGTGCCTTGATGCGGGCGATCAGCTCGCGGGGCGAGAAGGGCTTGGTGACGTAGTCGTCGATGCCCGTCTCGAAGCTGCGCAGCTTGTCTCCCTCCTCGCCGCGGGCCGTCAGCATCAGCAGCGGCAACTGTGCCGTGTGGGCGTCGCGCCTGAGCCGGCGGGCGAAGTCGAGGCCGCTGCGGCCTGGCAGCATCCAGTCGATGATCACGGCATCGGGCAGCGGACCCTCCAGGCAGCGCTCCGCGTCCTCCGCGCTGCCGGCAGACATGGTTCGGAAACCTGCGCGTTCAAGCGCGAATGCGACCATCTCGCGAATCTCGGGTTCGTCTTCGACGATGAGTACAGCGTTGCCTGACATGTGCGCGCGTCGGGTGGAGCTGTGCTGAGTGTCGGCGGCAATTATGACAGTGCGTTGACACATTCGGCCCATGGAATGTGACGGCGCAGATGACAACCGCTCCCGAAGATGACGGTCTGATTGCGGTTGCGAGTGCCTTCCGAGGCTCCATAATCCGCGGCCTCAGTGGTGGCCCGCCCCGTTGCGCCGGCCCGCGAGATGCCAGCCCGCAGCCACATCAGTCCACACACGAGAGGACACGCCATGGGAGAGATGATCCAGCTGCGCGCCATCGACGGCTTCGCGTTCGGTGCCTACGTGAGCCGCCCGGAGGGCACGCCGAAGGGTGCTGTCGTGGTGATCCAGGAGATCTTCGGAGTCAACTCACACATCCGCAACGTGACGAACGGCTACGCGAGGGAGGGCTACTACGCCATCGCGCCGGCACTGTTCGATCGCGCGGAGCGGGACGTGGAACTGGGCTACGAACCGCACGACATGGCACGCGGCGTGGGCCTTGCCCGCAGCAAGTGCAAGCGGGAGCACCTGCTGGCCGACCTGCAGGCGACCGTCGATCACGCGCGCACCTTCGGCAAGGTGGGGGTGGTCGGTTACTGCTTCGGCGGCATGCTCACCTGGGTGGCGGCTGCACAGGTCAAGGGCGTTGCGGCCGCGAGCAGCTACTACGGTGGCGGCGTGGCGGCCGAGGCCAGCCTGCAGCCGCAGTGCCCGGTGATCATGCACTTCGGCGAGCGCGACGCGCACATTCCGATGACCCAGGTCGACCAGGTGCGTTCGGCGCACCCCGACGTGCCCGTGCATGTCTATGCGGCCGACCATGGCTTCAATTGCGATCACCGCGGGAGCTACGACGCCGCGGCTGCAAGCCAGGCGCTCGAACGGACGCTCGCGTTGTTTGCCGCGAACCTGGCGTCCTAGGGCCATGTTCACCGGCATCGTGCAGGGCATGCGGCAGGTCGTGGGTGTCGATATCGCGCCAGGGGGCCGAATGCGCCTCGCGCTGCAGCTGGACGACCTGTCCGAGGACGTCCAGCTCGGTGCCAGCGTTGCCGTCAACGGCTGCTGCCTGACCGTCGCCTCGGCCGTCAGTGGTCGGGTCGAGTTCGACGTGATCCCCGAGACCCTCGCGCTGACCAATCTCGGCGGCCTGCGAAAGGGCGATGCGGTCAATGTCGAGCGCTCGGCGCGGATGCAGGACGAGATTGGTGGCCATCGCGTTTCAGGCCACATCACGGGCATTGCCCGGGTCTGCCGGATCGCGGTCAGCGGCGACGACTACCGGGTCCGCCTGCGCGCAGAGGCGGACTGGATGCCTTGCCTGCTGCACAAGGGCTTCGTTGCCCTGGACGGCGCAAGCCTGACGATCAGCGCCGTCGATTCAGCTGCGTGCGAGCTCGAGGTGAGCCTGATCCCGGAAACGCTGCAGCGCACGGTGATCGCCACGAGACAGGTCGGGGATGCGGTGAACCTGGAAGTGGACTCGACCACCCAGGCTGTCGTGGAGACCGTGCGCCGGCTGTTCGCGGACGACAGCAGCCGGCTGCAGTTGCTGGGCACACGCGCGCGCTGACGGACGTCAGTCACTCACTCAATCAGGCAGGCCGGTCACCTTCCCCATTCGCAGGGCCGAGGTCGATCGCACCTGCTTCCTCGCGGTTGCGCAGGTTGCGGATGATCCGCTCCAGCGCGCGGTCGAACAGCTGCCGGTCCTCGAGGATGGTCACCTGGGCACTCGCCAGCTCACGTGCGAGCTGGTTGCGCGTGCGCTCCAGCACCTTCATGCCCTTGCGATTGACGAACAGCCAGCGCTGGCCGTCGTCCAGCACGCTGGACAGTTTCGCGCGCGTCGCGTGACCCTCGCCGTGGCGGAACTCGAGCCAGGTCTCCGGGCGCAGCCGGTCGACGAGGGCGAGGGCGTCCGCGCCGGGCGCAGGCTCGGTCTCGGCGGGCGGCGCGTGTTCGGCGTCGAGGTCGAGCGCGGCGAGGTCGATCTGGTCCTGTACCTCGGCCCCGCGCAGCCGCTGGCGGTCGGCTTCCGAGCGCATGGCGAGCGCTGCATCCACGTCGCGGAGCAGGGCAGCGTCGCCGCCGGTGAGCGACAGCCCGTCACGCAGTTGCGCCAGCAGGCGCGGCAGCAGCCTGTCGCGCTCGTCGAGGTCCTGGTGCGTGCCAAGCGACTGCGCTGCCCACAGCAGCTCGTCGAGGTTCTCGATGGTCTGCTGCCACTCGCGGCCCTCCGCGCCGTGGCGCAGGCTCACGAATATCAGCACCTTGCTCCAGGCGTCGCGGATGAAGTCGCGCACGGGGAGCGGCAGTTCGTGGCCCTGGGCCTTCTGGTCGATGATCCGTGCCACGGCGCGCTTGGCGGCCAGGGCCCTGGACCGCCCGCTCTCGGCATCGCGAATGCGCTGCTCGACGATCTTGTTGCGACGATCGTCCTGCTGCCTGAACAGGCGCAGCTCGTCGAGCAGCGTCTGGAACAGACCCATGTCGTGCTCGAAGCGGTTGAGCACACGGACGACGATCGACTCGATGAGGTCGTAGAGCGCGTCCCGCCGCAGCTCGGCGCTCCCGCTCCAGCCGATGCCGGCGCTCGAGAGCTCGTTGAGCAGTTGCCGCGCGGGATGCGATGACTGGGTGAAGAAGCGGCGATCGAGCAGTGCGACCTTGAGGTAGGGGATCTGCAGCCGCCCGAGCAGCGCCTTCATCGGGATCGCGAGGTTGCGATCGTTGAGGATGTAGTCGAACAGCATGCCGACGAGATTGACGACATCCTCGTCAGGTCCCGTGATGCGACCCGCGTTGCCCTTTGCCGCCGTCAGCGCAGACAGCAGCAGCGGCCGCAGGTCCATCGACGGCGGCACATGATCGAGGTCGAAGCCAGCCGCAGCATGTTCGCGCTGGGTGCTGGCGACAGCGCCGAGCAGGTCGCTGGTGCCATAGATCGGCAGCGACAGGCCATGTCCCGATGGCCCGCCGGGCGCATGCCCCGAATCGCCGCCCTGCTGCCCACCCGAGTGGAACCCGCCGTGTGCATGGAACTGACCTGCTGCGCCAGCGGGGTGGCCCGCGTATCCGCCAGCGCCAGTTGCTCCGTGGCCTTCACCAAATGTGGGAGGCGTGTTACGCAGCGGTGCCATGAGCGAAGGCGAGAGGCCGAGCGCAGAGAGGATGTCCATCGCGAACGCAGCGTCGGCACCCTGGTTGCCATCGAGCCCGACGTCGGAGGTGAAGAGCGGATGGCCGCCCTGGATGCTGTCGGCTGCCCGGTCCTGGGCGCGTTCGCCCTGCGGATGCTCCTGCCCTCGCTGCGGGCCGCGACCCGGCACACCCGGCGCCGGTCGCCGGGGCCGCAACGGGAAATCCTTCATGTTGCGAAGGATGCCGGCATCCGCCAGCAGGCGGTTCGCGTCGTCGTACAGCGGCCCCATCTGCTCGCCGACCAGCCGTTCGAACAGCTTGAGCAGGATGATCCGGACCTTGATGTCGAGCTGCACCGACGCGGTCGACACGACGAAGCAGTCACACAGCTGCACCGGGCCGAGGGGGTTGTCGCGCTCCTCGACTTCATGCTTCGGGCACAGGGCGTCGAGGCGCCGGGTCAGTTGCGCGAGGGTGAGCGAGAAGCGACTGGTGATCTTGGAGACAATGCCGGCGATCGCGACCGTGATCTCGAGTTCGTCGTTGCGCACCAGCGACATCGTCTCGAACGTCGGATCCACCCGCTGTTCAGCGCGCCTGGGGGGTTCCGGTAGCGCAAGGGTCTTCGCCACCAGCTCGTCGAGGAAAGCGCGCTCGACGTTGAGCCGCGCGAGCCGCAGCTCGCGCATCGACTCGAAGTAGATCTGCTGGTCGCTGTCGCTCCGCGAGCGATCTGCCAGCTCGAACAGCGCATCGTCGATGTTGTCGAAGAAGCTCGACAGCAGGCGGCCCAGCCCGATCCTGCCGAGGTCCGCGACTTTCTCCAGCAAAGGGGACACACGCACCCCCAGAGGCAGATCAACAACGTTCGACATCTCAACACCCGTTGCCACGGACAGCGGCCCGTGAAATTCGGCCCCGTGAACTTCCAGCCCCGTGCAGGTCAGCGTAGACGACGATTGGACGCCCCCCGTCCGGTGCTGTCCGGTTCGCGCGATGTGGCGGCGAGATTGCGGGTCAGTGCATGTTTCAGGGTGTCCTGCCGCGGCGAGCGCAAGGGCCGGCGGGCGCGGTCTTCGGTCACAGGCGGCGCGCCGTGGCTCACCGGCGGTTCACGAGCAGGCTCAGGTGGAATTCGCGCCATTCGGCGATGTCGCTGGCGGGTGCGGGCCGCAGTTCCACGCCAACCTGGATGCCGCCTTCCTGCACGCGGTTCCAGCGCACTTCGCCGGCAAGGAAGAACTTGCCGGGATGTGCGTGCACGTCGACCCAGAGGTCCACGGTCGTGCCAACGGGAAACGCCTGTTGCGCGGTGAAGCAGAGTCCGCTTGCCGACATGTCCACAGCCATCGCTGACACCGTCGTGCCCAGCAGGGCCGGCTCTGCGGCGCAGTCGACGATCTGCACGAACAGGCGGTCACTCGCCTTGCGTCGGGGAAACACTCGTTGCTCGCGTGCGGCGCGCCGCCCAATGTGTGCAGGGAGGCGCAGCCGCCGTCGCCGGATGTCGTCGAGCCGGATCACGTTCGGGGTGAGATCGATCATGTGCACGACTCCATCGGTGCGACTGTCCGGGCTCGGCCGGGTAGCCAGCCGGGTGGCTGGTGACTTCCCTTGCGTTGCCCGCTGCAGGTCTGGTTGCGATGTGCGTGCTGAGCGATATCCGTGCCAAGCGTGCGCGGTCTGCGAACATTCGGCTGTGCGCATTGGCTGCTCGTGGCCTGACGTGAGCGGAAAGAGCAATAATTGCAAGGACTTGTGTCGTAGACCTTCACAACCAGTTACGTTCCGATTGCGCCTGCGCAATGTTGCGGATTGCGGTCGTGCGCAGGAATTTCGTTGGCGTGCGCCGACTCGTTCCGCGCAAAATTGACGTGTTGCGTCACCTGCCGGCCGCACCGGCATCGGCGCAGCGTGGTCGGGCGCCGTCGCGGATCGCATCGTCACCCCAGTATCGAGGTACCCAACCGCCATGCGCTCCCCGACGAACTTCGCACAGCGCCTCGCCGGTGCCTGGGATGTTCAGGGATCCATGCTGTGCGTAGGGCTCGACCCCGACCTGCGACGGCTGCCGGCTGCGGTGCTGCGTGAGCCCGATCCGATCTTTGCCTTCCTGCGCGCCATCGTCGATGCGACCGCGCCCTGGTGTGCCGCGTTCAAGCCGCAGATCGCCTACTTCGCGGCGATCGGCGCCGAGCGCTCTCTGGAGCGGCTGCTCGCCCATATCGAGGCACGGCACCCCGCACACCTCCGCCTGCTGGATGCGAAGCGCGGAGACATCGGCGACACCGCGGTGATGTATGCGCGCGAGGCGTTCGAGCGCTACGGTGCCGACGCGGTGACCGTGAGCCCTTATCTCGGCCCGGAAGGCTTCGCACCGTTTGCGGAGGATCCGGCGCGGGGCTGCTTTCTGCTGTGCCGCACCAGCAATCCGGACAGCGACGTCATGCAGCTGCATGGTGAACCGCCGCTCTACCAGCGCGTTGCGGCGCTCGCGGCCGGGGAATGGAATCGAAACGGAAACCTCGGCCTCGTCGCCGGTGCCACCCAGCCAACGGCGCTCGCCGAGATCCGCGACCTTGCAGGCAGCCTGCCCTTGCTGGTGCCAGGTGTTGGTGCCCAGGGTGGGGATGTCGAGGCGGCAGTCCGCGCCGGCCGCGACAGCCGCGGTCGCGGCATGCTCATCAATTCCTCTCGCGCGATCCTCTACGCGAGCGCCGGCGACGATTTCGCGTCGGCAGCCGCTGCGGTTGCACGCCAGACCCACCAGAGCATCCAGGCGGCCGCCGGCGCCCAATGAGCGGATGAACCGAGGAAACGCCACGTGTCCAAGAACCCTGCCCTGAATCTCGCACCGGGTCGCGTCGGCTCCACCCTACTGCGTGCGGGCCTGCTGCTCGTCATCGCTGTCGGCGGCCTTGGCGCTGCTGGCGAGTGGCGACTGGACGCAGCCAACTCGAGCGTCGGCTTTGCGACCATCAAGAATGGCGTGGTCGGCGAAGGACATCACTTCAGCGAGCTTAGCGGCACCATCGATGCCCAGGGGCGCGCGCAACTGAAGATCGGGCTCGCGAGCGTGGACACGGGCATTCCGATCCGCGACGAGCGCATGCGCGGCTTGCTGTTCGAGGTCGCGACGTTCCCATCGGCCACGGTCGCGACCGAGGTACCCCTCGCGGACATCGAGCCTCTGGCTGTCGGCAGCAGCATGCAGGTGCCGCTGACCCTCACGCTCAAGCTGCATGGCAGCGAGACCACGTTGGCTGCCGTCGTGCGGGTACAGCGACTGGATGCCCGGCACGTGCTTGTGAGCACCGTGAAGCCCGTGCTGGTCTCGGCGGACGATGTCGGGCTCGCTGCCGGCATCGAGAAACTGCGCGAGATCGCAGGCCTGCAGTCCATCAGCCCGGCAGTGCCGGTGTCGGTCGTGCTGGCGTTCGTACGGCACTGAGCCTCGGCGCAGGTACGTGCGCCTGTCCGGCTTCCAGCAGGTGGGTCAGTCCTCCAGGTCGACCCAGACCGGGCAGTGGTCGGAAGGCTTCGGCATCGCACGACTGTCGTAGTCGATGCCGACATCCCGCACACGCGCCGCAACGCTGGCCGTGGCCAGGATGAAGTCGATGCGCAATCCGCGCCGCGGCTCCTTCTCGAAGCCGAAGGAGCGGTAATCGAACCAGCTGAACTGCGAGGCGTCGGCTGGGCGTTGCTCGCGATAGAGGTCTGCCAGCCCCCAGCCAAGCAGACCCTCGAACCAGCCACGTTCCTCGGGCAGGAAGGAGCACTTGCCGTCCTTGAGCCAGCGCTTGCGGCTGTCCTCGCCAATGCCGATGTCGAAGTCCGTCGGCGCCACGTTGAGGTCGCCCATCAGCACCACGTCCTGAGCCGGGTCGCAGTGCTCGCGCAGGTAGCGCAGCACGTCGGCGTAGAAGCGCTGCTTGCCGGGGAACTTGACCTCGTGATTGCGCGCCTCGCCCTGGGGAAAGTAGCCGTTCATCACCGTCAGCGTGCCGTGCCGGGTGGGGTAGGTGGCGGCGATGAACCGCCGCTGAGCGTCGTCGCCATCCCAGGGAAATCCGCGCTGCACCTGGGCCGGTGCCGTCTGGCCCATGAGGGCAACGCCGTAGTGACCCTTCTGGCCAAAGTAGCGCGTGTGATAGCCCAGGGTCGCCACCTCATCGACCGGGAACGCGTCGTCCGCAACCTTGATTTCCTGCAGTCCGAGCACCGCAGGTCGATGCTTGCTCACGATTTCGGAAAGTTGATGAAGACGCGAACGTATTCCATTGATATTGAAAGATACGAGTCTCATTGCTGGCCTTCCGAAAGGTCGATGAGTCCCTGGCCCGCGAGGTGATCGCAGATCGCCGCGACCGATGCCTCGAGCGCCAGCCTGCTGGTGTCCAGCCGCAACTCCGGGCTCTCGGGTGGCTCGTAGGGATCGTCGATGCCGGTGAATCCCTGCAGTTCGCCGGCGCGTGCGAGTGCATAGAGACCCTTGGGATCCCGTTGTTCGCAAACGTCTATCGGCGTCGCCACGTGCACCTCGATGAACTCGCCGACCTCCGAGATCCAGTCGCGGATGCGCGCGCGGATCGCGGTGTAGGGCGCGATGGGTGCACAGATGGCGATGCCACCGTGCCGCGTGACCTCGCGTGCGACGAATGCGATCCGCATCAGGTTCGCCTCGCGGTCCGCCCGGCCGAAGCCCAGGCCACGGGAGAGGTGATGGCGCACGAGGTCGCCATCCAGCAGTGACACCGGCCGCAGCGTCCGGGTCATCAGCGTTTCCGACAGCATGCGGGCGATGGTCGACTTGCCTGCGCCCGACAGGCCCGTGAGCAGTACTGTTACGCCCCGCCGACCCGCCGGCAGGTGTGCGGCCCGCAGCGCCGCTGCCACGTCGGGCCAGGTTGCCTCCGTGATCGTTCCTTCGTCGCGCCGGATGAGGGCGCGAACGACGCGTCGATGGGGCGATGGATCGACGTCGGCACCGGGGCGGCGCAACAGCCCGGTCGCGCCGAGGTTGCTCGCGATGCGCGCGAGCATCGGACCGGATCCCGGATGGCCCAGCTCGATTCGTGGCAGGTCCAGCACCGCCACGGGCAAGCCGTCGCGGGATTCGGGATCGCGCGCGGCGACTGTTGCCGCGAGGTGGGCGAGGGCGCGCCCGTTCGCCAACGCGGTCGCGTGCAGCAGGTGGCAGGGCTCGTCGGAACAGCCGGTCAGGCGCAGAAGGAGGAGGGCGCCGCGTGCGGGCAGCGCCTCGGCGAGGAACTCCACATCCGCCCGGTGCAGGCAATCCTCCACGACGTAGGCGGTGGTCATCCGGTCGGGCGGCAGGGCAGCCACTGCGTTCAGCTGGCGCTGGAGCTCGCCGTCAGTTTCGAGGCCCGTGGGCAGCCCCTGGATCCGCCGCAGCCCATCGGCGGCAGGCGTGGGATCAAGCCGCGCCTGGCCCAGGGTCCGCCCCTCGCCATCCTTCATGACGCAGGCGCTGGCACTTGCCGGCGCCTCGACGAGGCACTCCAGTGGCGTACTCCAGGGCGTGCCATCCGCCAGTTCGCCGCGGCTGCGCACCGCGGCTGCCTCGGCTGCTTCCATGGGTGCACGTACAGGTGCGAATACCCCTGCCGCGAGCAGTTGCAGTCGTCGAGCATCGGCCGCCGTGAGCACGACGGTTGCGGGAGTGTCGTTGGCCATGTGCGCATCATAGCCACGCAGCCGCGAACCCAGCACGCGCCACCGCAGCGGCTCGACGCGAAGACCCGACGTCCCCCGTTCGCGCTTCGCTCGGCGAAGGCCGGCAACCTGTACATGCATTACGCAATCTCGCGGCCTGTCCTCGACAGCGAAGGCTGGACCATGGCAATTTGCGACGCGTCCCGGAGAGGCGTCACCGACTGGACTTCGCTGACGATCGAATCGTGCGGGTGGTGCTTGCCCTGCATGCACCGAGCGTGAACGACCAGCCAACCATCGTGTACGACGCCACCATGTCCGAACCAGGCGCAGCAGTGGCGACGATGCAGCCCGAGGCGTCGAGTGTCTGCCTGCGGGCGATGCTGCATGCCCTTGGTGCCGAGCGTCCGCAGATCGACGTTGCGCGCATTCTTGAATTCGACGGCGCATTGCACGCCGCAGTCGCGCGTGCGCTTGGTGTGCGTCCATCCCATGCGGCTGGGGTGTCCTGTGCCCGCGCGCTGCGCGCCGCACTCGCGTCGTCCTCCGCGGCAGGCTTGCGGCGATTGCTGCTCGGCCTGAGCACCGCAGCGCAGCCTGGCCCGGCAGCCCGCGCACCGACGCTCTCTGCGGCCGCGTGGCACGCATGCCTGGACAGCGCGCTGCGCGCAGAGCTGTACGCCGAGACGCTCGGCATCGGCGACCCGGTGGAGATGCGCGTTGCCGTGCTCTGCGGGCTTGCCGGCGTTGCGGGCGCGACCCTGCAGCCGCTCGCGCGATATCGCGGCTATCCCGTCGAGGATCTGATCGATGCACCCTTCGAGCTGCGCCTTGGCGTGACGGCGACCGTGGCGCCCGAACAGCGCCTCGCCAGCGCCGATCGCCTGCTCGGTCTGGACGCCGAGCGTATTGCATGCCTGGAGGATCACCTGCCTGTTCGTCGAGCGGCGCTCCTCGCATCTGCCGGTCTGCCGGAAGGCTGGGACGACGTGGCCGAACGCAAGGCCGCTGGCGACCTGCAGACGTTGCGTGGCTGGCTTGCGCGGGCGCGACTCTGGCGCGATGGCGTCGAGGCTGCCGCGCCCGCGACCACAGGAGCACCGGATGCCTCCGCCGAGGTTGCCGCAGCGATGGCGAGCGCCCTGGGCACCAGGGTCCTGCTGCTGCTGGGTGACCTCGCGGACGTTGACCTTCGCATTTCTGACGGTCTCCCTCCTCGCGAGCATCTACCTTCGGACCGCCTTCCTCCCGTGCAGCATCCGGACGGTACGACAGGCCTGAGGCTGAGCGTCGCCCACGCGCGCTCTCGCATTGCCGACGCCGTGCGTCGCGGCGAGGTCTGCCGCGTTGCACGCTGGGAAACCACGGCGGTGATCGATCACGCGCTCTTCGACAGGCTCGGGGCGGAAGAGCTCCTGGTCGCGAGCGTCCGGACTGCACTCGGACGCCGGGTACTGCTCTCCGCACCGCTGCCAGGTGCCACTATCGAGGTCGCGACGGTCGCGTTGCGAACTGCTGTTGCGGAGTGGGCCGATTGGCTCGATCGAGAACTCCTGCACGCAGAGCAGCTGCGACTCACGGCGGCGAGCGTGGCCGCGGAAGTCGAGCGGTCGGTGCGGGCAACGGTGCATGAGGTAAGCAGCCCGCTGGCGATCATCGGCAACTACCTGCACCTGCTGCAGGGCCAATCGACCGCCGCCCGGGAGGGTGACGGCCCAGTGCCCGCGGCCGGCGCGTCTGCGGCCCGTGACGAGTACCTGCTGGCGATGCACGAAGAACTTGCCCGCGCGGCAACCCTGCTGCACGACATGACCACGCGATCGGCGGCCGCTGCCGCGGGTGCAGCGAACGAACGGGCCGTGTCCGGTGGCGATCCACGACAGCAGAGCTGCGCGCATCTGCTGCGTTCGGTGCACATGGCATTGCAGCCCCTCGCGCAGTCGCGAAGCGTGCACTTCGAGCTCGTCGACCCCGGATACGGTGGCAAGTGCATCGAACAGGCGGATTCCGTGCGTCAGGTGCTGATCAACCTGGCCCGCAATGCGATCGAGGCGGTTCCTGCCCACCACGGGGTTGTGCGGCTGCAGGTGCTCGACGGGCGTTACCGCGATGGGCGTGCGCACCTGGTGTTCGAAGTACGTGACAACGGCGCGGGGGTGCCACCGGCGCAGCGCGACCAGCTCGCAGCGCCGAAGCAGAGCACGAAGGGCGGTGCAGGACTGGGGCTGGCGATCGCGCATCAGCTCGCGCGTGAACGGCTGCGCGGCAGCCTCGATTACGACGGCGGCGGTGACGGCAGCGTCTTCCGGCTGTGGATACCCGAGCCTGCCAATCCGGCTGATGGCGGCGCTGGCGGCCCTCGCGGCAGCTGAGGACGGCGCCGTCGCCGGTACCCGCGGCTGCCTATTCGCTCGTGCGGCGCGGCCCGTTGCGGCGATCCGGACGCTTCTCGCCGGTGTCCACCAGCACGCGTAGCTCACGCCGGCGGTCGTCACTTTCACGGCGGTCGTTGCGCTGCCGGCGTTCTTCCTCGGCCTTTGCGGCCGCTGCGGCGTCCAGCTGTTCGGCTGCGCGCCCAGCATCCGGCTTCTGCGATGTCCGGGCGCGCGCGCGTTCAGCCGCCGTGTCGGCCCGTGCGCCCGGTGGCTTGCCGGAGGACTTGCTGCGAGTCATGGCTTGGCGTTCCGGATCATGTTGCGGGCGATAACCGTCTGCTGGATCTGGGTCGTCCCTTCGTAGATGCGGAACAGTCGAACGTCGCGATAGAAGCGCTCGATGCCGTACTCCTCCATGTACCCCGCACCGCCGTGAATCTGTACTGCGCGGTCGGCCACGCGGCCGA
>SXGU01057466.1_pt1 | contig 16782 bp, 13 predicted proteins | sample 3174531 | NCBI WGS metagenome assembly SXGU01 (sample SAMN11356863, study PRJNA531348) | freshwater metagenome | isolation source: freshwater sample F1-140 | place: China: Fuxian Lake, Yuxi | collected 2017-12-25 | reverse complement strand
GAGGATCATGACATTGACGGCAACCGATTTGCCCGAGCCGGTCGTGCCCGCAACCAGCAGATGCGGCATACGGGCCAGGTTGGCGACGACGGGGTTGCCGCTGATGTCCTTGCCCAGCGTCAGTGTCAGCGGGGAATGGTTGCCTTGATAGGCCTCGGAAGCCAGCACCGAATGCAGCAGGACGGTTTCCCTTTCCTCGTTGGGAATTTCGAGACCGATGACAGTCTTACCGGGAATGATTTCCACCACGCGAACACTGGTGACCGACAAGGTTCGCGCCAGATCCTTGGCCAGCCCGCTGATGCGGCTGACCTTGACCCCAGGTGCCGGCTGAACCTCGAACCGGGTGATGACCGGCCCAGGGTGAACCTCCATGACCTGTACCTCGACCCCAAAATCATCCAGGATGGATTCGAGTTGCCGAGACATTTCCTCCAGCTGGGCATTCGAATAACCGCGAATGCGGGGTGCCCGGCTGTTGAGCAAGTCCAGCGGCGGCAGTTCACCCGCGTGTACCGGTGAAGGGCTGGATTTTTTTTCCGGTTTTCGGGGTTTGATGCTGATGTAGCCGGGGGCTCCTGCCGGGACGGTAACCGCCGGGGCGGTGGCTTCCTGCGGCTGGGGCCTGTGGCGAATTAGCGGCTCGGATTCAACCGGTGGCGTAGCCGGAAACTCCGGGTGCGAAGCCTCCGTTTTTTTTCTGATCCAGCGCTGGACTTCAAGTTTTCCGAGTAGCGGTCTGCTCCATCCGGCCAGGCGCAGCCCCAGGGCACCCGCTCCATCCAGCACCCATACCCAGGACAGGCCGCTGAACAGGGAAACACCGGCCAGAAAAAGCGCGACGAGCAGGATGGTCATGCCGGTGGTGCCGAAGGTGCGGAAAAAATGTTCTGACACTTCCTGACCGAGGATGCCGCCATACCCCTCCGGCAAGGGTATCCGGGGCCGGATCATGAAACGCTCGGTAATGCCCGTAGCCGCAGTGAAGGCAATGATGAAACCAAGCCAGTGCAGCCCGCTGTCGAGCCACGAGGGTTTCTCATTACTTGCATTCCGGTAGATCAGATAACCATGAACGGCCAGAATGAAGGGGAGCAGAAAGGCGCTGATACCGAATATCGAAAGAAAAAAATCGGCAACCCAGGCTCCGGCTGATCCGGCCGCATTGCGCACTTCAGGATTGAGGCCCCCGGCATGGCGCCAGCCGGGGTCTTCCAGGCTGAAGCTCAGCAGCGATATCAGGAGCAGCATGGAAATCGCCATGTACACCAGCAGAGCGGATTCTCTCAATCCCCTCAAGAGGGTAGCGCCCAGCTCTCGTCCAACGGTGAACTTCCTGTAGAAGTCAGTCAATCATGCCCCCAAAATGCCCCATGCCCGCCACGCACCGACACTTTCAGGGACGCTGGCAGGCGAAATGATTGGAAAACCCGAGGGGTATTCTGCCTTAGCTGGCTCTGGAGGTCATGTCCTTTGCGCGGTCAGGGGTCGACCGGCCACCGAATCATGGCTATTCTTCAGCGTCGGGATTCGGTTGAGCCAGGTGAAGACGCTGATCCGCATCCACTCCTTTGGAAATTCATAGAGGCTGTCATGGCAGAAGCGAAACATTGTCGAGTGTTGATTCTTGGATCGGGTCCTGCGGGTTATTCCGCCGCCGTCTATGCGGCGCGAGCCAATCTCAAGCCGGTATTGGTCACAGGGCTGGAGATGGGGGGTCAGCTAACGACCACCACCGAAGTCGATAATTGGCCTGGGGATGCCGATGGGGTGCAGGGTCCAGAATTGATGGAACGCATGAAGCGTCATGCCGAGCGTTTCGAGACCGAAATCATTTTTGACCACATCCATACCGCTGAACTCGGTGTGCGCCCATTCAGACTGATTGGCGACTCCGGTATCTACACCTGTGATGCGCTGATTATCGCCACGGGCGCCTCGGCGCGATATTTGGGCCTGCCCTCGGAAGAAGCCTTCAAGGGCAAGGGCGTATCCGCCTGTGCAACCTGCGATGGGTTTTTCTACCGCAACAAACGGGTCGCGGTGATCGGTGGCGGCAACACGGCGGTAGAGGAAGCCCTGTATCTCGCCAATATCGCAGCGCATGTCACGGTCATTCACCGGCGGGACAAATTCCGCTCGGAAAAAATTCTCTCGGACAAGTTACAGGACCGGGCCAGGAACGGTAATGTGACCATCGAATGGAATCACGCACTGGACGAAGTGCTGGGTGATGACATGGGAGTGACGGGCATTCGCATCAGACAGACCGAAAATGGAACGACCAGGGAACTGGAACTGGACGGGGTTTTTATCGCCATTGGCCACAGCCCCAATACCCAGATTTTCGAGGGGCAGGTACAGATGAAAAATGGCTATGTGCAGGTCAGGAGCGGGACGGAGGGCGGCAGCACGTCGACCAGTGTCTCCGGGGTCTTTGCCGCAGGCGACGTGGCGGATTCCATCTACCGGCAGGCCATCACCTCGGCCGGGTCCGGTTGCATGGCCGCACTGGATGCTGACAAGTACCTGGATGCGCTTGGGTGAGCTACCCTAATAAAGCGACTGCAATAATGCGTCGAGAATCAGCACTGTGGAGAAAGACCATGCAGACCCCGTTAGCCTTGCCCCGGCGGCCCCGGGTTCCACCTCGGGGTCCGCTACTGCCACGGTCAGCATCACGGTAACCGCCGCACTCTCAAACCCCATTCCCACCCTCGGTGCATGGGCTCAACGGGTCATGCTGCTGTTACTGATTGCCGCCGCCCGCCATGGGGCCGCCGGCTACGCGTATGGGATTGAGGCCGTGAGACTCGGCACCGGGCTTGGGTGTCGGTAGCCAGCCCGCATCGGCCCGGGGGCGGGCCTCCTACGCCCGTACCCCTCCGCCATGCCTGATGACGCCTGCTTACAGGCCGGAGAGCCCGACGATGTTGTAACCCGCGTCCACGTAAAGGATTTCTCCGGTGATGCCGGAGGCGAGGTCGGAACACAGGAACGCCGCCGCATTGCCGACTTCCTCGATGCTTACATTTTTGCGCAGCGGCGCGGCGGCCTCGCCCTTGGCCAGCATTTCGCGGAAGTTGGCGATGCCGGAAGCGGCCAGGGTGCGGATGGCTCCGGCCGATACGGCATTGACGCGAATGCCTTCCGGGCCGAGTGACGCCGCCAGATAGCGCACGTTGGCTTCCAGACTGGCCTTGGCCACGCCCATGACGTTGTAGTTGGGCATGGCGCGTTCGGCGCCGAGGTAGCTCAATGTCAGCAACGACCCGTGGCGGCCCTGCATCAGCTGACGGCCCCCCTTGGCCAGCGCGGCAAAGCTGTAGGAGCTGACATCGTGCGCCACCCGGAAATTCTCGCGGGTGACGGAATCCAGATAGCTGCCTTCCAGCGCTTCGCGGGGAGCGAAAGCCACGGAGTGGACGATAGTATCCAGGCCGTCCCAGTGTTTGCCGAGTTCGGCAAACAGGGTGTCGATTTCGTCATCGTTGACCACATCGCAGGGCAGAACGATCTTCGCGCCCAGTTCGGCCGCCAGCTTCTCGACCCGCTCCCTGAGTTTTTCGTTCTGATACGTGAGGGCGATTTCAGCGCCTTCGCGCGCCATGGCCTCGGCGATGCCGTAAGCAATTGAGCGGTTGCTGGCAACCCCGACAATCAGTGCCCGCTTGTTCTGCATGAATCCCATCTTGTTATTCTCCGGAATGGCTGAAATTGGGTCGAGAGTATCCGCCACGGCCCGGATTGTGTCCAGACTGACTCAGGCTGAGCCTGAGCCTATTCCTTCAGGCGCATGTCCCGCTGGCAACAGTTTTCATTGCTATTCACCGGGGAGAGGCGTATTGATACGCGCGGCGAAGAACGGAGACGGGGCCGACGCGGGATGGGGGCGGGCTGCCGATGGCAAAGATGTCACCATGATTCGCTGCCGGGACGGGGAGACTCCACCGGCTTTCGAAAAATAACAGCGTCACTGGAGATATCGCATGAAACCATCAATAAAGCAGCAACAGGCCTTGCTCTGGCCGGTTGCCCTTGCCGTCGCCCTGTATGTACCGATCTCGACCGCCGCCACCAAGAGCTGGCGAACATTAAAAATCCCGGACTGCTTCTCGGCCTGGACCCTTGCCCGATCACCCACCGGCGTCTATGTGGGCGGAGCGGGCACCGATCTGGCACCCGGCGTCTGGCGCTACCAGCATTCCCGCTGGACCCGCATTTTCGATCCGGAAACCTCGGTGGGCACGGTCAACGCGATTGCGGCCGACCAGCGCGGCTACATCAATGCGACCATGCAGGGCGTGACCTATGACTGGAGTAGTGAGGTTATGGCATACGATCCTGCCGCCATGACCTGGGCGCTGCGCGGCGTTGGCAACGCCAGTGTTTACTCTGCCCTGCTGTCTGCTGGCAATGCGCTGCTCTATGCCGGTATCCATCAGCTTCAGGTTCCAGCCGTTTGGCCCGAAGTCGGCGTACTGGGAGGGTTTTATGGCACGACGCGGTTTGGCTCCTTTCTCTACGAGGCCAAGGGGTTCAACACGCTGGCCGCCGATCCTTACGCCGGTATTCATGTCGCCGGTCTTTACGCCGACACGGCACCGCCAACGGTTGCCGGCCGCCCCGGCTTCTGGCATTACAGCAGCTCCCAGTTCAGGGCCATCGATCTGCCCGCCTATCTTGCTGAAATTACCGCCATCACCAGCGACGGCAACGGCGTGATCTATCTCGCCGCTACCGATGCCAATGACGACGGCCGGGTCTGGAGATACAGCAGCGACGGTGCGCTCACGGACACCGGCCTTGACGCAGAGCAGGTCAAGGCTCTGGCGACAGATGCCCAGGGCCGGATCTACGCCGGTGGCATCGATGGCAATTTGCAGGGCCAGGTCTGGCGCTATGCGCCCAAGACGGGCAAATGGACCAGCCTGCGGCTGAAGAAGAGCGCCTACGTTAACGCGCTTGGCGTCAGCGAGAATGGTGCCACCATCTATACCATCGGCGGCGATGCCCTCAACGTGGCAAAACTGTGGATCTACCGCTAACTCACGGAGAATACGACCATGATACTTAAACTGATTTGGAGCGGCGTCATCGCCGCCGTCTTCTCCAGCCTGGCGGCCGGAGCGGTTGATTGCCGCAAGCCTTGCGGCCCGGAGGAGGTGTTCTCCTGCGTAGGTCAAGCCAAAGCCCCCAGGCTGACGGCAAAAGAGGTTTATGACGATCTGATCTTCAGCAGCACCAAGAGCGCCGACGGCTTCTGTCGAAGCTGTTCCGTTGGTAAGGCGAATGGCTTGCAGCGGGATTACTGCACGAAGTTCTGCCAGACCGAGCAGGGTACCTATTTCTCTTACGACCACTTCATGGCGGCGTATGCCGCCGTGAAAGCGAAGGAGCCCGATTTCTTTTCGATCAGTTGCAGTGGAACCGCCGACGAACGCAAGCAGGAGCTGGCCAGTTTCCTCGCAACCGCCGCCCAGGAAACCACCTCCGGAATCTCATACACGTCCGATGGTGCCTATTTCCGCTATGAAGTCGATTCGTTACAGACCGCCGATGGCAAGCCCTGTGAAAATTTCGACTGCAAGACTGCGTATTATGCTGACGCCAGCCTGATGGTCGTCGCCGGAGATGCGAGCGGCAACACCTATACAAAATATTACATCGACAACGGCACGATAAATGGGGACGGAACCGTGAGTGGAAACAAGGTAATGCTGGACGGCCCCGGCGCTGTAACCCGAGCCTGGGCTGAGAGCGCGCCGCCGCCGGCGGGTTACACATGGAAGAAGCTGACCGATGCCGTGCAACCCGGTTACTGGGTCGGCATGGGTGCCTTGCAGCTCACCGGCGGCTCCATGATGGGCTTCTTCGGCTGGTACCAGAACCACCTCGCCGACCCCCGGCAGGATAGCGCGAATTTACAGAACTTCATTGACCGGTTTCTGGTGGACGGCCAGCTCGGCTTCGAGGGCGCATTCTGGTACTGGAATTATCGTATCAATGGCACTGGTTACCCCACGATACATCAGGTTCTGGCATCAGACGGTGCGGTATGCCACGAGATTGCGATTGTGACCCGCATGGTCAATGGCGGATGTAATCACTCCGAATATCGGAAAAGATACTTTGACTACTTCCTCGGCGGCAACGTCTTTGCTACAGGCTCAAAGGCGACCTGTGTCAACACAGCAGGCATCATGGTCAACTGCACCGATAGCTCCGCTGTTCTCAACAGCCTGTTTTGTACCTTCGGCGATGATCCGCGTGGTCAGAAATTGCAGGACTACTGCTACGATCACATCCCCCCGCGCTGAAAAACAAAAGGTCAGCCGCGCAGCGGCGAGACCGGAACGTTTTGATGTTCCTTGTTCAGCGGCCCGCTGGCCGCTGAACGGGCACCGCAGACGCGGAACCCGCTTCAGCGCTTGAAAACATTCAGGGTCGTCACGATCAGGGTCATGACGGCATCGGAGATGACCACGAAGACGATGCCGGTGACGACAGCGGAGGTGGTGGCAAGGCCGACGGAGGTGGCATTGCGCTGGCATTGCAGCCCGCGCATGCAGCCGGCCACCGCGACGAGAATGCCAAACACGGCGCTTTTGCCGATGCCTACTTCAAAATCCACCAGCCGCAAACGGTTCTGGATTTGGGTGAGGTATTCGTCAAAGGAAATATCGAAAAGTCCGGCGGCGACCAGCGCACCGCCGAACATGCCGAGCATGTCGGCATAGATGGTGAGCAGGGGGACGCTAAGGAACAGCGCCAGGATGCGGGGCAGTACCAGGAATTCCATGGGGGAGAAGCCCGAGGTTTTCAGGGCATCGATCTCGTCATTCACGGTCATGGAACCGAGCTCGGCGGCAAAGGCGGCACCGGTTCTGCCAGCCATCAGAATGGCGGTCATCATCGCGCCCATTTCTCGGGCCATGCCCAGGCCGACCAGATCGGCAATGAAGATTTGGGCGCCGAACAGTTTGAGCTGAACGGCACCGACAAACGCCAGAATCATGCCGACCAAGACGGCAATCAGGCCGATGATGGGCAGGGCGTTGGGGCCGCATTCCTGGATGAGAGCCCAGAAATCGCTGATCCGCATTCGGGCTTGTCCGGTCAGCAGGCGGCCAAAGGCGATGCAGGTTTCGCCGATGAAGCCGGTCAGGCCGTTGAAGTCGTTAACGAATCCCAGGGTGTGGCGTCCGGCCGTTTCCAGCCATCCTTCGGCGGGCTTGGTCCGGCTGGCATCCTGCCGTTCTGGTACGGCATTTGCGAGGGCGAGCAGGCCGCGCACGCCTTCGGGCAAGCCACGGCAATCGACGCGGATGCCTTGCGTTTCCGCGTGATGAATCAACTTGTTGAGGAAGGTCAGCAGCAGACTGTCCCAGCGGGTCAGGGCGGTGCAGTCGAAGTGGAGTGTCTTCAGGGGGCTTTCGCGGTTTAGCTGGCCGATGACCGTATCGGCGCTGGGGATGCCACGGCTTACCCGCCATTCCCCTTCGAGCCTGAGTGTCCGCTGATCCGCCGCGTCTTCAATGAGCAGCCGGGCGGGGGCCGTCACGCGGCGGGCCTCTTGAGGCGGTAAAGCGAGGAAATGTCTTCGTCGCCATGACCGGCGGCCATGAGCGCCCGGTAATGCTGTTCGGTGGTGTCGGTGAGGGGTAGCTCGATGTTCAGTTGACGGGCCATGGACTGGCAGATTCCGAGGTCCTTGTGATGCAGCCGGAGTTTGAATCCGGGTTTGAATAGGCCTTGGGTCATGGTGGCGCCGCGTTTATCCAGGAACCAGTTGCCCGCTGCTCCGCCGGAAATCCCTTCAATCAGCTTGTCCATGTCCAGACCAAGATGTTCACCGAAGGCGAGCGCTTCGGTTACGGCCTGATTGATGCCCGCGCACAGGACTTGATTGACCGCCTTGGCCGACTGGCCCATGCCGACGCCGCCCATGTGAATAAGGCGGGAGCCCACGGCCTCAAGCAGCGGCTGGATGCGCTCCAGCGTGGCGGCTTCGCCACCGGCCATGATGGCGAGTGTGGCGTGGCGTGCGCCTTCCACGCCGCCAGTCACCGGCGTGTCGAGAAAGTCTGCTCCGCTGGCGCGAATCAGTCGGGCCGCTGCCAGTGCGGTTTCGCGGCTTACCGTGGAGAAGTCGATGACGATCTGGCCGGGCCGGAGGGTTGGCCGGATTGCCTGCACCAGGTCGAGCACGTCGCTGTCGGCGGAGACGCAAAGGCAGATGACGTCGACCCGCTCTGCCAGCGCGGACGGGGAAGCGGACTGGATGAGGTTCAGCTCCCGGGCCAGATCGGCGGATTTTTGCGCCGTCCGGTTCCAGACGGTGGTGAGGAAACCCCGATTGGCCAGATGTCTGGCCATCCATTCGCCCATGGCACCGAGGCCGATGAACCCTGCTTGCAGTGACGGCGGGCTGCCGCTGGCTTTCATGGGGCGCTCATTCTTCCAGATAGGTGTAGGCGACCAGTCCTGCCATCAGTTCGCTTTCAAACAGCTTGCGGCGATCCGGCGGTAATTGCGCTTCGATGAGTTTCTTGCGGTAGGCGCGTTCCAGTTCCTCGGGGTTGATGTGGACATAACGCAGCATGTCATCGGCGCCGTCGCCGTGCATGGGGTCAACCAGCTGGTAGCCGCCGTGACCATCCAGCACGACATTGACCGAGTGGGTGTCGCCGAACAGATTGTGCATGTCGCCCAGAATTTCCTGATAGGCGCCGACCAGGAAAACGCCGATCAGATAGCTTTCGCCAGGGGCGGTGGCATGCAGCCGCAGGGTCGTCTCCAGGCTCTGATGATCGATATAGGCGTCGATGCGCCCGTCGGAATCGCAGGTCAAATCCTGAATGACGCCGCGCCGGGTGGGCTCTTCATTCAGCCGCTGCAACGGCATGACCGGGAAAACCTGGCCAATCGCCCAGGCATCCGGCATGGACTGGAACAGTGAGAAATTGCAGAAGACCTTATCTGCGAGCCGTTCATTCAGCTCGTCCAGCAGTTCCCGGTGTGCGCGCAGACGGATGTCGAGCCGGCGCTGGACGCCATGACAGACGGCGGCATTCATGCGTTCGGCCTCGGCCAGTTCTGGCAGTCCCAGCTTGCCCTGGACGAACATGGCGCGGGCCTCGGCGAGATCAAACTGCGCATCGTGATAAACCCCCAGCACGGATTCCGTTTCCAGGCGTTGCAGGCAGTCGGCAAGATCCTGTAGTGGCTTGGCTTCGGCGGCGATGGGCGCTGCGGTTTCTTCCGGTACGCTTTCGATGTCGGTGATGTGGGTGATGAGCACGGCGTGGTGTGCGCTCATGGCTCGACCGGATTCGGTGACGAGATCGGGATGGGGCAGGGCGTATTCCGCGCAGATTTCGCTGAAGGCGCGGACGATGCTGTGGGCGTATTCGCCGATGCTGTAATTGATGGAGCAGTCACTGGTCGAGCGCGTTCCTTCGTAATCGACGCCGAGGCCACCGCCGGCGTCGGCCACCTGGATGTTGACGCCGAGGCCATGGAGTTCGGCGTAATACCTGCCTGCCTCACGCAAGGCGGTTTTCACGTCGCCGATGTCGGCGATCTGGGAACCCATGTGGAAGTGCATGAGCTTGAGCCAGTCGAGCGAGCCCGCTTCGCGCAGGCGGCTTACCAGCCTGAGTATCTCACCCGAGTGCAGTCCGAACTTCGATTTTTCGCCGCCGCTGTTTTGCCATTTGCCAGCGCTGATGCTGGAGAGCCTGACCCGCACCCCTAGCTGGGGCTCGATGCCGAGAGCGGCGGCTTCCTCAATGACGGCATCCAGCTCGGATAGTTTTTCAATGACGATGAAGACATTGAGGCCGAGGCGACGCCCAATCAGGGCCAGACGGATGTAGGAGCGGTCCTTGTAGCCATTGCAGATGACCAGTCCGGCATTTGAGAGTGCCAGAATGGCGAGCAATTCTGATTTGCTGCCTGCCTCCAGACCCACCGGGTTTTGACCATTGTGAAGGATGCCGTCGACCACGGCGCGCTGCTGATTGACCTTGATGGGATAAACCGGGGTGTAGCGGCCCTGGTAATCCAGATCTCTCCGGGCGGCAACGAATGCTTCACTGAGTCGGGCAACACGGTGGTGCAGGATGTCGGTAAAGCGGATCAGGACTGGCAGGGACAGCCCTTCCTGACGCACCGACTGAACCACTTCCACCAGGTCGACCGAGCCTTTTTCAGGGTCACGGGCAGGACGAACCACCACATGACCGCCGGGATGAATGTCGAAGTAGCCTTCGCCCCAGTGCTCGATGGCGTAAATATCCCGGGAGAGTTCGGAGTTCCAGCTCGCTGTCATAATTAATTCCTTTGATAAGGCTGGCAATTATGTGGAAAATCGGCGCTCATTTCCATTTGAGGATTTCTGATGATTGACGCACCCGGCTGGTTTACCGAGGTCTATCCCAAGCATGGCAGCGCCTTCTCGCTGAAGGTGAAGGCCAAATTGCATGAGGAGCAGACGCCTTTTCAGAAGATCGAAATTTTCGATACCGAGTGGTTCGGCAAGTTGATGATTATCGATGGCTGCACCATGGTTTCGGACCGGGACAATTTTCTTTATCACGAAATGATGACGCACCCGGTGCTGTATACGCACCCCAATCCTCAGCGGGTCTGGGTGATTGGCGGTGGCGACTGCGGCAGTTTGAAAGAGGTTTTGCGCCACCCGGAAGTCAAGGAGGCGGTCCAGATCGAAATTGATGAGCGGGTGACACGCCTGGCCGAGGAGTATTTTCCCGGCCTCTGCACCTCCAATCATGATCCTCGCGCCCAGCTGCTGTTTATCGATGGCATTCAATGGGTCAAGGAGGCGGCGGCGGGGAGTGTGGATGTCATTATCGTCGACAGCACCGATCCGGTTGGCCCGGCGGAAGGTCTTTTTAACGCGGCGTTCTATCGTGAATGTTTTCGTTGCCTCGGCCCTGACGGTATTCTGGTTCAGCAGAGTGAGTCCCCGCTGTTCCACGCTGAACTGATCGAGGCGATGCACCAGACGATGCGCAGTTCGGGGTTTGCCGATACCCGCAGCTTTTTCTTTCCGCAGTGCATCTATCCCTCCGGCTGGTGGAGTGGCACCATGGCCAGCAAGTCGGCGATTTCCGGCTTCAGGGAGGCGGCGGCGGAAGCCCGGCCTTTTGAAACCGCTTACTACAGCGTGGATATCCACCAGTCTGCCTTTGCAACGCCGGAATTCTTGCGGAAACGCCTGTCGGCCATCTAGGCTCCGAATCACCCCTACCCGAGGACAACATCATGGCGGAAAAAGAAATCACCGAAGCGCTTTTCACACTGCGCGCGGAAGTCGAGAAAATGGAGGGCAGTCACCCGGAACTGAAGGACAAGCTGGAGTCTCTGCTGACCAAGCTCGAAAATCGTTTGGAGGCGACCGGGGAAGGGCAGTCGCTGCATCTGGTTGCTGACATGAAAACGGCGCTGACGCAGTTCGAGGTGGAGCACCCGACAGCCACCGGGATCATCAACGAGTTGATGGTGACGCTGAGCAATATCGGCATTTGATGCCGTCAGGGCGTCGTTGCTGACCCGGCCTGACAGGTCTCGAAGACCTGTCAGGTATCGGAGACTCCCTCAGGGGCGGGTTCATTGCTTCTTTTCATCGGAGAGATACCGGGCGATATCCTCCTTGGCGAAACCTATCTTACGGGCCACCCGGTCTGCATGGCTGACGCGGGAAATGCCGTCGATGACGCGATAGGTCGGCTGATCATTCTTGAACTCGACCTGACGGGCCAGGCCGATGCCCTTTTTCCTGTAGCGGTCGACCAGCTCGTGGTTGTGGGTAATCAGGATCGTGCTGTTGCCCTTCTGGTAAAAGCCGTCGAGGATGCTCATGGAAATTTCGATTTTTTCTTCATGCGTGGTGCCCTCGGACAGTTCGTCCATAATCACCAGGCTTCGTGGGCCGGTAGCCAGAAAAATGGCTTTGGTCCGCCGTAGCTCGGTGCCGAAACGCCCTTCACCATCACTCAGGTGGCTGATTTCGGGAACCTGATAGTAGATTCGGTCGGCCACTGTCATTTCTGCGGTGGCGGCCGGGACATAACCCCCGATCTGCCCGAGTAGCTGGGTTTGCGCCAGGGTCTTGCAGAACGCCGTCTTGCCGCCGCTATTGGGGCCAGTGACCAGCGTGAGCCTGGATTGCCTCAAGTCAATGGCATTGCCTACATAGTCGGGATTCCCTTTGGCCAGAATGGGATTGCGAACATCCGTGACTTGCAGGCGGTGTTCAGATTGATTGACCAGGGTGGGCAGGCACATGGGATGTCCAAAGGCTTCCCGGTAGCGGATCAGACTCATGAGTTCGTCGAGTTGGCCCAACGCATCCAGGGCGCGCTGAACTTCCGGCGATTTCTTGAAAATCTCCCTGAGCGGATAGATGCAGCCATCGCGGTCAAATCCACCGACTATCGGGATATAGAGGAAACCGGCGGGCAGCAGGAACAGCCAGAAGGCCGAGGCCACGGAGGCCACGATATCCAGCAGCAGCGGGACGAATTCCAGCGCCAGCAACAGGGCGGTGACGAACAGGGTGAGCCCTACCGGTTTGAATAGCGTGGGCCGAAACCGGATGGCCGGGGTGAACACGCCTTTTTCCTCGCGGGTGACGATGCCTTTCTCTGTGCGATAGGCAGGGCCTTTGGCCAGCTTGTAAGCCCGGGACCCGGACAGGTCGGTGATGTTTTCCAGTATGGCGCTCAGATAGCCGCTATGCGGGGCGGCTATCTGAGCGGCCCCTTCGACCAGTTCAAGCATGAACTGCGTGCCGTTAATGTAGGGCGTGTAGCCGTAGCCCTCCAGTTCCAGTGCGTGGGCTTTTGAACTGAACATGCCCATGAACGTGCCGAAAAGCAGTTCATAAAAATCCTGCTCCTTGTGCTTGGCACGATTCACGATGCCTTCCAGCTGCTGCCGTAAGGCGGGGCTGGATTCGATCTCCCTGATCGCCTCTTGCTTGCTTTGCAGTACGCGGATATCCGCTATTGGCTGCTTCAGGGAGCGGAACAGAACCGCCTGGCCGATCTGTGTGCCGGCATGGTTGGTGCTGTCGAAGAGTCTGTCGATCTCGATGGACTGGAATGTGCCCGGATCGATCACCCCCTCTGCCTCATTCTGGAGGCGCTCGCTCCGAATCGGGGGTGGCATTGCGGTGTCCGGTCTCAAAAGAGGGACGTAGAGGGCGTTGATGGTTTCCTTCATGGTGCCAAGGCAAGAGTGGGTGCAAAGGGAATGCACCCTACACCGACACGGCAGAGGCTTCAACTTTATGAAAATCCCCTTTCATCAGAGGGCCAGTGCCTGGCGGCACGCGAGTGATGCTGTCTTTTGCACCCCTTGAAGCAGATTTCCGAAGCGCCTACAGTCAGAGGCCAGGGCGGGGCTGGGCATCATGTTTTGCAGGGGCCACCCTATGTTCTGCCAGCCACACACCGGAGCCTATCTGATGCCGTATGAACAGAAGCGTCTAACTGGTCGTCAGCACCCTTTGCCGACGCGACCCCTGGCCTTTGGCCATTCGTCGCTGAACACTGCTCATATCGCCAGCCTGACCGCCAGTGAGGCGCTCAGCAGTCTTTATGGCTCACTGCTCGGGCTCAGCGAAACTGAAGCTGAACGCCGTCGAGAGGAGTTTGGTTTCAACCGGATTCAGGAGGTGCGGACTACCCCTTTATGGCGGCGTTTTGCACGTGAGTTCACGCATTTCTTTGCGGTGATTCTTTGGGTCGCGGCGGGTCTCGCGTTTTTCGCCGCACATCTGGAGCCTGACCAGGGTATGCGGGAACTGGGTTTGGCCATTATTGGCGTCATTGTCATTAACGGCGTTTTCTCGTTTTGGCAGGAATTCCGGGCTGAACGGGCGCTGGACGCGCTGCGTCGATTGTTGCCACAGGAAATCAAGGTGTTACGGGAAGGTGGTGTCAGGCGTTTGGGTGTGGAATGGCTGGTTCCTGGCGATGTCATCCTGCTGGGTGAAGGCGACAAAGTGCCGGCCGATATTCGGCTGATTGAGGCTTTTGGCTTCCGGGTAAATACAGCCACGATCAGTGGTGAGTCCCTGCCGAAAGCACGTACCGCCGAGCCGGACCAGAATGACACGCCGCTGACCGCTAAAAACCTCGTGCTGGCGGGTACCACGGTCGTTTCGGGGCAGGCGCGGGGCGTGGTGTATGCCACCGGGATGCACACCGAATTCGGCAAAATCGCTCATCTGACTCAAACGGCCGAGGAAATACCCTCCCCCCTCCAGGTGGAGATAGCCCGTCTGTCGCGCATGGTTGCTGTGCTGGCGGGTGTGTTGGGCCTGTGTTTCTTCATGATCGGTCAGGCTGTGGGCATGCCGTTCTGGGGTAATTTGATGTTTGCCATCGGCATCATCGTGGCTAATGTTCCTGAGGGCTTGCTGCCGACGGTCACGCTGTCGCTGGCGATGGCCACTCAGCGAATGGCGCGGCGCAACGCGCTCGTTCGGCATTTGCCCGCCGTCGAAACCTTAGGCTCGACCACGGTGATCTGCTCAGACAAGACCGGGACGCTAACCCAGAACCTCAGGAGGGTTAGGCGGATTTTCGTGAACGATGTTTTTCTGATGGTTGAGGAAACCCCTGCTGTCCCGCTGGAGGCCGCGAAGATTGATGCGATCCTGCGCATTGCGGCTGTTTGCCATGACGTGCACATCGGTATGCGGGATGGCCGGCAGGAACGGCTTGGTGATCCCATGGAAATTGCGCTGGTAGAACTGGCGCAAACAAATGGCTTGATACCGGATCAGTCCAGACGAGTGGCCGAAATCCCGTTTGATAGCGAGCGGAAGCGGATGTCGGTGGTTTGTGAGGATGCCGGTTCGCGCCGCCTTTATTGCAAAGGGGCACTGGAATCGCTGCTGACGGTGTGTGATTCGCTCCAGCACGAAGGACAGGTACAGCCTTTGACCTCCATGGCAAAGACACGGTTGCTGGCGGGGCAGGACGAGATGGCTCGGGCTGGACTGCGCGTGCTCGCGTTTGCCTACCGGCCATTGGTGCCGGGTGAAGACGCCGTGGAAGAGCGCATGACGCTGTGCGGACTGGTCGGTCTGGAAGACCCTCCACGGCCAGAAGTGGCGGCGGCAATTGCGAGCTGCCGGTCTGCGGGCATTCGAGTCGTCATGGTTACCGGCGATCACCCGGCTACGGCGGTGGCTATTGCCCGTGAAATCGGTTTGGTGTGTGGCGCAGCGCCGGTGGTACTGCGTGGCGATAGCTTGCCGAAAATGACCAAGACGCAGTTGCAGCTGGCTTTGGATGCTCCGGAGATTCTCTTCGCGCGCGTTACGGCAGAGCAGAAAATGCTTATTGTTCAGGCGCTACAGCGCAAGGGTGAAATTGTCGCGGTAACGGGCGATGGGGTGAACGATGCGCCCGCCCTCAAAGCCGCCGATATCGGGATTGCCATGGGCATCACCGGCACCGATGTGGCCAAGGAAGCCGCCGACATGATCCTGCTCGACGACAATTTTGCCAGTATTGTCAGCGCTGTCGAGGAAGGTCGCGCCGTGTTCGAAAATCTTCGGAAATTTCTTACCTATATCCTGACTTCGAATATCCCCGAGTTGATTCCCTACCTGGCTTTTGTCTTATTGAAAATTCCGTTGCCCCTGACAATAATCCAGATTCTCGCCGTTGATTTGGGTACCGACATGCTGCCCGCTTTGGGTCTTGGGGCAGAAGCGCCTCATCCTGGCCTGATGCAGCAGTCCCCGCGTCCCCGCACTGAACGATTACTGCACTGGCCGCTATTGGTGCGCGCCTATCTATGGCTGGGAATGATGGAGGCCGCCATTTCGCTGGCAGCGTTCTTCTTCGTGCTCAATGGGTCCGGCTGGCATTACGGCGAAAGGCTGGGGCGGAACGATCCACTGTATTTGCAGGCGACCACGGCTTGTCTGGCGGCCATTGTCCTGAGTCAGGTGATCAATCTCTTTCTATGCCGGCATCCGCGACAGTCAGCGTTTTACTTGGGTTTGCGTGCTAATCCCTTGTTGCTCTGGGGGGTGGCAATCGAGTTTGCGCTGATTTTGTGGATTACCTACACGTCCACGGGGAACGCATTGTTCGGTACCGCGCCACTGCAACAAGAGGTCTGGTTGTATGTAACACCGCTTGTTTTTGCCATGGGAATCGCGGAAGAGTCGCGGAAATGGCTTTTTCGGCACATCGGCCGGACCTCGACATGAGATTCGCCAAGGCTTCCTTGAAGGAACAGGATTTCTTAAGTGACTGATTTTATTGAGGCGCGTGCCAGAGTCGAACTGGCCTGGATGGATTTGCAAGCTACTCGGAACCTATGTTCTATAGGGCTCCCAGAGCCTTGACCGCATAAAAACCACGCGCTGGGTCGGTCACTGGGCGGTCAGTTTACCATCTGCTTACGGGGCCTGCCGCGCGGTCGGATGGGGCGGGGCATGATGTCGGCAAGTTCGACTTGCTCCTGGCGCTGGCGTTGTTCGTTCCTGGCGCGTTCGGTTAACCATTGAATGAGGTCGCTCTTAAGAAAGAGAAAAGATTTGCCCAGCTGTACGGCGGGGATTTCGCCACGGCTGGCTAGGCGCTGGGTCAGCTGGATGGATACGTGCAGCAGCTCGGCAGCGCCTTTGGTGTCGAGGGTTTCGCTCACTGGTGTTCTCCGTTTTCCTTGCAGTCCTTATGCAGTGCGATGAACGCATCAATCTGTTTGCACAATTTTGAAATG
>SXGU01152416.1_pt1 | contig 16790 bp, 15 predicted proteins | sample 3174531 | NCBI WGS metagenome assembly SXGU01 (sample SAMN11356863, study PRJNA531348) | freshwater metagenome | isolation source: freshwater sample F1-140 | place: China: Fuxian Lake, Yuxi | collected 2017-12-25 | reverse complement strand
GCGTCTGGTTGAGCACGGTGACGCCCTCATCGCAGACGAGCTGATAAAAATCTTCGGCCGAACGGGCCACAGCGGTCGGCACGACGACGAGCGTGCCGCCGTACATTTTATTTCTTAACTTAATACGGCTATAAGAGAAAATCCCGATAAAAAACAGTCAATCCCAAAATCAGGTTTATCTATTATCGCATCCATTAGGACGCGGTCAAAGAAATCGACCATCAATGACGGCATTAACAACACGTCGGCGCGTTATTCCGTTCCCGGCATACTCACGCGAGGCCCCAGCCACTGCTGCAAAAAATCCAGAAAACTCCTGACCTTGGCCGATAAATATTTCCTGTGCGGATAGACCGCATGAATATCCAAAGGCGGCAAGGTGTAGTTTTCCAGCACCACCTTCAGTTTGCCCCTTTCAATATCCCTGCCCACTATATAGGTCGGCAACATCACCAACCCCAAGCCGTTTATGGCCGCTATCCTGATCGGATCGGCAACATTCGCCTGCATGCGGCCCGAAACGTTAATGACGGAAACCCCGGATTCGCTTTTAAATTGCCATTTATTGCGAGGTGAAATAGCCCAATTGACCAGACAACTGTGACCCGCCAAATCTTCCGGCGTTTGCGGCACGCCATATTGGGCAAAATAATCCGGCGATCCGCAAACCACCAGTGACGAACTGGCCAATTTACGAGCGACCATACTGGTATCATCAAGCGCCCCCAAATAAATGGCGATATCAATACCCTCGTCAATCAGATCGCCCGGACTGCCCTGCAAAATCATATCGACGGTCAAATCGGTGTGTATTTTTAAAAACTCGGCTACCGCACGGGCAATATGTGTTGCCCCGATAACCGGCGGCGCGCTGATCTTCAACACGCCTCGCGGCTCCGTCTGCAAATGCGTGACAGCGGCTTCCATTTCGTCAACTTCCAGCAAGACATGCTGACAACGCTCAAGATAAGAAGCCCCCACATCGGTCAGACTCAAGCTGCGCGTGGTCCGGTTAAAAAGCCGCGTACCCAGGCTGCTTTCAAGTTGCATAATATGTTTGGTCGCCATCGCCCTGGATATTCCCAGTTCACGGGCGCCACCCGCAAAACTTCCCGCCTTCGCCACACGCACAAAAACATTCATGCTGGTTAATTTATCCACTTGATCTCCTGAATTCTGCAAATAACCGTTGTAATGTTTACGTCCATGTTGATTTTTAATGAACGCGACCTGGAACAAATTTAAAAGTGACAAGCACCATTTTTACTCGCCATCAAGGTTGACAACTCCCATTTGTCACAGGTGTAAAAACGTGACTTCGAACACAATCATACCAATAAAAAACCTTGACATTATAAATATTTCTTTAATAGAAACAATCTATTTATTATTCTGACTATTGTATCCAATAACTATCTCTGTATAGTAAGCACCAATCCCCGGCAAAAAGAATTTGTCGAACGGCCTAAACTGTATTAAAGACTTCCAACCATTTTACAGGACATAAATAATGAACGATTTCAAAAAAGATATATTGATCGGGTTGATGTTTATTGCCGGTATCTGGAGTTTTATTTCCGGTGAATTTGTAATTTCAACCGTATTATTTGCAGGCGCTGCTATTTACAGCAACATTGTTAACAGATTCTCGCTGAAAAGCTAGGCTTTAAAGATTTAACTACCTCCTGGTGTTACTTACAAGCAGAAACTCCTCATAACACACTCTGCTTGACTTTCCGCCTCCCGTTACCAAATGTACCGGGAGGTTTTTTTTGCCTGTAGAAAAGCCGCCATCACGCCTGGGGTTTAAGCGCGCTGCTACGCTTCCAGACCAAATCGCCAATTTCACACTGCGGAACAAAACCGGAAACCACATGCTGCAAGACAACCCTGACACGCTCAAAATCCCCGTCTTTAGTCGCCTGCTTTAATGTTTCGAGCATGTCCTCCAATTCAGACCAAGGAATTACATGTTCCTGCGCGCGCATGATTCTTGCGTGACCGGTCTCTGAAACCGTGCCGCCGATCAACAGCTCTTCATAAAGTTTTTCACCGGGCCGCAAGCCGGTAAAGCTGATTTCTATCTCACCGCCGGGATGATCATCATCCTTGACTTCCAGTCCGCTCAAATGAATCATGCGCCTGGCTAAATCAACAATGCGAATGGGCTCCCCCATATCCAGCACAAAAACATCGCCGCCCTGCCCCATCGCTCCGGCCTGGATCACCAATTGCGCCGCTTCGGGGATGGTCATAAAATACCGGATAATCCTGGCATCGGTCACCGTTACCGGTCCGCCTCTGGCGATTTGTTCCCTGAACAGCGGCACCACGGAGCCTGAAGAACCCAGGACATTGCCGAACCGCACCATGGTAAACCGGGTAGAATACTGATGGTCGCTATGCTGGCTGAGCGCCTGCAAAATCAGCTCTGCAACCCGTTTGGTCGCGCCCATCGTATTTGTGGGCCTGACCGCCTTATCGGTTGAAATCAATACAAAGGTTTCAACGTCCGCATTGATGGCTGCCTGCGCTGCCGACAAGGTGCCGAAAACATTATTGCGAACGGCCTCACCGGGATTTTTTTCCACCATCGGCACATGCTTGTAAGCCGCCGCATGATAAATAGTCTGTACCTTGAAAGTCTTGCAGACCTTCTCAATACGATCGATGTCAACGACAGAACCCAGTAAAGCAAGCAGCTCTATTTTTTGTTTTCGACAAACACGGGATGTGCTTAACAGATGATTCAGCTCTTTTTCTATGGCGTAAAGCGCGAACTCGCATTGTTCGAAAAGAATCACTGAATCCGGCTGCAATTGTATTATTTGCCGACAAATCTCGGAACCGATAGAACCGCCGGCGCCGGTCACCATGACCACTTTTCCGGTAATATTGGCACGCAACAACGATTGGTCCGGCGCCACCGGATCACGTCCCAGGAGATCGGCAATATCCACTTCCTGCAAGGCGTCAAAAGTGACCTTACCTTGGGCAATATCAGATAAGCCGGGCATTGACATCACATGAACGGCGTAGGGCTCCAGCATGCGGATAATTTCACTTCGACGGGCTCGCGTAGCCGACGGAATCGCCAGCAAAATATCTGAAACATGATGCTTTGCTAACAAATAACTCAATGAACTGAAAGGATAAATGCGTAGCCCGTTGATCTTGCGTTTATGCAGCAACACATCGTCATCGATAAACGCAACAGGCCTGAATTCACGCCCATGCTCAAGCGCGGAAACCAGTTGCACACCGGCGCTGCCCGCCCCATAAATAACGACATTTTTCTTGCGGCTGTCGGCTACGCTTCGGCCACCCACCAACCGGAAATAGGTTTCCTGAAGCCACCAGCGCGCCAAAAAACGGCTGCTACCGATTAGCAACATGATAATAAGCCAGTTTAGCGGCGACACCGTCCGGGGTATCAATGGTATACCCGATTCATACAGGATAAAAGCAAAAAGCAATGCATACAGCGTAGTCGCCTGAATAATCGTCCATAACGCGCGAATCTCCATATAACGGATAATCGAACGGTACAAGCCCAGATTAACAAAAACAGGCACAGCAATAACGGGTGCGACAGCAAATAAATACCATTCATCGCCTTTAGGGACATACATCACCCCCCAGCGTAAGGAAAAAGCCGCCCACAGCGAGAAAACGACAAAAACAACATCGGCACTGACCAGGATTAATGCCTTTTTGGCGCGGGAGAGACCGATAAACCAACTGCGCATACAGAATCCCATTATGCGGTTTCCCTTCCACCCGCGTTAAACCGGATAGCCAGCAGCAGCAATGGACAAAAAGCCAAAACCACACCGATCAAACCATCCAGTCCGCCACTGCCCACCCACAGCGCTATCGGTATTAACCAAACGATGTTAATGGCGGCAACCGCTAACGTTACCGGCTTGTGTGCGCCATAATGACGCGAGGCAAATTGATAAGCATGGCTGCGGTGGGCTTGATAAACTTTTTCACCGCGCAGCCAGCGCCGAAACAAAGTCAACGTCGCATCGACAATAAACACACCCAATAAAATCAGCCAGCTCCAGAAATACTGCGGCGCAGACCATGCTGCCTGAATGGAAAAAAGTCCCAGCACAATGCCTAAAAAACCGCTCCCGGCATCACCCATAAAAATCCTTGCCGGAGGAAAATTCCACAGCAAAAACCCGGCAGCCGCCATCACAAGCAATACCGGCAAGGCATATATGCCAGCCGCTTCAGAACCTGTCAGATACAACAACACAGCCCCCAAACAGACGCTAATCGCTTCAATACCGGCAATCCCATCAATACCGTCCATAAAATTATACAGATTGAGCAACCAGACCAGATAAAACAGCCCCAGAATCTGCCCAATCCAGCCCGGCGTTATCGTATATCCGAATATTGCCACAGGCGGCGCACCACCCAGCCAATACAACCCCCACGCCGCACCGATAAAATGCGCCAACAAGCGCCAACGCGCCGGGATATGGCCATGATCATCCAGAAACCCGACCGCAGCTACCCAGACACCGGCCCCGAAAACAGCCCACATCGCCTTTTGCACAACAAGCCCCATTTCCGAAAGCACCCAAAGCCCGGCCAGAAAAACAATGACAATCGCCAAGCCGCCGCCGCGCGGCGTCGGTATCTCATGGGAACTGCGATCATTGGGAATATCCATCAGACTGTTTGCCAGGGCATAACGGCGCAGCATTCCGGTCAACACGGCGGATGCTATAAAAGCAACAAGAAAAAACCAGCCGAGTTTTATCATTAACGACTCTCCCTGTAATACCGGGCCGTTCTGCGTAACGCTTCATCGACGCTGACCGGCGGCATCCAGCCCAGCAGATTGCGCGCCTTGGCGCTATCAACCTGTAGCGAACCACACAGCCGCTGCGCCATAGCCTGCCTGCCAAACAATCTTGCCGCGATCGCCAACAGCCGCATCGGCACCGGTATCAACCGAGCCTTTTTACCCAAAGCGGCGGCCATCCGTTGCAACAAGTCGGTCGTGGAAAGATCCTCGCCATCCCCGGCCAGAAAAGTCTGATTGGCCGCCGCCGGATGATCAATGCAGGTTACTATCAAATCCACCAGATTATCCAAAGCCACCAATGTGCGCCGATTATGAATCGCACCCAATGGTAAGGGTACTCCCTTATCGAGCCAGCGCATCATGCTGTGAAAATTGGCTTTCACACCGGGACCGTAGACCAGCGGAGGACGGATGACAACCACCTCCATACCGGTTGCATCGGCCAACTGACGCAAGCCATCTTCGGCTTCACGCTTGGATATGCCGTATGCATCAACCGGCGCAGGCGCACCTTCAGCCGTATACGGCTGCCCCAAGAGCGTAGTTTCGCCGTTCACCTTAATGGAACTGATAAAAATAAAGCGCCGCACCTGCGCTTGAACGGCCTGTCCAGCAAGATTTAAAGTACCGTCAACATTCACATCGCGATACGCCGCCAAAGCATCAGCCACTGCATCCTGCATGACATGCACCCGTGCCGCAAGATGAACAACGACATCGATCCCGCGTAGCGCATCCGACCAATCGGTCTCGCCGTTTATTGCACCGACAACCAACGCGTCAACAGTATCGATAGGCGGTCCTGCCGAACGCAACGCGGCACGGACAGCATATCCCTGCCGGAGCAATTCGGCACAAAGCGCTGTGCCGATAAAACCGTTCGCGCCGGTAATAAGAATTTTCATATAGTCGTTAACCCGGTTTTTAACCCAGAAATTTTTTCTTTATCCCCAAGAAAAAAACCTTCAAAAACACCGCCGAACAAAAAAACCGCATCATGCTGACAAGATGCCATTTGAAATAGTTAAAATCATGATGACTGCTTCGATGTGCTTGATGAACCACCCTGGCGTCGGGACACAGCACAACTTCATAGCTCTGCAAGCGTAACCTGGCGCATATATCCACATCTTCATAGTAAAGAAAAAATCGCTCATCAAATCCGCCCACATATTTAAACCGCTCGCACGGAAACAGCATGAACATACCGCCTACCCAATCGGGATAAATAATCTCGTCCTGCACGGCATAATCGCTGCCCTTGCAACCGCCGAATGCCTTGCAAAGTATTTTCAACGGCGTCGGAAAACGACGCGCGCTGTCTTCCATCAAGCCATGTTCATTGAGAACCAACGGAGCGGCCACACCGACAGACGAGTCTTGCAGACAGTCAAGCAATGCAGGGAAAGGATTTTCATCAAATCGAATATCGGGATTGATTACGCAAAAAAATAGCCCATTTGCACGCCCGAACGCCTGATTGTGATTAGCGGCGAATCCTTGCGGTATAGCGTTACGAATAACGTTGATCGGAAACGGGAAACTATGCTCGGAAATAGGCCAGGTTTCATCCAGATTAAGCGTGAGAATCAACTCAAGCGACAACGCTGGGCAATGCCGAGCAATGTCATGCAGCAGATTTTCAACCAGGTGAACTTGCCCATGACTGACCACAGAAACAGAAATCGCCGGAGCCCGGCTTGCTATCTTATTTTCCATTGCTACCAAACGCTCCGCTGAATGGCGGTAGAAGAGCAACAATTGACTACGGCGAAAGCGGCGGGAATTATTTTAGTTTTCATAAAAAACGGGGGAGTTTATATAGTAAATTGGGAGAGAATGAAATCCGCCGATCCTGTTACCCTACTTTCCTTAATTTACGGCAAAGAATAATATGTAAGCCCAGCGCATTCAACACCTGATAGGTGCCGATTCCAATTGCAATACCGACAACGCCGACACTATTAAAAGCAACTACTTTAACAAATGCACAGATAAAAAAATTAATGATCGCCACCCTGATCACGATGTTTGTTTTGCCCATGCCGTAAAAACAACTCGAAGATAACTGTCCCACGACGCCGACCAGCACGCCGCCCAAAACAATCATCAGTTGCCAAAGGGCGTCAATATCTTCAGCGCCGAACTGTCCGTAGCCAATCAGGAAATTCAAGCCCCACTTTCCATAGAAAACAAACGCCAGCCACACGCACACAGCAACGGCCAGCAGCAACAAAACTCGCTGACTATATTTTTCGCGAAGCCGTTTTATCTGACCGGCATTAATATCATTCGCCGCTATCGACATCAGCGGCGCTGCAAACACCTTGTCCGTCAACACCAAAAACAGTGAATAAAACTGGTTGCCGAAAGCCAACAGACTGATGCTGCCGACCGGCGCCAGTGACGCCAGATAGCGATCCAGCATAGGCCCGGTTTCGTAAATGGACGCACCAAACAACAATGCCCGTATGCGCCGCCAGGCAAGCCTGATAAGTGCCGGATCGGTGTCGGAACAGCTCCCTCGCCAATCATTCCATCTGAATAACATAATGGCCTGCAATAAAAACCTGATCACCATGCCCCATGCGACGGAAACAATGCCGTAAACCGGTAACGCACCGACAATTCCGATCAGCACCAGGACACCCGGAATTAATTGTGTAAGCTCGGGATAAATAAATCGCTGCTCTGCGTAATAGACGGATTTTAATACCGTTGTTAAGCCGCCGAAAACCAGGGTGATTGACATGATTTTTGCCATTTCAACCGACAGATCCAAGGCTTGGCTGGAAAGCCCGGGAGATAACACGGAAACCCAAACCGGCGCCGATAACACCAGTACAGTGGCCGCAAGCGCCAAACCTGAAAAAACCTGCAAGGTAAAAACTTTTACGACGCCCGGCAAATCCTGCTTGGGTATACCTGCCAATAAAGGCACCAATACCCTTAATACAACATCACCCAAAATAACCAACGGGATCAAGGTCAGTACCTGGGCCGAAAAATAGGCGTCGGTTTTTTCGCCCGGCCCTATATAAACCAGTACCAGCCACTGTACCGCAACCGTTGCAACCAGGTTGAGAATAGCCAGGCTACCCAGTGAAAAAATAAATTTCATCGCACCCGCAAGCCATCGATACAAACGGGCAATAAACCAGCCGGGCGCTCATTGGCACTGATTGTTAGGATGACAGCGCTCAAATTACAAGATCGCATGCCGGGGAAAATTTTTTGCAAACACTTATAGTGAAGCCCTGAAAGTCCGCACCATCCTGATCAATGGCAACAACATCAGACGCAGCCACGGGCGTTGATTCACGGCCAATTTCAGGCTGCCGAGCTTTAAGCCCATGTGATAGTTAACAACACCGGCAATATCCTTCCAGAATGTCCGATGAGAGGATTCGTCCTTGTGGGGCAAACTGACTTCAGGAAACAACGAAAAACGGCGCAAGCCGTTTTTCGCGTTCAGCGTGGCTTGAAGGAATCCGTGACCGAACCATCTGTCAGGCTCAAGATGGCAGCCTTCAGCCCATTCATTCCAGGCATTAATAAATACCAGTTGATTATTGATGCCGGACTGCTTCACGAGATCAATGGTCGAGGCAAGCCAATATTCATAATTTTCAGGCACCCCGTTCAGTACGACAAGCGCTCGTTCTTTGGTACGCGCGGTATTGTCCCATGACGGAAATACGGTTTTGAAGATACAGGCCGAACTGTAGGTTCTGTCGAGATAGGATTGCGCAATGGTCGCGTATTGCATGACATTACCGCGAAAATGATCGTTAAAGCTTATTTGCTCGTTGATATTGGTGGAGCGCAGATTATGCGGCGGAAATTCGACGCCGCTATCAAAGCCGAACTGCACATAATCTTCATTGCCATGAATCAGGGCCGCGCATAAATGAATCTCGCCCAAACCGATTGACCGGCAGTAATCCCGCCATATTTCAACGGTTTTACGCGCATTGGGAAGGTGTTGCGGACGGTAAACGATCAGGTAAGGCTTGCCGTCCAGGCGAATATAACGTTTATCCTCAAAAAACGGTACGACCGATCGAATGAACTCAAGGTCATCATCCGGCAAATATTCCTGCACAATCAACACTTCATGATCGGCTGCATCCCAGCGCCGCGTCCAGCTTTCGTTAGCCCAGCAAAGACAAAACGGCATATCGCTTTCCGGGTCGGCAAGCATGTCATCGAGCGGCAAATTCAGTATCCGCTTGCCGGAAAACCAGTAATAGTGATAGCAGAAGCCGTCAATACCATACTGTTTGGCCATCGCAATCTGATCGCGCCGAGTTTCACGCACACGCAGATCATAGAAGCCAAAATCACTGGGCAGGTGCGGCTGGCGATGGCCTTCAAACAAAGGTGTCGCCTTGGTGACATTAGTCCATTCGGTAAAACCCTTGCCCCACCAAAGATCATTTTCAGGCGTGGGGTGGAATTGGGTCAGGTAAAAGGCGATTAATCTGGGGACGCCAAGATCCTCAGAAAATAAAGTTTTATTATTGTTGTTATACATTTTCTGATTTGATAAACATATCGTTATAGCGTTGTAGACTCCACGCGGTCAGCTTTCCGCATTCTGCAAGACCGGCGTCGAATGCCTCACCAAAGAGATAATAGCGGGCATTTTCGTTAAGCGCTTTTTGCATCGTTACAGCCATCAAGAGACCCTCCCGTCCAATTTCCCGGACTTACCCAACAAGCCATGCCAGATGCCCAGCGTCATCATACGCCAATGCGTCATGCGCGGCTTTGCAAATAGTGAATAAAAGACATACTTGAGTATCAAACGCCATCCGTCCACCAGTTTCCAGTTCAACGGCAACCAAGGCTCCCGGTATAACAGCACGGCGTTTCGAAAATGGTAGTAGTGCCTGCGCGGACTGTGCAAAGGAATATACTTACCCAGGAACTTGATAGGCTGATCTCCAAGACTGTGCTGCATGTGGGCCGCACAAACGCCATAGCTTTGCAAGCCCTGACGACGCGCCCGCATACCCCACTCGATATCAACATAGTCAATGAAAAGATCATCGCGCATACCGCCAACCTTATCCAGCACGGACATCGGTATCAAACAACCCGAGGAAATCAGGTAATCGACAGGAACAATGGCGTCATCCGTCACGCAAGCGCAGCGCTCCAGTGTTAGCATCGGAATCCGAATGAATGGCGGCGGGTTGTCTTGCCGTTCGTCCAGATAACGGGGTCCCGCTGCTGCCGGCGAAGGTTGCTTGCTAATGGCGGAAACCAGCTTGGCGACCATATCAGGCGCCGGAATGCTGTCCTGATCCATGAATAATAACAATTCCGCGCCACGATCTCGCGCCCATTGAATACCCATATTTTGCGCGGTAGCAATGCCTTTGTTCTCGCCAAGCTGAAGCAATTCAATCGCAAGGGAACCACGCTCACGGTTCCATGCCGCCAGGTCGGCTTGTGAGCCGTTGTCCATAAGCACTATCGCGGCAACTTGAGGGATAAGCGCATCCACCAGTTGCGTGAGCACCTCCAGCACCGGCTGATAACTGACCACAACCGCAGTAACACCGGATTTATACGATATCGTCATAGCTACTACCGATAAAATTTCAGGTCGGTCTTCATTGGATACCCAATGCCCGGAGAATGCTTTCCCGCTGGTTGAACCAGGCATATTTCGAACGCGCATCGGCATAAGCCGTCGCCGCCATCTCGGGATAAGCATCTATATTTTCTATCGCCCGCTGAATAACAGAGGCCCATTGATGCGCCTGAGCAATATAGCCGTTCTCTCCGTCCCGAATCGCGGCAGCGTATGTATGGGAAGGCGAAGCGATACTCAGCGTACCGACAATGGCAGCCTCGAAATACTTGAGTTCGGATTTGCAGTTAGTGAAAATATTCGACTGCAAGGGCATCAAATTGAGCTCAACGCTGCCTATCAATCGCTGTAAATTGACATAATCCTGGAAAGGCTGGTATTTGATGCGACTGCCGAACCGGCTCAACGCCGGACCTGCCTCGATATAACCCACCACCATGAGTTCCACCCTGCGGTCATTATCCAGCACCTCCTCGAGAGCGGAGGTAATGATTTCATAATCCAGGGCATGCGACGGCGAACCGCTGAAGTAACCCAAACAAATCTTGTCATCTCTTGCAAACCTGGATGCTTCCTTGCTGTGAAATAACTTGTCGGAAAGCTCAAGTTGTTCCCTGTTTATAAAATTGGGCACCACATTGACCGGCAACCCGGAAAATTCAGCAATTCTGGCAGCGAGATAATCATTAGTCGTGACGGCGCCGTCGCACCAGCGCAAGACCTCGCCCATCCGGCTCAGGTATGAAAACCAGTAATCCCATATTTCCTGGCTATCGACATCCTGATCCAGCGTGTTCACGATGAGATGCGCATAACGCGTGTCGAAAACCAAATCATCTATATCAAACAGGATGCGCTTGCCCCTGACCCGAAACTTGGTAATCAGCTGGTTGACGCGATGGCAGTAACGCGATCTGCAAATAACGAGCATATCGGCAAGATCGGCGATTTCATCAATCCGGTGCAAATCATCCAGAAAGAAATAACTTGCCGAAACACCGCTATGCAAGCCATCGTTCAATGCCTGCACCATGTTATAGGTACGATAGCGAAAGGTGCTGTTATTGGCGACTTCGTAAAAATAAGCAACCCGAAATTTGCCTCGTGCAAGTAATTTGATCCGCTCATGCAACGGGATGACCCACGGATCGCTATACGGCACTGCGGGTATGTTTGCTGAAAACATCAAACCTCTTCCGATAATTTTTGAATAATGCTTGCGAACGACAGCCGCCAGTCGGTGAGTAAGCCATTGTTGCGATAATTTTGTTCGCGCAAGCCTGAATCCGTGGCAATGCCGACGGCCTTGCTGAGCGCATCGACCAGCGCATCACGATCCAGGTCCGCACAAATCAGGTTCGCCGAATAAGCGCTCAAATCCTGTTTGTTGGCAAACCGGTTAGTAACCACGACAGCGCCGCTTGCCACCAGGTCGAGCGGCGGATAACTCGGATGAGGCGTATACATCAGGCTCAGGCCGAGGTCTACTGTACCGGCCAGTTGTGCGTATTTCGGCCAGGAAAGATTTTCGCATTTAACGGGCACGTAACCGCCGTCGAAGGTCACGTCAGGAATATCCTTGCCGACCAGAAAAATCTCCCAGTGCTCAAGATCCAGAACCTGTTGCGTGATCGCCTGCTCGATGACATCAATGCCCAGATAAAAAAGATTACGCAGGTTATTGGGCCGGGCATAGAAGAAAAATGTGCGCTTGGCGTCCTTGTCCTTTGTTCCGGGATGAAAAACCTGGGGCGGAAAAGACGGCTCGAACCACGATCCTTGAGCGGCAATGTTATCAAAACCGTCATGAACCAGATGATCGAACAACAATTGGGTGTTGATCAGGAAACGAATGTTGCGATTGCGTAAAATCGTTTCGCATCTGAGCCGATCATCGCCAAACGGATAAAACATCCGTTCGTCTTCCTGCAACAGATAAATAATCTTGTCGTTCGGCACACTCGGCAATGCCGCTGCGGTGGTCCACCATGAAGTGGTGATAAACAAGTCATCCTTGCCAATATCGAACTGGTATTTTTGATCGTAAAACGCGGCAAACTTAAACTGGATCTCATGTTCCGGTTTTATGCCGTACAGCGACAGTACATGATCGACATTGCCGGGCTTGGCGCGTTCGGTGCGTGTAATAATCCGCAATTGCGCATTCAATTTATTGGCAAGCAGCGCGGCGAAAATCAGGGCCGTGCCTACGCCGCCAAACAGGCTGCCGCTGCTGATGCTGTCAGTGACGATATTGACACGTCGTGTCGATGACATGGGCAAAAAATAGCTGCGCAGCGGCGTGACCGCCTGAAAACGGCTTTGGGAAATTTGTGCGGCGTTTATGGCCCGGTTGTTATCAGGCAGTGACTCCAGCATCGGATCGGTAAAATGCTGGGGTTTATGCGTCAGCTTGTAAATAATGAGCTGTCGCAGTGCAGCGCTGCCATGGATGCGCCAATAGCAATAAACCTTATAAAGACGGTCAATCATTTAATATTAAAATCCTTGGTGGTAACTTCTTTAAATAGCCAAATCACACGATCAAACTTATCTGCGGTCTTAAATACCCAACAAGCGCAGAATTTTCTTAATCTGGTGTCCGGCAATTCGCCAGGGTTTAGTAATCCGCCAGCTAGATGAATTGAGCAGCACGTCTCTTGAGGCCGTCAATGAGGCAATTTGTCTATCTCGATCGGCCCCGAGATTGGCCGTATGCTGCTTGAGTTCGTTTAACTCGGCGTCACGTTGAGCCACGAGATGATCAAGGTCGACGCCATGCTGGCTCAGCCTGATGATCTCATTATCGCGTTCGGCTACGGCATGACTCAGATTAGCGGCATGTTGTTTGAGTTCGCTTAACTCAAAGCGCTCCTGTTGCCGCGCTCCCAAAGCGGCAAAATAATTGATCAAGCCCTGCTTTTCAGCTGCGTCGGCTTGAAGCCACGGCAATTTTTTTTCATCCGGCGCGTTATTCAACTGCATCACGCCAAGCCCGTGGGAATGCACAAACTCCAGATTATTCGGATACCGGGCTTGCAGTTCAGCCCAGAGTTTCCATACCCCGAAATTGCGCTCGCGAACATTGGTGTCATGAAACATGATAACGGCGCCGGGCGCCAATTTCGGCAGCCAGGTATCAAAATCGTGGCGAACGGCGTCATAGGTGTGCAGCCCGTCAATATGCAGCAGTTCTATTGATTCATCGGCAAAATAGGTTGCGGCATCGTCAAAAGTCATCCGCAACAACCGGGAAAAACCGGCATAATGCGCCTGATGATGCGTATCCACTTTAGCGAATATCTCATCACCATATTGACCGGCATGTTCATCGCCCTGCCAGGTATCAACGGCATAACATTTAGTCGAAAGACCCGCTTCCACGACGGATTGACAGAAGGCAAAATAGGAATGCCCGTAATGAGTGCCCAACTCGACAAATATTTTCGGCCTGACTTCGCGCATCACCCAACCCGCAAAAGGCAAATGCCCCAGCCAGGCGCTCGGAAGCCCGAGTAAATCAGGCGAAAACGCGGCGACGTCAAGCAGGTTATGTTGCTTCATATTGTATTCAATCGAATATTATTCATCGGCACTCCAACCAGGCCGGTACATACGCTGCTGCTGTGTGATTTCAGCAGCAGTGCCTCATGCATCCAATGATGCTGGATATGATCTTGCTGGGTTCCTTCCGCCAATGCGACCGTAATTGAATAATCCCCCATCGGCAGGATTGGCATCCTGAATTCAAACTCGGCTGCAAATTTTTCACCGGAAGACACGTAAAGCGGCGCTTGTTTGGAAAAGTTGCAGGTATTATCACCAAAGATCGGCTGCCCTAGGCGATCGTTAACAAGAAAACCGATTATCGGGTTAAACAGGTCGGTATTGGCAACGCAAGAGACGAGCAGCCGGACCATCTCGCCGCCGACTACCCAGGCCAAAGGCAGGCCGGCTTCATCAAGCAGTTGCACGGACGTGATGTTACCGCCGCCTTTACCGAAACTCGCAGCGTCAGCTACAAAGCTAAAAAGCTCTATATCGTTTCGATAGCTTGTTGTGTTGATGAAATCCAGACGCATATCGCGCGGCAGCCCCGCAGGCAGCACCGTATCGTCAGGCTTCACAACAGCCGCCACGGTACTTTCGCCCTGCTGGGATTCATACAATTCAGCCAGGTAATGTTGAGCCACGTCCTTAGGCTCGCCCTGGTATTTTGCAACACCTTTATTCAGCCAGATGGCCCGCTGGCAAAAATTAATGACCGCGCCGGTGTCATGACTCACAAATAACACCGTGCCTTTTTCCATAAACCTGCGCAGAAAACGCATGCACTTTTGCGTGAAAAAAGCATCGCCGACAGACAGCGCCTCGTCAATCACCAATATATCGGCATCGACATGGGCAATAACCGAAAAGGCAAGCCTGACATACATGCCGGAGGAATAGATTTTCACCGGCTGATCGATAAACTGGCCGATGTCTGCAAATTCGGCAATGTCGTCAAAGCGCTGATCCACTTCTTCCTTGCTCAAACCCAGTACGGCGGCATTCATATAAACGTTCTCGCGCCCGGTGAATTCAGGATTGAAGCCGGAACCCAGTTCCAGCAGCGCCGCAATACGGCCGGTGGTTTGAATGCTGCCGCCGGTCGGGTTCAACGTACCGCAGATCATTTGCAACAGAGTGGACTTGCCGGAACCGTTGCGGCCGATGATGCCGACGGTTTCACCTTTACGGATTTCAAACGATACGCCTTGCAGCGCCCAAAATTCCCGGTAATACTGCTTTTTTCCGCGCATCAGCATTTGCATCAGGCGGTCACGCGGATTGTCATAGATGTGGTAGCACTTGCTCAGGTTGTCTACCTTGATGGCAATATCAGAGCACATCGGCAAAACCCTTGCGCGTTTTCTGAAACCATGCAAAACCCAGCCAGGCAATCAGTGACGACAGCAGCAAATAAAAAGCCCACAGACGCCAGTCCATATCGTTGCCCCAGATCATCACGTCGCGCGCCTGTTCGACAACAAAGGTTAACGGGCTGATTTGCATAAACGGCCGATATTTTTCCGGCAAAGCAACAATCGGGTAAAAAATCGGCGACAAAAACATCAGTACGGTTGTAACCAGCCCGATGATTTGGCTGACATCACGCAAATACACGCCCAGTGACGCCAGCAACCAGCTCAGGCCAAGCGTCATTAAAACAAAGGGCAGCAATACCAGCGGCAGCAGCAGGATAGTCACTTGCGGCACGCCAAAGAATATCAGGTAAAAAATGAGCCAGACAATAAGGCTGACGAGCAGGTGAAATGCCGCCGAGCCCAAAGCGACCACAGGCAGTATTTCCAGGGGAAACACCACTTTCTTAACATAGTTGACATTGCCTAGTATTAGGCCGGGCGCACGATTAACGCATTCAGAAAACAAATTGAAAACCATAAGCCCTGCAAACAGCACCAGGGCAAATTCGGTTTTTGATTCGGAACCGCCTACCCAGCGCGCCTTGAAAACCATGCTGAATACAAACGTGTACACCGCCAGCATCAAAACCGGATTAAAAAAAGACCATAGCAGACCCATTACAGAGCCGCGATAACGCCCTACGACCTCGCGCTTGACCAGACTGTAGATCAGGTTTCGGTTAGTCTTGAGCGATTGATACAGCGTGAAGGGCGATATTGATTTTGCTGCGTGCGGATTCATACGAGTACCCCGGACTGCGCGGGCGTCAATTCTGTTTGGTCATTCACTGGACACGGCAACGTTCGTTGGTCAGACGATTGGCGACCAACCCCATAATCCGTCATGATAATGAGAGTGCTACACTCAAATTCAGGAGTGTAGCTGTGGTTTTTATACGCCGCACGGCGACATTGCTAACGCTGAAATGCAATGCCCGGCACTCGATACGAACTTGATCATTCTCAAAAAAATTGAGCGAACTCATGGCTGGTTTCTGGCTTCTTCCATTAACAAGCGCAACAAGTATTGACCATAACCGTTTTTAGCCAAAGGCTGAGCCAGCTTCTCAACCTGTTCCGCACTGATAAAGCCTTTGCGAAAGGCGATTTCTTCCGGGCAAGCGACTTTCAAGCCCTGGCGATGTTCAATGGTTTCAATGAAATTACCGGCTTCAATCAAGCTCTCGTGAGTTCCGGTATCCAGCCACGCATAACCCCTGCCCATGATTTCGACATTGAGTTGATTACGTTCCAGATAGATCCGGTTAACATCGGTGATTTCCAGTTCACCGCGCGGTGAAGGCTTGAGATTTGCGGCAATATCAATAATCTGGTTGTCGTAAAAATAAAGACCGGTGACCGCATAGTTGCTTTTCGGCTGTTTGGGTTT
>SXGU01174795.1_pt1 | contig 16794 bp, 14 predicted proteins | sample 3174531 | NCBI WGS metagenome assembly SXGU01 (sample SAMN11356863, study PRJNA531348) | freshwater metagenome | isolation source: freshwater sample F1-140 | place: China: Fuxian Lake, Yuxi | collected 2017-12-25 | reverse complement strand
TGGAACAAGGATTTTTTTCTCTTCCACCCCCCTCTCAGCATCCATTCGCCCCCGGGAATAAAGGAACACGCCCCCAATCCTGCTCCCAAGTGGCTCCATTCCTCATAGCACGGGCGGCTTCATTTCGCTTAGCGCCATCGTGTCTTTCAACACCTGCAACAACTTGCCGATGCGATGGTCCATTTCTTCGACCGCATCGCCGAACACGCCGTACTTTGAACGTCCCTTCCATTCCGGATGCGCTTCCACCGGAAAATGCGGCGCCGAGTACGGAAGATAGAGAAAGAACGGTCTCTCATCTTCCCGATTAATAAAATCGATCGCTCGCCGAGTGAACTTCTCCGTCAACAGCGGGTTGTTGAACGGCTTCTCGATAACTTCATCATTGAGCCAAAGCTCGTCCGTCTGGTTGTTGCTTTTGTCAATGTAATACGCCGTTTCGAACCCATGACGGTGCGGCCGGAATGGCGTTTCTCATCCGCCATGATCAACACCACGTTGGGCTTGGCGGCGAATAGCGACGCTCCGGTCAAGCCCAGCAGAAATAGAAAGACCGAAATAGTTTTCATCACGGAACCATGGACCGCCAAGCGTCAGGAAAGCAATTTCCTATCTGGCTTTGGTGTGCCACAGGAGCTGGACCTGGGCAAATCCCCACGTGTGATCTGCTTCCAATGCCTGGAATGAGGCAACGATTACACGTATCATGCATGACGGATAGGAATCCTCACACAAAGACGAAGAAATTCATTTTGCAACGATGAGTTCCTTCATCGCCTCGCCCATCGCGTGGCCTATGCGCGTGAACCAGATTGCGCTGCACAGGTAGTGGTAGGGATGGTCGCCGCCGGTGAGTTTCCATTGCTCAAGATTCTTCTGCCAGATCGGATAGAGTTCCTCCGCGGCTTTGTCCAGCGGCGTGTGCAGGGTCGTATTGGCTCCTTCGCTGATGCTGTGGGAATGGTTGGGATATTCATTTCAGTTTGGTGACAAGGACGGGCATCCGTGTCCACGAAGATCGCCATGTCGCGCAACGCGTTCTCGCGGCCACTGATCGCACCGGAGCGGACCGGGCAGCGGGCGTGTGGAGTCAGCCTAGTTGGCGTCACTCTCGCCCTGATGCCAGAGAACGGCGCGAAAGGCGCGCGGGCCAAGCGACTTCATGCGCTCGGTGAACGTAGCGAACAGAGTGGGATCTTTTGGTTCAGAAAGCCGACGACCCTTCGTCCGTATCCTGGTAAAGAGTGCGCCAGCGTATAACGCTCGGTCCGCACGCCATAGTGATTCGCCACGTTGTGCGCGCCGTTGAAGTCGTAGTAATGGTAATAAACGCTCCGGCGCCAGTCGGCGGGCTTCTCGCCGCGCAGGATTGGGACGAACGACCTTCCGTGCAGACCAACCGGAATCTTGCCGCCTGCCATCTCCACGAAGGTCGGCGCATAATCAATGTTCTGGATGAACGGCGCGAAGCGCGTGCCAGGCTTCACCACGCCAGGCCAGCGGATGATGAACGGCATGTGGATCGACTCTTCGTAGATCCAGCGCTTGTCAAACCAGCCGTGCTCGCCGTTGAAGAACCCCTGATCGGACGCGTAAATGACCACCGTGTTCTCTTCCAACCCAGCCGATTTCAAATACTCGACCACCCGACCCACGCTGTCGTCCACCGCCTTGATGCACCGCAGATAATCCTTCATGTATTCCTGATACTTCCAGCGCGTGAGCTCACGACCCGTGAGCTTCGCCTTGAAGAACGCGTCGTTGCGTGGGCCAAAGACCGCGTTCCATTCTGCACGTTCCACCTCGGTCATGCGCTTGAATTCCTGCACCCACTTCCCAGGGTCCAACACCTTGAGATCACTTTCCATCGTCAGGTCGCGGCTGATCTCCATCCTTTGGTTGCGGGCGGGTGACGTCCGTCCGACGTAGTCGTCAAATAGTGTGCGTGGCTCCGGCACCTTGACCTTCCCGAGCCACGAGTAGTAGCGCGATGGCGGCATCCAGTTCCGATGCGGTGCCTTGTGCTGGATCATCACCATGAAAGGTTTTGTGGTGTCGCGCTGCCGCAACCAATCGAGGCTCATGTCCGTGATGATGTCCGTCGTGTAACCATTGCGCTTCTCAACACCATTCGGACCGCTGAACTGTGGGTTCCAGTAAGTTCCCTGTCCGGTGAGCAGTCTCGAGTAGTCGGTGCCGGTTGGAGTCTTGTCCATGTGCCATTTGCCGATCACCGCCGTCTGATAACCCGCCTCGCGCAGCGCGCTGGGAAACGTCCACACGCCCTTACGAATCGACTGGTTCAACGTCCGGACTCCGTTGGCGTGACTGTGCAATCCGCTGTGAATAGACGCGCGACTGGGTGAGCAGAGCGAGTTGCCGCAGAAACTGTTCACGAACAAACCCCCGCGTGCCGCGAGCTTGTCGATGTTCGGCGTGACGTCGTGCTTGCGGCAAAAGGCGGACAAACGCTCGTGGTAAGCGCCGATCGTCTGAAGTGAATGATCATCCGTGAAGATGAAGACGATATTCGGTCGTTTCGCCTCCGCCGCTTCCGCGACGCAGACCAGCAATGACAACAGGGCAAAAATGAAAGCAAATGTCTTCATGCGAAAGTTCTTTTACCACGCGGCTGTCGCAGGCCATCCTCGGCGTTCAGTTCCTTCATGGCTGGACGGGTTGTTGTATCAACTCGATCCGGTCGAAGAACGCCGTTCCTCCCATCGCCGTGGGCGCGAGCCCGGTGAGGGTGAAGTCACCGCAGTCCTTCCAGAGATCGAAGATTTCATCTCGCCACTCGACCGGTAGCGTGTCGCGAACTTCGTGCGCTTTCCACGATGTTGTGTTTTTCCCAGCGAAGTAACGGCGACGTGGGTCGTCCGCTTTGGGCCATGGACCGTTCGCGGCGAGTTCGAGCATGACCCCGTCGCCGGTCGCGCGCCAGGCAAGGCGCAGGTAGCGGAATTCATCGGGTGTGGACGGCTTCTCCACGATGCGATATTTCCAGCCGGGAAGGCGCGCGCTGTAGCGTTGCGGCGGCGTGATGCTGAGGCACCGCGCGCCGGAACGCGGTTTGGCGGAAATCACATCGGCGCTTCCAGCGCCTTCGTTGAGCAGGGAGGCGAAGCCCGGTTCGTCGTCAAAGAGCATCGCCTGGACCGGCTTCGGCGTTTTGAGATTGCCGCGCAGCCACGCCAGCACGTTCGCCATGTCGACAGGCGGAAGCCCCTCGGCGAAACTCGGCATCAGCGAACCCGCGAGACGGCGCACGCCGGTCACATCCTTCCGCAACAACACTCGCTCGACGCCGTTGGGCTGCATCAGGGTGATGCTCGTCGCGCCGTCTTCCCTTAGGATGCCCGTCACGGCGCCGCCGTCGGCCAGTTGGAGGAGCGTCGTTTCGTAGCCGGGGCGGATGCGGTCATTGGGCATCAGGAGGTCTTTGATCAACGCCTCGTCGCCCAGGCCGATCTGGCCGACCAAATCGGGCCCGACCTCATGGCCTTCCTTGCCGATGCGATGACAGGTCGCGCACGCCTGAACAAACAACGTGTGACCACGTTCGACATCTCGAGGACCGGCAAGGGCGGCGACGAACTTGCGGAACGTCTCGTCGCTAACGGTCTCCACCGGCGGCAGTTGACCGGCGGGCACAAGACCTTCGTTGTCTGCAACGGTGACGAGGAAGGTATCCTCAAGCGCGCGAGTCGCCTTGCGAACTTCCGCCTGCGGACTGGCCGCGAGAGTAGCGAGAGTTTTGCGGGCCGCGACGTCACCAAGAGGCTTCCGGGGCGCATTCTTGCGTCCGTTGGCGAGGGCGTTCAGCACGACGGACTGTAGGTCGGACTTCGCCGTGACGACAAAGTTGATCGCCTGGGCGAGCTCCGTTTCATTGCGGCGCGCGGCAATGGATTGGGCGAGCGAAGGAATCAAAGCGGCCGCAGCTCCTGGCTCTCGGATGAGTTCGGCCAGCAACTCCCCACTGCGTCCGTGCAATGACGCCAGCACCGCCACATCCATCCAGCGCACGCTTGGTTTCTCGCGGGCATAACGTGCCAGCATCGCGAAGGCGCGCGAGTCGCGGGATTCTCCGAGACTGAGGGCGATCTGAATTAGCACACGCGGGCTGGTCTCAATCGTAGCGGCGGCGAGTGTTGCATCCAGCACCGCGCGACCTCCCTCTTTGGCGAACCAGCGGTCGGCGAGTTGCAGGGCGTGGACGCGGACGGATTCGGCACTGTGACGGATAAAAGGTTGCACGTCGCGAGGCGTCAGCGCGCGGAGTTCATCCAGTGTGTATTGCTGCTGGAGATGGCGCGGGATGGCGGAGTAGTCCTCGATGATTTCGCGGTAGTAATCCACGACCCAGATCGAGCCGTCCGGTCCGTGGACGAGGTTCATCGGATGACTCCAAGAGTCGCTGGTGGCGGCGCACTTCGATGTCGAGTCGTCCGGTTTTGTTCAGCTCCTCGAGGTCGAGTTGACCCTCGAGGTTGTAGCCGTGCAGTTCACTGACGAACAGTCGCCCACGCTCATCCCAACAAATCCCGGACGGGGATGAGATGAGCGGTTCGCTCGCGATCACTTCCATCCGAAAGCCTTCAGGCAGCTTGAACGCCGCAGCGCTTTGTTCCGGTGTCAGCGGCTCGGGTGCGTCGGTCGGCAGCGGGATTTGTGCCGAGGCGATCTGAGCAGTCAGGATCAGAGTTACCATGAACGGTAGCGGCAACCAGCCGATTCCGTAGGATGCCTCACCCCGATCCATGCCCATTTGCCGAGTGCGAAGGAAGAGAGTCGGAGTTGAACATTTCCTGAAAATCATTTCACGGTCAGGTGATTCTTGGCCGATGTCGGCCCGATGCGGGTGTCGCTTCGACGCTCAATGGGCATTGCAAAACTTGGTCGGACGCGGGTCTTACTTCTTATTTAAGTGGTAGTCCGCGAACTCAAGGAATTTCTGCCAGTCGAACGGCTCGATCGAATGTCCGCCGGGACGGTTGTGATAACCGACATCGGAGTGGATGACCGCTTCGCCGACGGGCGTTGAGGATTCTGACACCAAGCCCTTTTTTCCCAGCAACCTGTAGACTTCGCTGGCGTGGTAGGCGGACAGGTATTCGCCGCGGGCGTCCGCCCAGGTGTCGCCGACGCCGCTGTGGAGATAGACGGGCCGGGGCGCAATGCAGGCCAGCAGCATGTGTTGGTCCACCGGGAGGTCATCTTCGTTACGCACAAATTTCCACGCGTTCCTACAGAGCCAATAGGGGAAACGCGTCACCATCTTTTCCATGTTCTCGCCGAAGTTCCGCTTCCACAGCGCCGCGCCAGCACAGCCGGACTGAGAGGAGATGGCCAGCGCGAAACGCTGATCCTGCGCCGCCGTCCACAGGGTTGCCTTGCCCATCTTGGAGTGGCCCATAATGGCAATGCGTTTGGCGTCGATGTCGCGGTCGGTTTCGAGATAATCCATCGCCCGCGACGCGCCCCACGCGACGGCAGAGATGCAGCCCCACTCGTTGGCTTTGGGGAAACTCTGGGCGGTTCGATAGAACAACGGGTGGATGCCCTGGAGAAACTCGACCTCGTTGTGGGCGACCAAGGCACCCTGCGGCACCACGACGAAACCGAACCCGCGTTGGAGAATTTCGCCGAGCGGCAGGCCGTTGCGGAGAAAACCCGGGCGATCAGGATGCGCGTCATGGCGGTCGTCCTTTGTGCCACCAAAGCTGTGCAGCAGGAACGCGGGTGCCGGTTTGCCGCCGGCATTCGGGGTGAAAATGAGGATCTGCATCTCGGCGGACCCCTTGGCATTTTCGAAGCGGATGCGTGCGTCCTTGCGCGTTGCTCTCCCGCCCATGAACTCCCGGTTCGTCTTCACGACCTCGAACGTTGTTTTGATGGGCGACTCGGGAGTTGGCACGATTCCGTAAACCAGATTGCCGAACAGCGCCATGATCTGCGGACGACGGATGTTGAACCACTCTTCCGGTGTCGTGATCGGTTTGCCCTCTGACGATACGAGCAACGGTGGCAGGTCGTAGGGCGGAACTTTTGCCTCGTCATAGACCACGTCCTTGTCCTGGTTCTTGGGTTCGTCCGACACGACAGGTGTAACGAGGAACAAGCTGGCAACAACCGCGAGACCAAGGGTGGTGATTCGTTTCATGTGCGAGGAGGCATTTCGTTCCTAGAGTTCTAGGTTTCAAGATCATTTTCAAGATATTCGGTCGCCGCCGAATCGCCGGGGGCGCATCTCCGAGTTGCCGACAATTGAAGATCGGTTGTCCCGGGAATTCCCCAAAAGCGGTGGAGGGCCACCGCGCTCCAAAGGCGCTGCATTTTTGGAGCGAGGCAGTCCTCTGCCGCTTTTCCCCCCAGCATGCCATGCGGCGCCGGCAACTCGGAGATGCGCCCACTCGCCGGTCGGAGCCGGCGAAGAGAGTGGGGCATGCCCGACGCGAATCGCGCAAGGAAGCAGCACGGCACGTCGAACTCTTCTCATGAACTCAGGGGGGCGAAAAAATCTGAGGAGTCCTGAAAGATTGTCGTATCTCGAGGGTAGTTCTTGGTGAGAGCCACGCTCTCAATGGCCGTAAAACACAAAACCGAAATCACACTATGAACAAGATCACCATGAACTCACATCGCAAGCAACTCTGGGCAGTCCTCTGCTCGGCACTTGTCGCCGCCAGGGCTCTCGGCGGAGGCGACGTCACTGTGGAATCCAATCACATCACCTTGTTTGGGAAAAAGTTCTTCAGGGGGAATTCACCGACCGTCACCCTGGGGGCTTACGGGGAGAAGAAATCACCTCTTCTAGGCCAGAATTACCTGGAGGTACAAAACACCATGCCCGCTCCGAAGATCAACGCGGCTCCTGTCAACAAGGCCACGATTGTCGAGATCGATTTCTCGAAGAGTTCGAAGACCGAGGTGGAGGCCTTTGTGAAAGGGATTCTTCCTGTGAACGCGTCCGGTCAGGTCACTTACGACAAGCTGAAGACGGCGGAGTTGAAGCTCGTCTACCTGGTTATTCACGCGGGAGATCTCGAGAGGCAGGTAAACGCCAGTCCAGGAGTTCTGGGCGATCTCCGTGACTACGGCAATGACGCACGGGTGTGCCATGAGATCCTCGTGGCAATGAGCGCAACCACTGCTAATACTTTCGCTAAATCCGCGTCGCTCACAGTAACCAAAGCGGGGAGTGGCCTTACCATTTCGACCTCAGGGGAAAAGAGCACCAGTGTGACCTTGTCCTCCGGGACGACGTTTGCCTACCTGCTGGTAAAGGCCGATTGGGGCAAGGGAAAGGACTCCATTTCCAAATTCACGGACGATCAATGGTCGGTGAACTGATTAGACGCCCAGTTGACACGAATGCCTAAAGAGACTGGACTGTCGGGCGGAATAGATCGCCCGGCAGTCCTTGTTTTAAGGTGGAAGATCTCCAGGATCCCCACAGGACACCCACTGCGCAGAGTCTGTTGAACCGAGAACGATTTCATGAATGCTCCTGTCACTCGGCCAAGCCTGCTGATCGCACTGCGCAATCCCGCAGACGATCCCGCGTGGCAGGAATTCATCCAATTGTATACGCCACTGGTGTTCGGCTATTGCGTCAGGCGAACGCCACAAGAAGCCGATGCCGCTGACGTCACCCAGGAGGTCATGAAAACCGTCGCGCGCTCGATCCAACAGTTCGAGTATGACCCCACTCGTGGAACCTTTCGCTCCTGGTTGTTCCAGGTGACGCGGAGCAAGCTCAACAACTTTCATTCGGCCAGGATGCGGCAGCCTCTGCCGAGCGGGGACACATCGGCGGAACTGCTGCTTGAAGAGATTCCGAGCGATGAAGAAACCGCCGTTTGGGATGCTGAGTTTCGAAAGCGGCTCTTTGACATCGCGGCGGAGCAGGTCCAAAAAGAGTTCGAACCCCGCAGTTGGAGTGCCTTTTGGCGCACAGGCGTGGAAGGCGAACCTGTGGCCCAAGTTGCCAGGAGTCTCTCCATGACCGCGGGCGCCGTCTACATTGCACGGAGCCGCATTACGGCTCGTCTTCACCAAAAGGTTGCTGAAATGGCGTCGGACAACGAGAATCTAGGTCCACTATTTTAAACTTCAGGAAGCGAGCCCTGTGGCGGAAAATGGATCGAGACAAATGGCGCAGGCTTGGAAATTGGATTTAACCCGGAAACCTCTGTGACAGAAAAATCAAAAGCGTGTCCCGAGGATGATGCCTTGCAGGCCTTGTTGCACTCGCCGGCATCCCTGAATCCGGAGCCGGAACTCGCCGCGCATTTGGAGACGTGCGGACGCTGCCGGTCCAGGCTCGATGAATTCGCCGGCCGCGCCCCCGAGTTTGGTTACTTTGCTCAGTGTGGGGGTGCGCACGCTCCCTCCTCCTTGCAGCGGGTCATCGAACGTCTCAATCAGGAAGCCGAATCGGCTCAGACTGGGAGTGGCGCAGCCGATCCAAGCCTGGATCTGGGCACGGATCCCGGGCGTTACTTATTCCTGGGCCCTCCTGGGCGGCCGGATTCCATCGGTACTTTTGGCGGCTGTGAGATTTTGGAGCGAGTAGGTGCCGGTGGCATGGGAATCGTATTCAAGGCCATTGATCCAGCATTGTCGCGCGTCGTGGCCATCAAGGCCCTTTTGCCAGCGCTCGCGGCCAGCGAACGGGCCCGAGTGCGGTTCCTACGGGAAGCCCGGGCCGCCGCGGCGGTGGTGCATGAAAATGTGGTGGCGATTCACGCGGTGGGCGAAGAACGAACGATCCCATATTTCGTGATGCATTTCGTCCACGGACGCTCCCTGGAAAGCCGGCTCAAGGAGGGACCGTTGTCGCTGACCCAGATTCTCCGGATCGGAATGCAGACTGCTAGCGCACTCGCCGCCGCGCATGAGCAGGGTCTGATCCACCGGGATATCAAACCGGGCAACATTCTGCTCGAGAATGGCGTGGAACGGGTGAAACTCACGGACTTCGGACTGGCTCGGACGGTCGATGAACCAGCCCTCACCCGCGCTGGGGTTGTGGCCGGCACGCCGGAGTATATGTCGCCCGAACAAGCGATTGGCGAGAAGCTCGATGCCCGTTCCGATCTTTTCAGCCTCGGGGCTGTTCTTTATGCCATGGCGACGGGTTCGTCTCCATTCGCCGCCAAAACGAGCTATGGAGCCTTGAAAATGGTTTGTGAATCCATCCCCAGGCCAGTCCATGAAATCAACTCTGACTTGCCACCTTGGTTTGGAGAATTGGTTGGGCGTCTCCTAGAAAAGTCTCCCGCTTCACGGATTCAGACTTCCCCTGAACTCGTGGAATTGCTCCGGGCACAATTGGAGACGCTTCAGTCGGAAGCCGTGGTTCGACCGGCTTACCGGAAAGTCGCCTCGCCACCGGCGACTGTCATCCATCGCTCGCGGATGGCGTGGCTCCTGGGAGCCACCCTGCTTGCCGTGTCCGCGGTCTTGATGTGGCACCTTCGATTCCAACCCATTTCAAGCCACCTCCCCGCCGTTAACCTCATCCGGCAGGATCAACCCACAAGACGATACGATTCTCTGGCGGCCGTAGTGGAAGCGGCGAGATCGGGAGACATCTTGGAAGTGAGCGGAAGGGGTGTGATGTCCTGCGACAATGTGGCGATCCATGGGAAGTCCCTCCGGATTCGTGCCGCCGCTTCCGGAGCGCCTGCCTTGGTTCAAAAGTCGGCGGGTACTCCTTCGATCTCAAGCACCGCCCCTCTCATCCTGGAGGGCTTGGAACTGAGGGCGATCGATGGTGACTCCGATGTGATCAAAAGCCATATGCGTCTTGGATCGGAATTGGCGACTTCTATGTCGGACGAATTGATTACCTCAGCCATGGATGCCGGGCTGAGACGCAATAACGCCATGGTCCAAATCAGTGGTGCACGCTTCCTGGCACTCAATTGCCGCTTCGTTGGATCTTCCAGAACGAGTTCCACCGGGGTCTGCATTCGGTTCGAGGATGTGTCCGAGGCTCGGTTATACGGATGCGAAATTTACCGTGCCAATGGGGTAGGGGTGTATTGGCGCCTTCATTCGCCCTCAGAGACCAAAGCAGTGCGAATGCGCCCCGCTGGGAATCTCAGCCTCGAACACTGTATCGGTCTCGGGGCGATGATGTTACTCGTCCATGTCGACAGGGGAAGCTCGACCCGCGTGGAGATCAACCACGTTACACTCGCAGGGTACACCGCGGCGGGTTGTATCGGGAGCGGAGACGTTGAGGTCGAATCCCGAATGAGCGTCTTTGATGTGATCTACGTGGCCCGACGGCGCGGTGCCGGCGGTGTCTGGGGATCCATGCGCCGGGCGTTCGATGGCAAGACGAATTTCTATGGCCTGCTCCGTGGCCCTAATGCTGGGCAGCGCGCCCGGTTGGCAGCGGACAACTCAATGCCCCTGCCCGGCCGCGACATGGGTTCCTACGTGGGGCGCGCTCGAATTTTCTCCGAGCTTCATTCCTTGGGAACGAACCAGATCTCTGCCCTGGACTTTAGAATTGGGCCCAGCCGACTCTTGAGTACCCCTGGCATCCCGACGGAGCTCAATGGAATTTTCGGCGCGAAAGTAGAACAAGTGGGTCCTGGCACGGCATACCAGGCTTTTCGCACGAGCGACGGATATTCAAATTGGGTGAACAACGTTCGATTGCTAAAAAGCCTGTAAGCCTGACTGTAGGGTCGGCGGGCGGATTTTCCGCGCGAAATGGCGTGTAGTTGAGCGGGGTCGGGGTACACTGCGACTTGTGCTGGGCAATTCTGAGCAGTGTTGGCAACTTCGTATTTCATTCCCGAGTGAACGCAGCCATTGTTCTGGCGCGTCCGCTGATTTTCATGCCTCTATCCATCTAGCTACAGAACGATAATAACAAAGCGGCCCTAATATCCCATGAAACGATCTCACACGTCGCTGTCTCGCACACTCGGAACTCATACCGCCGTCCAGTCCCTGAGATCGATCTCGGTTCACCACCGGGGATTCACCCTGATCGAACTGCTGGTGGTCATCGCGATTATCGCCATTCTCGCAGGGATGCTTCTGCCGGCTTTGGGGCGCGCCAAGACCAAAGCCAAGAGTATTCAGTGTACGAGCAACCTGAAGCAAATCGGGCTGGCGAACTTCATGTATGTGAACGACCACGGGAATACCATTCCCTACTCGATCGGCAACGATCTCTGGATGAAAAGCTTAATGGCTAATTATGCCCAAATTGATAAGGTCCGAATTTGCCCGGCGGCACCTTATAGCAAGAAGAAGCCTTTCGGTACCGCCACCACGGCGTGGGTGTGGGGTGGAGAAATCAATCCGGCGACCAAAGAGCCGCGTTGGACCGGGAGTTATGCGTTCAATGGTTGGATGTACAAGGGGGATTTTTGGGTGGCCGGCGGCAACCGACCCCTGAACGCGAACGCCTTCGTCAATGAGGGAGACATTCACAGTCCTTCGCTGACGCCAGTTTTCTCCGACGGGTATTGGGTAGATGTCTGGCCCCAGGAAAAAGATCCGCCCGCCCGGAACTTATTGGAGGGCGGCCCGGTGGCAGCCATATCGACCATCACCATCACGCGGCATGGGTCCGGCCCTAATGCCGCATACGCAAAATGGCCGCCGGGTGACAAATTGCCTGGCGCCATCAACGTCGCTTTCGCCGACGGCCACGTTTCCCACGTTCCCCTGGAACGACTGTGGGAACTTTACTGGCATAAGAATTGGAATCCACCCACCTCTAGGCCGAAATGACTCGATGGTCTCTCTCAATTTGCGTCGTTTGGGACGAGGCAAAGCCGCGTGGTCGCAGTATCCCTGATTTCAGATGCGATAGTCTGCGCCCTGCCGCATTAGTCGCGGCGTAGCCGGAATAACCGAGCCCCGGCGGTGACAGGCACGTCCAGGGCACCGCTGCCGGGCACCGTCTTCCATTGGCCGTCCAGCGCGCTGGTCGCTTCGAGTTGCGTGCCCGCCGGCACGGTAAAGCGCAGCGTGGCAGCCTCAGGCCGGGTGAACTCCAGCCGCAGCGGTCCGGCATCCAACCCGCCGACATTGGCGTAGAGCGCGCGGGTACCGTCCGAGAGGGTCGCGATCACAAGCACGCGGTCGCCCTCGGCATCCGCCACGTTGGCCGCCATGAGACGTCTCGCGGCGAGCTTCGAGGTAAACAGCACCGGCTCGATCCCGCCGGGACCGGCGACCACGATGCCAACCTGCACGCCTTGGGGCGTGGCTAAGCGCGCGGTCAGGTACGTCTTACCATTGCCTGCGGGAGTGATGGACGATTCGATGGCCTGCACCGTGCCCAGACCATTCACCGCCATGCCGGGTCCGGCGAGCCGCGTGAACACGCCGTCACGCCAACCGAGGACATGCCGCGCGAATGAAGCATCGAACGCTTCGAGATACACCGTGCCGTCCGCCGCTTCGGACCCGCCGAAGGCCGCCACCGTAGACGACGTGCCGGGTAGCGGATCGCCCTTGGCTAGAAGCGAGGTGATCGCGCCCGCGGCATCCACGCGGAGCGCGGCGAGCTTCGCTTGGCCGGCGGTCACGGCTACCACGACGAAGTTCTGCCCGTCAAAGCCCAGGCTTTGGAAGAACCTCGCGGCGGTGCCGACCACCGGCAAGTCCTGCGTGGACGCGAGCACGCGTCTCAGGCCGGTGCTATCGGCGAGATAAAGGGCCGGCGTGTCCCCGAACTGCGCGTGGAAGAGCGTCTTGCCGCCGGCGTGAATGGCGTCGTTGAAGAACCCCGGAAACTTCGCCCCACCGCCATCCGGCACGGCCATGCTCAGGTCGGCGATGACGGCGAGGTTCAGCGCGTCCAGGCGATACAGGCCAACCGGCTGGGAGAATCCCTGCGGGCCCATCTGTAGCGCGCGCACCACCACCGGTTCGTTGGCCGCCGCTGAAACCAGCCGGAAATCTTCCACGAGCCCGAGCCCGTTGGCCAACGCTATGCCCGGAGCCAGCAGCCGGGTGAACGCGCCATTCTCCCACGCAAACACGCCGAGTGGCTGGCCACCGGCGGCTTGCCCGACGAAGACAATACGAGAGCCCAGCCAACGCACGGAGAACTCGCTCAGCGACGTGGTCGCGAACTTCGTGGCCGTGCCCGGCACAGTGGTGTCGCGGTCCAAGACCGCGACGAAGCGCCGCCCTGCGAAGACCGGATTCGGTGCGGCCGGCGTCACCGTGACGACAACCTCCGTGCTCGTGGCCAGACCCCAGGCGTTGCTGACGACAAGGGTGTATCGGCCGGCATCCGCCGCGCCCGCCGCGGTGCGGGAAAAGATGCCGGACGCCACCGTGTCATTGACTGCTGGGGAGCCGTCCTTCGACCAATCATAGGCGAGCGGCAAACCACCCAACCCAGTGGCGCGGAGGATCAGTTGATCGCCCACTTCGACGACCGTGGTGGTCGGATTGGTGACGATCACCGGTGCGGTCTCGACGTTGAGCAGGAAGCTACCCAAGGACGCTGTGCCAGACGGATTGGAGACCGTCACGCTGTAGTAGCCCACGTCACCGGCCCCGGCGGACTCGATCACCAGCGTGGCGGAGGTCGAGCGCGTCACCACGCCGGTGGGACTGCTCCAATGCCACTGATAGGCCAGCGGCGCGTCGCCCAACGCCACCACCTTGAGCTCCACCCGCGCGCCCGCAGCGACGGTCTGGTTGGTCGGGCTGGTGACGATCACCGGCACCGCCGGGGTCGCGAGATTGGCCACGAGACGGCGGTTGAGGAAGGCGTCCGTAATATCCAGCACGATGGTGTCGGACGCCACGTCCTGGAGCACGATGGCCGTCGGCCGCAGACCGACCACCGTAGAGCCCGGGGCGACGACCGTTTTCAGCGTGCCTGACTCGATGACGTAAACCCCGGCCCCTTTCGAGGTGAGCGCCGGGAAAAACACCCTGCCCTCCTCCACCACCAGACCGAACTGCCCGAGGTTCTGAAGCGGATCGCCTTCGGGCGTCACGTCACCGTTCTTGGCCAATACCGTGAGCGCGCCGTTCTCGAACTTTAACAAACGGGTCAGGTTGGCCGTGTCGGAGGCAAAGAAATAAACGGCACCGCCCGAGACGAAAGGCGGGCTGATGAAGCCGTCCATGGTACCGCCGCCGGGGAATGCGTCGCCGTTGCGCGCAATGAGCTTCAAGGTGCCGTCGCCGGTCTGCACAAACACGCCTTCGTTCTCCGTGAACGGCCCTTGAGCTGCCCAGAATGCCAGCGCCGCCCCGTCAAAACCCACTTGGCTGCTGAAACTGTCGGGCACGCCGAAGCCGCCTGGCAACGCCGTAGCGATGTCCGCCACCGTCGTGAGCGCGCCCGCTTTCACGCGATATACGCCGCGGAACGTCTCGCCGCCACCTGCAGGTTGGTGCGCGGCGATCACCGCTAGTTCGCCTTGGGCAAGAAAGGGCTCGCCGATGACGTTGGCTATCTTGCCGCCGGAGTTGGGCAGGACGTTCCCCGAGGCGAGCAACGTGGCGATGTCCACACCGTCGGTCAGATAGATGGCATCGGCACGGCCAGTGCCAGCGGCAATCGCCACTTGGGCACCGGGGGTGGTGTCGCGGGCAAAGCCATCATGGAAGAAAAGCAAGTTGCCGCCAGGGGCTGAGGTGCCCGGCGCGGCCAATTTGGCCAACGGGCCAACGCGTCCGCGGAACACTCCGTTGGCGTTTGGTCCGGCCAGCGGCGCGAACACCACCGAATCACCCACCGTCTGCGCCCGCCCAAAGCCAGAGAAGAAGCCTGCGATCGGGTCATTGGCATTGGGACGTGCCACGTGGACAAAAGTCCGTCCAGCGTAGGTGGCCGTGGTCTGCGCGTGCAGCCCGGAGTACCAGCCCAGCGCGGTAAGCGCAAACGCAACCCGGAGAGAGGAGGCGTTTATCGGGTGGAGAAACAGATGGAGAAGCCTGAGTTTGGTCATGCAGGTCGTCAGCGTTGGCGTCAGCGTAACGGACTTCGCCTTAGCAATACAACCTCCGAACCCACTTAGGTGAACAGGGGGGCACATTCACCCCCCGCGTGCGGTTGTTATTAGACCGCGCCGGCAAGTCGGCGCATTTCCCGCCTTAGAATCAATATGTGAGTTGAAAATAGAAGACAGCCATCCGACCGCCGTGACATAAAAGAAAAACATACATAAATTTTTCGGACTTCTTAGACCCCTTAAACATAGGTGTCATCTGGGTGTTCCCAACGAAGGACAACATGCAGTTCCGAGTGGTTTAGCTAAACACCTAGATCTACAATGGATGGATGTACAAGGGGGATTTTTGGGTGGCCGGCGGCAACCGACCTCTGAACGCGAACGCCTTAGTGAATGAGGGAGACATTCACAGTCCTTCATTGACGCCAGTTTTCTCCGACGGGTATTGGGTCGATGTGTGGCCCCAGGAAATCGATCCGCCCGCCCGGAACTTATTGGAGGGCGGCCCGGTGGCTCTCCTCCTTACCCGCAAAAATTTCAGCCAGACAAGGCGTTGGCCTAGGTTCAAGTTAGTGGCCGTGTTGGATGCGGTGCGAGAGCAGCACAAAGTCGGTGGTGAATGTATGCGAGTCTTCGCGGATTTGATGCTTCTAAATATGTAACGTGCTGGAAATCAATGGATCGATTCCAAATGGATTCGTGCCATTCCAGTTCCTGGGCGTGCAATCGCCATGGCGACCACCGACTTTGTGCTACTCTCGGTCCTTTGCCTAAACTGTTCCAAGGAGTGACCACGGATATCGCTTCACATCCTGAAATGTGTCAAAATCCTTGTCGAAAGAAGCCACCCGGAGACCTGAGGCTGCTGCGGTTGCTGCAAGATAGGTATCAGCAATGGAGATGTTGTGGTGCTTAAGACGCTCAAGCGCATCAAGCACGGTTTCCTTTTCAACGACCTCGATGCCGCGAGATTTTAGGAACTCAATCAACCCCTCCGCTACCTTCTTGCGGTCCATTCCATAGAAAGCCTGCAGGGTGAAGATGGTTTCGGCCACAATCAGCGGAGTGATGACCAAGACGATTTCTTCAGCATCCGCTTTCTCGACCAACGCGAGCACTTTGGAGGCTTGCTTGACGGGCTCACCGACGAAGAAGCGCACCAACACATTCGTATCAACCAAAAGACGCTCAGCCATTCTTGCCCTCTTTGGCTGCTTGTTCGCCAATCAGTTTGGCTACAGCGGCTTTCTCCTCCTCACGACTCACCACGGGACGTCCAGGTTTAAGTGACGCAAAAAGCTTCAAGGCACTGGGCTGAGTGCGCACGACTGCCGAACCATCCGGCTGTAGGCTCCACTCAAGCTTTGCACCTGGCGGAGCATTCAGACCTGTTCGAATCTCCACTGGCACTGTGGTTTGACCTTTCTCTGTGATAGTTGACTGAGGCATAGCCAATCCTTACTTTTATACAGTTACATTACGCTAATACATATTCATTACATTGTCAATGTTTCATTGGGCGCAGTTGCCCTTGATTCGCTTGCTCAGGATTCGGGGGTTCCGAGCTCAATGACCCCCATAGCGATGCAACCCATTTGAATCTGGCCACGGCCATGAAGAGAGAGATTGGTAACCGGAACGGTGTTACTACCTCAATGAGGTCTAGTCTGAACGTATGGCTTGTAGAACGGTGTTACTACCTCAATGAGGTCTAGTCTGAACGTATGGCTTGTATAGCTTGCAGGATTCAGTTTAGACGACTCATAAAAACCCACTCGTACACCGGATTGATCGACACTTCGGAAACTCGCCATTCGACCACTGC